>WLWD01004642.1_pt1 | contig 22654 bp, 26 predicted proteins | sample 6712731 | NCBI WGS metagenome assembly WLWD01 (sample SAMN12718690, study PRJNA576275) | sponge metagenome | isolation source: marine sponge | host: Mycale hentscheli | place: New Zealand: South Island, Marlborough, Capsize Point | collected 2014-11-01
TAAAGGGGTTCCTTTGGACGCTTGAAAGAACTCGGTGGGAGTAAAGAACTCGGTGCAAGAAGGTCCTGAGGGAAGTAGGCGAAATATACAAGGAGGGCAGCTATGCAGGTAAAAAAGTCTAATGCCTGTCCCAGAAAATTTAAATTTTAGGCTATAAAAACTCAGCAAATTTAGCTTTTGGAGGTAAAGAAGTTGGCTGTGTAGCCTTTACCTTCTTGGATTTTTACAATCACTTTGATCGGCCTATTCTCTGGCTATATTAACAAAACTTAAACAGTCAAAACTCCATTACTGTAACATGAAATAAGAGAGTAAATCCATCAAATGTTGTACTCATTATAGTTATTATGTGGTATAATTATTTTTGCTATACTGTTAGTTTATATTAGCTATGTTTGAAATAGATGAACAAGGAAGTTACCAATCTTGATAAGTTTAATTACTGGCCAGGAATGGGCAAGTTATTTAGTGGTGTGGTTTGTGCTACAGCTTTTTCCACGTGCATATCAATTGTTGCTTAAAATTGATCCCATTCCTCCTTCTCTCTCATAGTGTGGTGTATCTAGACCATAAGTAGGCTATGGCATAAAGGAATCTGCAAGATCTTTTCTTCTGAAGATGACTTTTTGCTATTACTCCCACTGGATATGAAGAGTCTGTATTTAGTTTCAACATTTTATCTGTGTTGACTAACTAATATGGAAGATCAAATTTATCTCTAGCTCCAAAAATCACTTCCATATTCCAGCATAACAACTTTGATACAGCAATGTTACCACACTATTCTGTGTAGCAGTTTGGTAAAAAGTTTAGAACGCGAGACTACCTAGCTTCATCCAACCCCTAGTTGTTAATCTGGCCTTTCGAACCCTCCCTCCCCACCTCGATTTTTCCCCCTTTTTTTCTTTTTGAGAATTATATTCTTATACCACAGATATTGCAAAGGGGCTGCAAGTTACTCTGTACAGAAGTACCACAAAGTGACTCACCTCTAGGAAAAAGGTTAGTATATAACTCTGAAATCAATACATTACCCTACAGCACAGGGTTTCATAGAAGGGGGTGGGGGAGGAACCTGGGATTTCCCTCCCCCAAAGAATTACCAATTTAATTGCTTAAATCAGATACAATATTATAATAAAAAGTATGGCAATACTTTAGTTAAGCCAAGTTCTGTTCTGTTAGCTAATTTCGTAATCTAAATCTCTCAGCTGTAGTCTTACCAATTGAAAGCACAATATCACTTAGTTATAATGTCTAAAATAAATTCATTAAAGACAGCAGAATTTCTCAGTCATCGTAGGACATATTGGAGCCCTGGTGCTTCAGTGACTTGACTCCATAACTATTTATCATTTTTTAAAATCCCTAAAGAGCATACTTGGCAATAGACCTTCTCTTATACGTATGTAGCTTTATTACTTTCTTTGCGAATAAACAAAAGTAACTCACGTTTTACACTCGACGTCCCCTCCCCCCTACCCCCTACCCCCTCCCCCCAAGAAAACATCCTGTATGAAACCCTACCCTACAGCCATTAATTATATAGGATTCCCATAGGCTAAACGGGAGAGGGTCCAAACTCTTAAGAAAATAAGTACCTTCCAAATATTGTGTAATGTTGGGCAAGGGAAGTGAGTGAGACACTCTCGGGTCTAGCCGAAGGCATATATACGTGTGTGTGGTACATTGCTTCTTCTGTATGTGAAGGGGTGGGGCTTCTAACGACATATTTTATTAAACTTGCTCAAAACATTTTCAGCAATAACATAAGCTTTGAGAAAGAAATCAGTATTTGAGGATATCTGTAAGGCTTACCAGATTGTATGCTTGCTATCTTTTCTCAGTCCGCTCCAATATTGCATTTTGCATTCGACCACGTATGTGCTTAATTTGAATATTTTCTGCTAATGGTAGTGCTGCTACCAGTAAACATTGGAGTTTAGTAGTGGAGGGCATTATATCAAATATCAAATATCAGATGTTTGTATCTTGATAGCGCAACTAAAATAGGTTTTGTGTTTATGGACGGTAAGGTGTTGTCATGAGACTAAACTCATGACTTGGGCTTAATGAATAGACGACTTATTCCGTATTTAATTAGCTGAGTTAGCTCGCTTGTCACTATGCACGACTGGATCACACCATTAATAGCTATTAGATGTTTACCAACTATTCAGCAGAATGTGGGGGTTGATTATTGCAATTCAGAGGTCTCCTGTGTTTTTAGTTAAACGGTAAAAAAAACAACAACTCAAGGTGACAGATTGCAGTTAATTAACCAATCCTTCTGGATCTTCCATGGTTTATTATAATTTGGCTATTAAAATCCGTACAAAATTGCTAATTTTCTGTTTGTTCTCCATTGTGGATGCTAGTTAGACAGCTGCTATTCATGTTCTGTTGTGACAACATCACATTTGCCAACAACCAATGCTGTACTTCACTTTGTGTTGCTTGGCAAGCAAAAAATAGATCTGAAATATCTATTTGCGGGACTACTGAGATGGATGCTCTTCAGGTGGACACAGTAAAAATGTACTATTACGCCAGCTAAATATATTAATATTGCCATGTCATTTGATTGTGTTTGAAATAGGATTTTTAAAAAAAATTATGATAATTGCATGTTGTACTCATAGTGAATTGCCATCATTATTTCAATTAAAGATAAACTACATCTGTATTATGTAATAATATCCCTGTAGGTGTGAACTCGTAAGGCTTCAATATGGTTTACTCGGACAAGATCTGGTGTGGACATTACAATATTCCTTTCTAGCTCTTAGGTAAGTGCGGGGTGATTAGTTGTACATTCTTTATCATGTGGACATTGTGTATCTGATGGTCTTGGCGTGCTCTCTACCGGAATAAAACATATGATATACTTTTTGCTTTATTTAAATTTTTTTTGCTTTCAATTAATTTCTGCTGGTAGAATGGCTGACAATTGCAAAGAAATAAAAGTCAAATTTTCTTTTATTATGTAAAAGTAATAGCACAGGTTACCCGTGCTATCACTCGCTTAGTAGGCCAGCTTTTTAAAAAGTCATTAGCAACTGTAGCTACACTGTATTGTTCACTCACTATCTCCTTGTTTCAGGATTAGCTTCCGCTGGGACTATGTTTTCAACATAAGACTCCTAAACTGTTCATAAACATTCCGTCTAATACGGGCAGAGCTTCTGTGGTAAAGAATGACATTGTCTCGAACTAGAAACTACTCGAACTGTACGTTTCCAAGGTTTATGCTGCACGCATACGCACTTATCCGTACTACTTCACTTAGCTACCCTACCGTGGTATTTCACTTTCCCCATGTGATTTCAATTGAACGGCGATTTTCCCCCCATACATTTTTAATGGGCAACTTATGCGCTGTACTATGTAATAGTTAGAGCATACGCGCTTAGGTACTGGTGGATTTAGTGCACTGAAGCCCAAGGGTTATAGGCCCGAGGGCTTTGTGCACTAAATCCACCAGTACTTGAGCGCATGCTCTAACTATTTTAGAACCCGTTTACCCGCCAGTTTCCACTAGCAACTTGGTTTATCAGCATTTTCGCACAAATATGGTGGTGTCAAGCGAATTTCCGGCAAAATTAAAATTCAATTAAAATTCAATTGTAGCACACCTAGCAGATTTACTTTAGCATTGTAGCTGCCAGCTGTTATCTCCAGATCTAACTCTACCCTGGGCTGCTCTGCTCTGCGATAAACAGTTAAGCAGCTAGCTATGGTAAATTCCTGCGGCTAGGGCTGCTGGAGAGTTGTCGAACTAGGGCTGGTCCCCTACGGATATGAGAGGGTAGTAGACCCTCATATATCATATCCAGGCCTCACACAGCTTTATCCGGCCTATTCTATTAAACTAAAACTCAAAAATAGCAATACCCCAAGGGTGGTTAGTATGCACAGTTTATATACCTAAAGGCAAAAAATAGTGCACACTTACCAAGTTAGTACACCTAGTAACAATATAGCAACGGGTTCTAATAAATATATAATAGTACGGCGTGTAAGTTGCCCTTCTAAAATGTATGGGAAAAATCGCTGTTCAATTGAAATCCCACGGGGAAAGTGAAATACTGCATAACTAATGGGATGGCACAGTACCATCGCAGCTAAGTGAAATAGTATGGGTAAGTGCGCATGCATACAGCATTAACCTAAGTAATGTACAGTTTCTTAGGTCATTTTTACCACAGAATGACCTACCTTAGACGGAATGTTTTTTAACTGATTAGGAGGAGCCGTACGTTGACAACGAAGTTCCAGTGGAAGCTAATACTGAAATAAGGAGATAGTGAGAGAACGATACAGTGTAGCTACAATTGCTAATGACTTTTAAAAAGTTAGCCTACTATTAGGGAGTGATAGCGTGCGCTAACGGGTGACCCTTTACCGTCTGCGATCTAGGTATTCTGTTAACCCCGTTTAATGTGCCATTGAACTTCATTAAAAAAAAGTGTTTAAGCCAGGAATCCAGCAACTATGTAGTTATCAAGTTCTGACCCTTCATAAAAACTAGGTTGAAACTTTCTCACATAAAGGGGTCTGGGAAAACAAAGGAAAAGCATGAAAAAGAATCTTAGTTGTCACCGGGGAATCGAGGAACCCTGGTTTTAGCCACCAGTGCTTAATAACTGAGCTACGACAACTCACAACTTCCAAGACCTTTACACTTTCCCTTTATAATGTTGAGCAGTACCTCTTGCTGCAGTCTCATACTCAACAGACCACCAATTATGTGCCGTCAGAACACCTTTTCGGTGTCGACTGGAAATACCTCCCCTTTCAGTGAGGAGCCAGAATTAGTGGATTGAAAAGGCTTTATCATTACAATTATCAAGTTCTGACCCTTCATACAAAAAAAAAATCTTAATTGTTGCTGGGAATTTGAACTAAGCTTAACTTAACTTAGAGAGGCAAGCAGTGTAGCTAGAGTTGAATTAGCTGGAAATAGAAGAGGGAGGTTATTGTCATGGTTGAGGGTTTAATAGTTTGGGATAAAAGTGTAGTTGGAATAAAATACATTTAAAACATAACTAGCAGTGCCTGAGATGATTATGTTTCTGTTATTGTTATTATAGTGTACTTTACTCCAGTTCCAGTATGACCTTATTTGGTCATATCACTAATGGGTTTGTGGTAATAACACCACCTCCCACAATGAAGCAGCTGCCCTAGATTAGGTCTATAGTCTGTTCCCAGCTGAGTTGCCAGAAAATAACTTGAATATCTTTTGAACCAAAACAGCTACTCATCCAGGGTTTGCACCATTAGAAAGCTGTATTCTTGTCAATCAACAAATCCCAGATTTGACTTCACAAAGAAGTTGGATAGCTTAATTATTCATAATTCTGTTCATCTGCTATCTGACAGTTTATGAACTTCCTCTGCAGAATAATAATAAAATTATATGAGTGTATGTGACGATATTTCAGTGTGCAGGAGGAAAGTGTGTATGTGTGTGTGATGATATTTCAATGTGTAGGAGGAGAGTGTGTATGTGTGTGATGATATTTCAATGTGTAGGAGGAGAGTGTGTATGTGTGTGATGATATTTCAGTGTGTAGAAGAGTTTGTATGTGTTTGATAATATTTCAATGTGTAGGAGAGGAGAGTGTGTATGTGTGTGATGATATTTCAGTGTGTAGAAGAGTTTGTATGTGTGTGTGATGATATTTCAGTGTGTAGGAGGAGAGTGTGTATGTGTCATGATTTGAACTTTTTTTTTTTCGACTAGACATCGTGAACATATAACAGGCAAGAAAACTTGCCGATCAACATAAAAACACACACACTAACTAATGCTGATTGTCTATGTTTATCATTATGAAGTTATGGGTGTATCCTATATATTTAGTGCTACATTATTATATAAGTTATTAGAGTACACTGTCACCCATGACTTCATAGTGATTATAACATACTGATGATTCTTAATAAGGATGAAACAATCACAGCATAGTTGTCATTTCAGTGGCTATTTAATTAGGGTCAGAATTAGGGGGAATAAATAAGTGGGTTAGAATTGCTTGTTGTGACAAGTACATATGTACTCTCATTCTAGATGTGAGAGGACAATGTGACACATTTTAGTAGTCTGTGGTAGAGGTGTAAATATTATCTTGTAAGCTTCAGCTATAGCCATAAATTACCCAGAAATTTCATTATTATTGCATCTAATTAAAATTATGCCCATATTTTTTCCTTGAACATGTATTATTATTTTTGTTTTATTTCATTTTTTGTTGGGAGAGAGGACAAAATTAGAGAGTTGTTTGTTTGTGTGTATGTGTTTGTGTCTTTCTTGTGTGGAGGAGTAAATTTTCAGCTAATTATAGTATGGCCAGTCTAGAGATCATTCTGCATGAGAGGTCATGATGATGAAGCTCACAAATTGCAGCTGTTTGAGAATGTTGCCCAAATTTCAGATATGTGAATAGACTGCAGCTATGTGAATAGACTGGGTGAGCTTGTTTCAATAAGAAATAGTAATAATTTTAGTTTAGGAAAGAGAGTATTTGTGTATGTACATATTGTATACATGTGTGATGTGTGTATGTGTGTGTGTGTGTTGTGATAGTGGAATATGGGTCTGTCTGTGTGAAGATAAATTAGTTGTGGTGCAGCAAAAAAGTAAAGACTTGAGGTGTCAATTTCTTGTTAGTGTTAGTCATAACCATTTAATCTTATTATTTTAGACTATTTGCTGCTTATGATTAGTTCATGGCCTTAAAAGTTATTTTTCTCTTCTAATTGTATTATTGATGGTGTAGATTAGAGAGGGTTTTTGTTTGTGTGAATGTGTTTGTGTGATCTTTCATGTGGAATAACATTTTCAGGTAATTATTGTAGTGAGGTCAGCCTGCTCAAGAGGTCACCTTGGTGAGAGGTCATTCCTGCCAGTCAAATTGCAGCTGTTATGTGCCTCAAGCAGCTGTTAGCTGTAAGAGATAAATGAATTAGCTCAAAATGAGTTTCCTTCAAGTAATTTTTGAGGGTTAGCTAAAGGTTTGATGTTTTCATAATAAATTTCTAGTGAATATTCTAAGCTTTTTGAAATGTATTAAGACTGGGTTGCTATGCAAGCCATAAAAACTTTGTGTGTAATGGTTAAAAATTTGATGTTGTTGTGTGTGTGTTTGTGTGTGTGTGGGTGGGTATGTGTGTATGAACTCAAGGAATGTTGAAGTTGGCAAAAGATTAAAGATTACAATTAATTATAATCAATAATACTTGATTGTCATAATTTTATATTCCAATATTAAAACAATTTTTGAAATGGTTTTAGTTGTATAAAAATACTAAACAAAATCAAATATGCTTCCTTGGAGGCACTACATTATTTCTTTAGAGTTGTTTTATGTTAAATGAATACATTCATTTCAGCATAATTGCCCCTAGCTATCATGGAGTTTAAGGGGAAGCACATTTCTTTATTTCTTTTTTTATATTTTTTGTAATTTTTTCAAGTTTTGCTGTAAAACATGTCACACCCACTGAAACTACTATCTGCCTTTCTATAGTAACTAATCAGTAAGTGGGTGTAAATAACAAGACTGTATGAATGTTTTTCAGAAGAATTCTGGCCTCACCTGTGTCTTCCAGTCCAAAAGTTGGCCTCATCACCGAGTGGACCAAGTCAGGATACAGAAATATACTCAAGTTATTGCTAGTTGTGTGGCCCACCATTAGCTACCAGTTCAAACCACTTGAAAACATACACTACATACCTTTGTATGCTATTATATATGGCGTATAATTTATATTTTTAATATTTTAATGAAAATTTACTGCTGCAATAAAAATTAAAACTTGACAATGTGCAAATTCAATATCCAATTTGAAATATGGGATACATTATCAACTTGATATATAAAAAAGTGTAAAATGCAATACAATGAGAGTTTATGTCCATGTAGTGTTGACAGACTTCAATCCACAATTCTATTACAAAATCAAAACAATAATACAAATACTACAACAATAACAATATATTTACTGGAGCTGTTGCTGTATTTTATCTGCCACTTGTCTACAATAGTCCACTTGAGACAATACAGTAACAAACTTCTTGAGGGCAGCAGGTCTAGATGATAAGACTGTACGAATGCTACTCAGAAGGTTCCTTGTCTTCTCTACATCAATCCAGTTCTGACGTTGAAGGAGCTGGTCATACATGTCAGGAGATATGAGTCCTTCACTGTAGCAGTGATCAGCTACTGTCATAACACAAGGCGTCACTGAGTGGACCAAGTTAGGATACACTCTCAGAAATAAACTCAAGCTATTGCCACCTAATAATAATAAAACATTTTCAATAATACTAGCTAAATACAAATAACAACTTCACTTACTTTCAGAGATTTCTACTGCAGCATCTTTCTTTTCATATTTCTAATACAAAATAAATGAGAGTTAGTTAAAACAAGCTAGAATACATAGTCTATTTCTACATACCTGTCCATACCACATGAGATGTCTATTGGTGAGTACAACTCCTTGTGGGTTGTCTGGATTGAAGAGACATTTCATGACTTTGGGGACAGAGTGCGCTCCATCAACGACCCCGAGATGATTCCCTCCTTCATGTGAACGACAGTCAAAGGCAAACTGGTAGTCCATGTAGCTGTTGTAGTTCATTCTGGAACTGGCCTTCTTTAGAGTGTCCTCTATTTCTTGTTTTAGAGCAGTACATTCATGATGAATGGAGTCTTGGAATGTAGGATCACATGAAACTACCATTTCAAAATATTTAGATCGAGATACAAATGTTACACGAAGTAAATTGGATCCGTACAAAAAGGTCACCATGTTTTTCTTGATTCCTTCTCTGATGAAAGTGAAGGACTTGTTAGATACGAGACAAGCCGTGGAAGCAGAAAAGAGTCCCATAGGAGTAAACCCACTACTGAAGTACATCAAGAGAGGCTCCACCAAACATGACCTACAGGATTCTTTGTGGAATAGGTCAAGTTCCTTTGCACTCGTGTTTTCTAACACGCAAGGTATGATGTACTCTTTCTCCTCTTCTAAGACTGACTTAGAATATTCAACTGACACAATCTCAGCTATAATGTGAAGATATGCAAGCAAAGCTACCAGCTGCTCTGGTGGAATGACACCTCCTGAATTTTAGATGTAGCTGATTTCAAATCTTTCATAGTGAATCTGCCTGTCTTCCTGAATCTCTCGGATGTGGCCTGACCTACGCTATCAAAGCTCATGGCTTTAAGAATGACACCAGTGATACTGTCATACACTACCTGGATGTCTATGATGACCAGGTCTTCCAAACCAGGCACACTGGGGAAGTACATCAGAACACCGGCATGGTGGTGAAGAAACCACAGAGCTACTTTGGTCTCATAGGGTGTCATATTGAATGCATTGGACAAGGCCATGCAGGTCTCCAGGCTGGCTGTCCTCACCTCTCTCATGCGAAGACACAAGCTGAACAGAAGCCACACAGCTGGAATCTTCAGCTTCTTAAAGTGTTTCTCCATGGCATTCTCCAGTAGCTGATGCAAGTGATGGATTTCTTTTACTCCGCCTTTCATGTTGTCCAAAGAAACAACAAGCTTGTCTAGTGAGCAGAACTGCAATATGCCCTTTCTGTAGAAGTCTGTGTCTCGAATCACCTTTTGAAGCTGTGAGTCGACTGTAGCGATGTCTTCCTCAGAAACTTGGTCTTTGTGAGTACCCACTATATACACTACTGACTTGGAGGACTCGAGTATCTCACCAATAATGGGCGAGTTGTCTGCTCCTGGTAGAGGTTGAAGATGGGTGGAGGAACTGAAACAAGATACACTGGCCAGGGTACGCAAAAGCATCTCTTGCAGAGTAAACTCAGAGTTCTCTGGTGCAGTTGTCTCTCCTGAAGCTCTCTGATAAAAGACTCGATACTCCTCGTCTAACTTAAACTTGTAGCTAAAGAACAGCAAGTAGAGGCCAGGTCCTATGGTGAGTGCTGGTAGCATGTCCATCAGCTCAGGCTGCCCTCCAGTGTCCTCCATTCTCAAGAAAGCTTTGAAAGAATGCTTCATAATTTCTGCAAACTGTGGTTGCTTTGACACTCTCTCGTATATGGCAGCTATTTCAGAATAATCTTGTGATGTTACCACCTCATCAGCTAGTTGGACATGTGTTGGTGAGAGAGGAGAGGATTTCTTTTGTCTGGACTGCTTCAATGTTGGTTGTGGTGGTTTTTCCACAAGGTGAGACTTCTCTGTACTGCTAGCCTGACTGACCTCTGCCATTGTTGCAATATCTCCACGGGGACGAGCTGCAGTCTCAGAAGTGAATTTAGTCTCCAGACCATTTCTAAGACTATGAAGGAGTATAGATGCTTCCTCAGTGAGATTCTGTACAATGGTCCAGTTTGTTCCCTTATCTGCTGTAGTTGTATCAGACGTGCCTTGGACTAGCATATTAGAACAACAATCCACTGTGCCTGTGCTGCCATGAATCTGTTCCTCTTCTTTGGCTGACATAAGATCTATGATCTCTTTTGTAACGCGACGGCGAGTTGTAGTCTTGCCTTGTCGTGGTGGACCAAGAAACATAAGCTTTAAAGACAGAAGCTCCAGAACCTCCTTGGAAACAATGAAGTGTTTGTATGCTTCTTCATACTTGTAGTCATCTATCACATAAAATAAAAAATAAGTCCATTTTTTGGAGAACTGATAGTAAATAGAACTACTTCAATGAACACAAAACTTGATACAGACACTGGGATTTCTTGCTCAAATGAAGTGGTTTCCCCAAAAAGTCCCCTTTCTTAAACTAAACTCTCCTATTGCATATGCACCAATGACTTCTGACACAACTTTTATTATTCACACTGGTAATAGCTCACACACTCCTGTGCATTGGTGCCTTTTGTAGTGACTTCTAGCTAATGAAGCACACACTCCTATGCTTCTACCCTCAGCTGGCTCCAGCAATAGGAGTGTGGGCAGCTGGTTTTATAGCCTGGAGCTAAGCCAGTAGAAGCAGCTGCCAGTGCACCAGCTGCAATTTGGCTCAGACATTCTCAGCTAATAATTACATATCATACTTTCTTCTAGAGAGAAGCTGCTATTTGAATACACTAACCTGGCAGAGTTACTTTATACACTTCATCATCAATATTAACCAGTAACTGTATAGTAGACAAGACTGCAATAGCTATGTATTGACCATTATACTGATGACCTGGTCCATGTCCCTCACTAGTAGTCTCAATCCACTTCTCTGTCTTGTTGGAATAAATTCTAACCTTAGAATATTCATCAATGCCTATTAGACTAGATAAGGAGGAGGCTATAGCGTAGGTGTGAGTACGTGTGGTTACTGTCCTCCATATTGTTAGTGGAGTTGTCTTGCCATTACTAGCAGATGCTATGAGAGACTCTAAAGTGCATATAAATAGTATATTCTCCTTGCCAGCTCCTCCTGTGAAGTAGAAGTTGCCTTCATGGAATGTTGATCGCATGTTCCAGCATAAAGTAGGAAGTGAATCTGCGGTCGTCCAATGGTCGTTGAGTAGAACTTCCACTACATCCAAGAACTCGTAATGTGAGCCACCACGCCCACCAGCCACGACCAGGACCTCTGGTGATCCTCCACTAACTGGTGATGCTCTGTAGCGAGGAGTAGGCATGGCACGTAGCGATGGCTTCCAGTCCAGACCAGTAGTACTAGTCAACAGAGAGTTAGTGTGTTCATAAGTGGAGGGATGCTGTCCACCAACCAATACAAACTTAGACTGGTAGGTAGTTAGGGACGAGCCTTCATATGGTGCATCAGTAGTAGTCCATGAGTGAAGGTCAGCAGAGATGTGAAGTCTGCCATAACCACTATTCAGTAGTATTACTGTATCCTGTAGTACTGCACATTGGTCAGGCCCGATATGCTCACTCCAGGTATGGCAGTGTTCCCAGTGAAGTGAGGCTTGAGGATGGAGATCTCTCTAAATGCAAATAATTAAAAAATATATATTTAAATTACAAGTAAACAAACAAACAAAAAGCATTAATTATTTATGCATATAAACACACGGACTTCATGTTTGATCAACAAATACATATTAAAAACAAACACACAAACACATTGATTCCAATATAAGCAATGCATATGCCATATAAATATAAACTTTGTAAACTGTAGATAAACACATATAGAGAAATGGACATGCATACTAACAATACTAACTCTATAACATACAAACACACACTTTCTTACACAATGCTTAGATACATAAACATAATGTGATATTAAAAATAACAGAGTTAGCAACAGTACTGAAATAGGAAAAATAAACACACAAACATACAAAAAGAAAAGTGTCTTTTTTCCCGTGTATTTTAGCCCAGAAAAAAGTTTTGAATTCAATTTAACATAACAACCGGTGAGTGCAAAGATAAAAAAGAGTACAGATAAAAACAGTACAAGTCAGCTTTAGAGAATGTTATTACATCGTTAGAGACTATGTTATCACATCGACAGAGAGTATGTTATCACATCGTCAGAGAGTATGTTATCACATCGACAGAGACTATGTTATCACATTGTCAGAGACTACCATATTACATCGTCAGAGACTGCGATATCACATCGTCAGAGAGTCTGTTATCACAATGTAAGAGAGTATGTCATCACATCGTCAAAGAGTATGTTATCACATCGTCAGAGAGTATGTTATCACATCGTCAGAGAGTATGTTATCACATCGTCAGAGAGTATGTTATCACATCGTCAGAGAGTATGTTATCACATCATAAGAGAGAGTATATTATCACATCGTCAGAGAGTATGTTATCACATTGTCAAAGAGTATGTTATCACATCGTCAGAGAGTATGTTATCACATCGTCAGAGAGTATGTTATCACATCGTCAGAGAGTATGTTATCACAATGTAAGAGAGTATGTTATCACATTGTCAGAGACTATGGTATCACGTCCTAACTACTGATGTTTCCTAGATGTTAGGACCATGGCTGGATTAGATAATTTAAAAAATTAGAGGAACTACTGTAACTGGCAAAGAGCCTACCAAGTGGGAACCTGGATAGAGTGGTGTGTTTGTCAGAAATTAAGTCTGTCTGCTTAGTCAAAAATAAAGCAAGATTTTTGTACGAGCTGGTTTGTGTGTCCTCCAAAAGCACTGAATTGGGAGTATAAGGCTTTAGCTTGCTGATATAGCTGTGGAAGATTTTCTAGCTTTTAGCAGTAAATTGAAAGAAAAGTTTGACAAATTTTATTAGTGTTTTATGTAAGCAGTATTGAAACTAGGCCAAAGCAGTATTGAAACTAAGCCAAAACAGTAACAGAATGCTGAAGAAAAAGCTGCTTACTCTCATTCTATGACTGTTTGGAATTTGCTTAGGATAGTCACTGTGCTACATGTATATAAAAATTGCCAACACGTAAACATACATTAAATACAAACATACAACATTAAAATACACAAGCATACAATTTTTATAAACACTGTAAGAAACTGTAAATAACAAGCACAGCAATATAAATACACAACTTACTGTATTTCTGGAACAAACTAGACTTCAAATAGCAAAAGTAAAATAGACAATTACAAACTATAGGAAAAAACGAGGGAAAGCAATGTATGAGAGTCCTCTCATAAAAATGCACCAGCAAATAAAAAAAGAGAGGGAAACTCATGTCTGAGCATGCTCATAAAGGCATCAACCAGCATCTGGAAAAAAGGGGGGGAAAGTCAAGTCTGAGCATGCTCATAAAAGGCACCAGCATCTGAAAAAAAGAGGGAAAGTCATGTCTGAGCACGCTCATAAAGGCACCAGCATCTGGAAAGAAAAAAGAGAGAGGGAACTCATGCCTGGGCATGCTCATAAAAGGCACCAGAGACTGGAAAGTAAAGAGAGGTTTAAAATATGCACAAAACATGTCCACTATTGCAACAAAAAAACAACAAAACAAACACAAAACAATTTAATTCTTAACGATTTTTCTAATTGGATTTATTGAAATGTAGTTTTTGCCCACACCTTAGTTTTGACTTAAATCACTTGCCCTCGCTGTAGCACAAAACTAGAAAATCATTTTAAGGAGCTATCACAAGCAATGCTTGCACAAGTGACTTAATTGAGCCCTTAACTACAAAAAAACAAAAACAAAACAAAAACAACAATAAAACCACTGGTGGTTTAGTTGACTCATTTTGAACTTGTCTAGAGTTTACTGATTGAGGTCTGCTGTCCTGACCTACACTTGGATGCAGTTGGGAAAGAGTTCTACTCTGATACTATCAAGGTTGGTGGCAAGCTCACTCTTACAATACAAGTAACAAAATAGTACAATTGAAAGAAGCTTCAGTTCTGCAAATGTCTAAATATGGCTACACAAAAGAATACATCAAGCAAGGATGTACGTTTATCAATGTTTACAAAAAGAACAGATGGTGTGTGTGTGTGTGTTCCAATTAGAGCTAATGAATTGTACAAAAAAAACACTAGTGGACTGAGGAGTAGGAAGATAAATTGAGTTGGTGTGGCTATTATAACCACATCCACTTGACCACACCCACTCATTCATTCAATTAATGAATTGGATTGATAAAAAAGACAAAGTAGAAGCTTATTTTTTGTCAAATGAATCAAACACTTTTAGTCTATGCTGCTTATTTGTACTGGTATCTGACATAGCTCCTCCCACTTTGTAAAAGTTATCTACATCCCTGATTAGATATGCAAACACTGGATCTAGTAATTAGATAAATAGACACTGGATCTAATAATGAATTCAGCAACTACATAAATACTGGATCTAATAAATTAGCAAACACTGAATCTTGCAATCAGACAATAAGCAAACACTGATCTGGTAGACAAAACTGGTTTTAGTGAACAAACCATAATTTGGTAACTAGCCAATACTTCTAGAAAACACAACTCAGTAGCTACGGGCGCTCACCTCCTTAGGAAGTTGAGGCTGACCTTCCGCCATGCATAATCCTTTCCTGCCGCCGTCTTCAAGAATGGAGGCCTCCCTACGCTACTTAGATTCCTACTTTAAATATCCGGACTGGACCCCACCCAAAATACTGTATTTTACTGGATTCGCCCACCAAGTACGTAGTATACAAGGGGGACCGTTTTCCTAATTGCTGCTTTTGCTGGTAGCTAATTAGGAAAGGATCGTGTTGCTGCTGGTGCGTGTGAGGTGCTAGGTAGAGAAGGAAAAAAACTTCAAACTTTTGGCTGCATCCAGTGCTAAAGCAGTTTGAAGAAGTTGATCTACTATGGATGTACATATTGAACTGCCCTGCAAGATAGAAATACTCTTCTTTGTCATAGTTGTGAGTTTATGCTAACCAATGTAAAGAAGGCTGAAAATAAATTGTAATATACTGTTGGTACTAGTAACTTCTAGTAGTAATAATGATATCATAAACTAGCAAGCACCTTGCCACACAGTGGCACTTGATGCACTAACTTTTGCAAGTTAGGAATGCAGTAGCATAAAGTATTTTTATCCATGGTTTCCCTCTCTTGCTCTCTTTTTTCCTGAGCCATCTCAGTTTTTCTTATTCTTCTCGTCAGCTCATGGGTTCCCTTCTCTTGTATCTCTTGTCCTTTTAAAAAACCTTGGTTTCCTTATCGCCTTCTACTGAATGTGATGACGCTTGCCTTGTGGCTCTTGGTGTGCTAAGTTTAGCAATTTAGAAATGCTTTAGCACCATATATTTTTATTTTATTTTTTAAATTTCTTTATATATTTCAAAGAGTAAGAGAGCTAGTGTGTATCATGAGTATTTATAGAAGTGTGTGTGCGTTGGTATAACTAGTGATGTGCTTGAGCACAAATGGCGAGCGAGCCTAAAACTACACTATTGTTAAATGATTGATTTTAACTTGAACACCATAGGAAATGTATTATAACTGATCACCATAGGAAATGTATTATAACTGATCACCATAGGAAATGTATTATAACTGATCACCATAGGAAATGTATTATAACTGATCACCATAGGAAATGTATTATAACTGAAGTTCTTTGTACTTCTATTCCAGTTTGTACATGAATGTGTGTATGTGTGTTTGTGTGCAGTGGTGCATCCCCACCCCTCAACTAATATTTCCTCATACTTGTAACATTCTCATTCTATTTAGTTCTTTAACTCTCTCATTCTGTTCAGTTCTTCCTATTTTCCTTTACTATTTTGTGCTTTCATTTTTCTTATCTGTTTTACTTAAGCTTGCTTTTGTGTATCATTTATTTTGTTTTGTTTTATGTTCTGTAATTGTACTTTGTTCTTTAGTTCTGTATCATTTTGTTTGAATTTGAGACTGAGTACTGATAGGGATCTTGAGCATACTGGGAATAGTGGATAGACCTGAGTCAGTGTGTTTAAGTCTGGAGATATTTTTGTCTTTTCCCTTTGTTTTAGTTAGTAGTCTTTGTGTGATAGTTTGGCTGAGTTTCTATAGCTTTACCCAATTGTCGTGTGCTACTACAGGTGGGCAATAATTAAAATCCAACCTTAGGAGTTAAGATTGTGTATAATATTGATTGGTATAATGATATGTTGGTAAGGTGTAGTTCATTGTAAAAGTGTTTGTTTTATTATGAACTTGTTATATTTGATAGAGATGAGTTCTTCCAGCAACTTATGACTTATACAGCATCCTTCACATGTGGCCAATATTCCAGCAACACTGAAGAGTCTCTCCACAGGAGCTGAAGATACTGGAATGCAAAGGTAATTAGTGAATGGGATGACAGGGGCACAGAGTGTAGTTGTATGTATGTGTGTGAATATGTGACCACTCAATATGTAGACAGTGTGTGCATTTGCATGAGTAGTGAGTGTGGTCCAGTCACAGCGTCAGTTGTCCCATGGGACAATAGAAATGTCTCATGGGATGTCTCATCAAAATATTGAAGTTTATAAAGTTGTTACTTTCACTGCAGGTAACTCCTTCTTGTAGTTGAATAGTCATGCTATAGTACAATAGTATATTGTGTTTGTAGTCACATGACTGGTACACCCAATATGGAGGGCTTCATCTCCATGCCCTATTCATACTCCTCAACATCCCACAAATGGTGAGACTGAGTGTGCTATGAATATCATTATAGGATCTGCAAATAGTGATGAAGTTCTTATAAGACCAGTGACTAGAGGTAGTGATGATGGTTTTTATGGGACCAGTGACTAGAGGTAGTGATGATGGTTTTTATGGGACCAGTGACTAGAGGTAGTGATGATGGTTTTTATGGGACCAGTGACTAGAGGTAGTGATGAGGTTCTTACATGACCAGTGACTAGAGGTAGTGATGGGGTTCTTACGTGACCAGTGACTAGAGGTAGTGATGAGGTTCTCATGTGACCAGTGACTAGAGGTAGTAATGAGGTTCTTACGTGACCAGTGACTAGAGGTAGTGATGAGGTTCTCATGTGACCAATGACTAGAGGTAGTAATGAGGTTCTTACATGACCAGTGACTAGAGGTAGTGATGATGTTCTCATGTGACCAGTGACTAGAGGTAGTAATGAGGTTCTTACGTGACCAGTGACTAGAGGTAGTGATGATGTTCTCATGTGACCAGTGACTAGAGGTAGTGATGGGGTTCTCATGTGACCAGTGACTAGAGGTAGTGATGGGGTTCTCATGTGACCAGTGACTAGAGGTAGTGATGGGGTTCTCATGTGACCAGTGACTAGAGGTAGTGATGAGGTTCTTACGTGACCAGTGACTAGAGGTAGTGATGAGGTTCTCATGTGACCAGTGACTAGAGGTAGTAGTTAGTGATGGGGTTTCATGTGACCAGTGAATAGAGGTAGTGATGCGGGGTCTCATGTGATCAGTGGCTAGAGGTGTGATGGGGTTCTAATGTGACAAGTGACTAGAGTGGGGTAGTGATGGGTCTCATGTGACCAGGGGACTAGAGGTAGTAGTGATGGGGTCTCCATGTGACAGTGACTAGAGGAGTGATGAGGTTCTCATGTGAACAGTGACTCAGAGGTAGTGAGGGGTTCTCATGTGACCAGTGGCTAGAGGTAGTGCTGGGGTTTCGATGTGATCAGTGATAGGGTAGGAGGGGTTCTCATGACTGTGACCAGTGACTAGAGGTAGTGATGGGGTTCTATGTGACCAGTGACTAGAAGTAGTGATGAGGTTCTTATGTGAACAGTGACTAGAGGTAGTGATGGGGTTCTCATATGACTAGTGACTGGAGGTAGTGATGGGATTCTCATATGACCAGTGACTAGAGTAGTGATGGGGTTCTTATGTGACCGGTGACTAGAGATAGTAATGAGGTTCTCATGTGACCAGTGACTAGAGGTAGTGATGAGGTTCTCATGTGACCAGTGACTAGAGGTAGTGATGAGGTTCTCGTGTGATTAGTGACTAGAGGTAGTGATGCGGTTCTCGTGTGACCAGTGACTAGAGGTAGTGATGAGTTCTCATGTGACCAGTGACTAGAGGTAGTGATGGGGTTCTCATGTGACCAGTGACTAGAGGTAGTAGTGATGGTGTTTCTTCATGTGACCAGTGAAAGTGACTGAGGTATGATGAGGGTCTCAGTGTGACCAGTGACTAGAGGTAGTGATGGGGTTTCATGGGACCAGGACTAGAGGTTAGTGATGAGGTTCTCATGTGACCAGTGACTAGAGGTAGTGATGAGGTTCTCATGTGACCAGTGACTAGAGGTAGTGATGAGGTTCTTACGTGACCAGTGACTAGAGGTAGTGATGAGGTTCTCATGTGACCAGTGACTAGAGGTAGTGATGGGGTTCTCATGTGACCAGTGACTAGAGGTAGTGATAAGGTTCTCATGTGAATAGTGATTAGTGGTAGTGATGGGGTTCTTATGTGACAAGTGGATCCAGTCATAGAGACTGTGTGTGACCTACTATAGTATGTCCAAGTTGATTTTGCCAGAAAAAAACTTGAATAACTTTTGAACGGAAGCAGCTACGCATCCGGGGTTTGCACCGTTAAAAATGTTTCCTCAGTATACTCCAAAACCGGAGAGAAAGTGCTATTCCAAAACTCAATACAAAAGTCTATGAAGAAAAAACCACAGGTTTCCCGCTCAAAACGCGCCCGCTTTTAGTCGCGTATTGTATTGCGATTAGTTTAGGTTGGGAGTGTGGAAACAGGATAGACGAAGTGTTCTGTTGTGTCAGAGGGTACAGGACCTCCTGATAGGATGTTGGTAAGATTATTTGTCTACCTATTCAATAACAAATGCCGTATAGCCAATACATTTCAGAGTGATATAGCTAACATTTAGCTAGCAACTTGTAATACAGCCTTTTTGCCGTTAAATTGTGTACTTGTCAAAGCTGTGTTTATGCCAATTCCTTTTCTTCAGTACTAGATGCCGTTTATTATAAGGATTAGGACCAACTCAGGCTGCACTCCACCTTCAACTCAGATCACAACTATATTTTGTGTATGTGTACTACTTAAATTCTATCATCTCATCAATTTTCTACTGTATATAAATAAATGAAACAATTGTTAACAGTGCTGCAGTGCTTAGTCCTGTGAATATCAGAATATTTCTGATGGGATGTAGGGAGGATGATTTGTGTGTAATGATATTTCAGTGTGTAGGAGGAGAGTGTGTATGTGTGTGATGATATTTCAGTGTGTAGGCAGAGAGTGTGTATGTGTGTGATGATATTTCAGTGTGTAGGAGGAGAGTGTGTATGTGTGTGATGAGATTTCCAGTTGTGTAGGAGTGGTATGGTGTATTTGTGTTATGATATTTTATTTTGTCGGATAGAGGGTGTATGTGTGTGATGATATTTTCAGTGTGTTAGGAGAGAGTGTGTATGTGTGTGATGATATTTCAGTGTGTAGGCGGAGAGGGTGTATGTGTGTGATGATATTTCAGTGTGTAGGAGGAGAGTGTGTATGTGTGTGATGATATTTCAGTGAGTAGGAGGAGAGTGTGTATGTTTGTGATGATATTTCAGTGTGTAGGATGAGAGTGTGTATGTTTGTGATGATATTTCAGTGTGTAGGATGAGAGTGTGTATGCGTGTGATGATATTTCAGTGTGTAGGAGGAGAGTGTGTATGTGTGTGATGATATTTCAGTGTGTAGGAGGAGAGTGTGTATGTGTGTGATGATATTTCAGTGTGTGGGAGGAGAGTGTGTATGTGTGTGATGATATTTCAGTGTGTAGGCGGAGAGTGTGTATGTGTGTGATGATATTTCAGTGTGTAGGAGGAGAGTGTGTATGTGTGTGATGATATTTCAGTGTGTAGGAGGAGAGTGTGTATGTGTGTGATGATATTTCAGTGTGTAGGAGGAGAGTGTGTATGTGTGTGATGATATTTCAGTGTGTAGGATTAGAGTGTGTATGTGTGTGATGATATTTCAGTGTGTAGGAGGAGAGTGTGTATGTGTGTGATGATATTTCAGTGTGTAGGATTAGAGTGTGTATGTGTGTGATATATTTCAGTGTGTAGGAGGAGAGTGTGTATGTGTGTGATGATATTTCAGTGTGTAGGAGGAGAGTGTGTATGTGTGTGATGATATTTCAGTGTGTAGGAGGAGAGTGTGTATGTGTGTGATGATATTTCAGTGTGTAGAAGGAGAGTGTTAATTATAGTGTGGTGATGATATTTTCAGTGTGTAGGAGGAGACGTGGTGTCTGTTTGTTTGATCTTCGTTGTATGAGGAGAGTGTGTATGTGTGTGATGACTATTTCATTGTGCTGTTGAGAGTGTGTATGTGTGTGATGAGATTTCAGTTTGTAGGAGTCATAGTGTGTATGTGTGTCTGGATTTTCATAGTGTGAGTGAGGAGAGTGGGTATGTGTGTGATGATATTTCATTAGTGTAGGAGGAGAGTTGTATGTGGTGTGGATTATATTTCAGTGTGTAGGAGAGAGTGTGTAGAGTTTGTGATGATATTGTCCGTGTGTAATAGGAGAGTGTGTATGTGTGTGATGATATTTCAGTGTGTAGGAGGAGAGTGTGTATGTGCGTGATGATATTTCAGTGTGTAGGAGGAGAGTGTGTATGTGTGTGATGATATTTCAGTGTGTAGGAAGAGAGTGTGTATGTGTGTGATGATATTTCAGTGTGTAGGAGGAGAGTGTGTATGTGTGTGATGATATTTCAGTGTGTAGGAAGAGATTGTGTATGTGTGTGATGATATTTCAGTGTGTAGGAGTAGAGTGTGTATGTGTGTGATGATATTTCAGTGTGTAGGAAGAGAGTGTGTATGTATGTGATGATATTTCAGTGTGTAGGAGTAGAGTGTGTATGTGTGTGATGATATTTCAGTGTGTAGGAAGAGAGTGTGTATGTGTGTGATGATATTTCAGTGTGTAGGAGGAGAGTGTGTATGTGTGTGATGATATTTCAGTGTGTAGGAGGAGAGTGGAGAGTGTGTCTGTGTATGATGATATTTCAGTGTGTAGGACGAGAGTGTGTATGTGTGTGATGATATTTCAGTGTGTAGGACGAGAGTGTGTATGTGTGTGATGATATTTCAGTGTGTAGAAGGAGAGTGTGTGTGTGTGTGATGATATTTCAGTGTGTAGGACGAGAGTGTGTATGTGTGTGATGTTATTTCAGTGTGTAGGAGGAGAGTGTGTATGTGTATGATGATATTTCAGTGTGTAGGACGAGAGTGTGTATGTGTGTGATGATATTTCAGTGTGTAGGACGAGAGTGTGTATGTGTGTGATGATATTTCAGTGTGTAGGAGGAGAGTGTGTGTGTGTGTGATGATATTTCAGTGTGTAGGAGGAGAGTGTGTATGTGTGTGATGATATTTCAATGTGTAGGAGGAGAGTGTGTATGTGTGTGATGATATTTCAGTGTGTAGGAAGAGAGTGTGTATGTGTGTGATGATATTTCAGTGTGTAGGAGTAGAGTGTGTATGTGTGTGATGATATTTCAGTGTGTAGGAAGAGAGTATGTATGTGTGTGATGATATTTCAGCGTGTAGGAGGAGAGTGTGTATGTGTGTGATGATATTTCAGTGTGTAGGAAGAGAGTGTGTATGTGTGTGATGATATTTCAGCGTGTAGGAGGAGAGTGTGTATGTGTGTGATAATATTTCAGTGTGTAGGAAGAGAGTGTGTATGTGTGTGATGATATTTCAGCGTGTAGGAAGAGGGTGTGTATGTGTGTGATGATATTTCAGTGTGTAGGAGGAGAGTGTATGTGTGTGATGATATTTCAGTGTGTAGGAGGAGAGTGTGTATGTGTGTGATGATATTTCAGTGTGTAGGTGGAGTGTGTGTATGTGTGTGATGATATTTGAGTGTGTAGGAGGAGAGTGTGTATGTGTGTGATGATATTTCAGTGTGTAGGAGGAGAGTGTATGTGTGATGATATTTCAATGCTAGTATATTGTGTTTGTAGTCACATGACTGGTACAATATGGAGGACTTCATCTCCATTCCCTATTGATACTGGACTTCCTCCAAATGGTGAGACTGAGTGTGCTATGAATATCATTATAGGGTCTGCTACACATGTAGTGGTTTTAAATTGTTGTTTTAATGCCCACCCTTTAATAGGATATTTGGTGCAGTGTGTTTGTATTGATATGTGTATGGATAGGTGTGTTTCGGCGTGTGTTGGGGGGTATAGGTGTGTTTTGGTGTGTGTGTGGGAGGAGGAGGGGGGGGGG
>WLWD01001066.1_pt1 | contig 22626 bp, 7 predicted proteins | sample 6712731 | NCBI WGS metagenome assembly WLWD01 (sample SAMN12718690, study PRJNA576275) | sponge metagenome | isolation source: marine sponge | host: Mycale hentscheli | place: New Zealand: South Island, Marlborough, Capsize Point | collected 2014-11-01
TTAGGGCTTTTTTTTTCTATTGCTTAATGCGTGATTGATTGTTATGTTGCCAAGATCTACAGTAGTCTACACAACTAGGCATGCATAACAATTATGTATCCTGTGAGTCCTTACATAAATCTGCCTCTGTCATCTTCTTTTCTTTGATCTTATTATTGAACTTTTTTTTGGTTTGTTTCTTAGTAATAATTTTTCATTATTTAATTATTTTGTATCCAGTCAGGCACTGAGTGCAGTTGACTTGGCTCTGTGGGATCTTCTAGGGAAGTTGCTGGAACAACCTGTGTATGCTCTACTGGGTGGCAAGACAAAGGTAGGCTTTAGTCAGATGTCAATGATTGTGTAAGTATAATAAAGAAATAACAAACACAATAAGTAAATGAAGGAATACATGTATGTGTTGTTTCTTTTAATAAAGCTAAGAACAATATTTATGGAACATATTTTCTCAGAATATGTTTTATTTCATAATTTTATTGTGTACTGTCCATTCATTGTGTCATCACTGCAACAAACATAGCAATGATTGCTTTCAATTGAGGGACATATTTTCCGAAATATTACCATTGGCCTTGATTTTAGGTGTGCTCTACTTTAAGTGGTGTTATTTGTTGCTGAGCAACCACGGTATATATATTTGGCGATAATTATTAGCTTAAACAATCTGTACTGCCGGAGAAATTTATTATGGTCACCCTCATTTAGTTTCCATCTTTAAGCATTGCAGTGAAAATTCACGAAAAAATTCACTTAATTATTCGAGGTATAATGTGTGTTGTAAGGTGGTTATGTAATTCAATACTAGTGTACTTATGCACAAAATGATGAGCAAGTTGTCCTACTTATCTACATGTATGTACATACATTTCAAACTACCTGAATGTTTGTAAAATACACCTTCAATTGTATTTATTTATATATGTATGCTGAATAAGGTTTAAAAAGAAACTCGAACAACAGCTTTTGGTATAGCTTGTAGTATGTCTCAATTTGAATTTTCTTGAGGCTCGAGTGTAGTTTTCTATGTTCATTTTTTAATGTGCATTATTTATTGACATAATAGTACGGCGAGTGCATTGCCCATTCAAAAAGTGTATGGGAAAAATAAATCGCTGTTCAAATTGAAATTGCACAGGGGAGGAGTGAAATAGCGCGTAATAATTGAAATAGCACTATAATTAAGTGGAAATATACAGAGGTACAAGGGCGCCCTGGGATTCCTCTCCCCCCCCCTCCCCCCGGAATTTCATGAAATAAATTAATAATATACTACTCAATGGTATTCTGTGGTTATAATTTATAATGGTCTTCTGTGATTTTGTTGTTTGTATATCTAATATTTGATGAAAGTTCACTTCAGTTAATTGAGGTCCTTCAATAGGGGATTTGCATGATGACATCACGTAACATCCTGCCACGCCCACTGATGGTATCACTGCACACCTTGTCCCATAGAAAATGTATTAGTTTTGCTGACCACTTGGTCTATTTTTTGCTGTAGCACCAGGCCAGGCTGCACAGAGCTTCCTAATTACAGGAATAGCTTTATTATGAAATTTACTAACTGCTGATAGCAAAAGTTTAGAATATTCAGCCCTGGTTATTGGAATTCCTGGGAGTGAAATTTGGTGATGGTTATCTAACCACCATACTTCTTGGAACTCATCTTGAAAACTGAGACAACTGGTTTTTCTCAGAATTCTATAGCCTAGTAGTGGCCTGCTTCTTAGAAGCTGATTGTGGTGAAGATACTAATTTCTCTGGAGGGATTGGTGAGTCTTACAAGATAAGTTAGAAAAAGAGATTGCTTTGTTCTTGAATGCTAAGATAACAGAAGAAAGAACAACATGGTGTTCATTTCATAACTTTCCTAAGGATAAACTGATGAGAAAGAAATGATTAATTTCTAAAAAGAAAGGACTTGTATTTTTACTGATCATCAGCTGTTTTGCTCCACAATGTGGAAGAACTCTTGAATATCTTTGTGGAGGATATTGTAACAAAAAGCATTGCTACAGTGGAAGGCAGTGGAGAATTTAGAAGCCTACAAATATTGCCTCTTATTACTGATCAAGTTTACTTTGTTTAGATTGAGTATGTTTTTATGTTTATTTTAATTATCTTTCTCCCCTTAGTTCAATAAGTATTCATTTTCTTTGATTGTTTAGTTACAAAAACATGAAAGCAATAGTTATGCCAGTTCTGCAGGACATTAATGTCCGTGCATTAATTACCTAAAATAACCCACCTACTGTGGAGTTAAGTAATGCAATAAGCTAGCTACCTGTTGAAGAGGTAAAAAAATGGCGAAGGGACATATAAATTCCAGTTTAAAAAAACAAACAGGACATTATTACTGATACAGTCCCACACGCTTTGTGAGAAAACGTATTACTGCGGGTATAATCATAATAAAATACTATGAAGTGAATCAAATTGGTGGACCAATAATTGTGCACTAAGAGAAAACCTGTTAATGCTAATTCAATGTCTAAACTTGTGATAGCTAGTAAATGGAGTTGGAAAAATAGTGGTAAATATTTTTTCTTATTTATACCTTGATTCTCAAAGGCAACTATCTGGATCTATATATATTCAATTTAGGAAGTATGTCTTAGATCTCTTTACTTTGTCACAAGTCACAGTATCGTGAGGCTGTTGTTTAGCTACATACCATTTTGCTTACCTTTCTTTTAAGTTGCCAATATTTGCTAGCAAATACATACCTTTTATCTATCTCAACTTCACAACATGAAGCTGACTAAGAGTAAGATGTAACTATAGCTACTTGCTTTTATAAATGGTATTTCTGCCAGAGTCTGAGTCTATGAACAGGTGGTTGCATTATGTCTCACAACTTCACCACAATCTTCTAAGAAAATCCACAGCACAATAGGCAGGCTATAGAATTCTGAGAAAAACCAGTTGTCTCAGTTTTCAAGATGAGTTCCAAGAAGTAGGGTGGTTAGATAACCATCACCAAATTTCACTCCCAGGAATTCCAATAACCAGGGCTGAAAATTCTAAACTTTTGCTATCAGCAGTTAGTAAATTTCATAATAAAGCTATTCCTGTAATTAGGAAGTTCTGTGCAGCCTGGCCTGGTGCTACAGCAAAAAATAGACCAAGTGGTCAGCAAAACTAATACATTTTCTATGGGACACAGTGTGCAGTGATACCATCAGTGGGCGTGGCAGGATGTTACGTGATGCCATCATGCAAATCCCCTATTGATGTCACTAATTCTAGACATGAGACTATTTTTAATCAAATGGGTGCAGTTTCAGCAAAAGTGGGTGTGGTAACAAACAAATATTTTGCCCCACAGAAATGAATCCTCTATGAACCCTGAATAACATGAGCAAGTGCACACGTGTGCAGTGTTAACCTTGGAAACGTACAGTTCAAGTAGTTTCTAGTTGGAGATAATGTCATTCTTTACCACAGAAGTACTATCTGTATTAGATGGATTATTTTTAATGGTTTGTTTTATTGTTTATTAATATTATTAATTAAGTTTCTTTCAAAGGCGACTTGCAAACATTTGTGTGCGTTTGTGGTGTATTTCTGAATATGATTCCCTTTACCCATTTATATTTACCTTCAACCATGATACATAAATCTATAAAGTTTAGGGAGATAGAGTCTGTTGTCAATGTTATTGTTTACTTATGGATTGATTATAACAATATCCATGAAGCTGCCAAGTCACGTACGTACACGTACAGTTTATTATGAAAGTAATCTGATAACATTTAGAATAATAGTTTTTTAATCCAATACTTTTCAATTTAATCAGCAGCTACTACTTATTAATCAACTTGTTTCTCTTCCCCGTTACCAAACAGCTGCTAATAATTGGGAAAATACTCGAATGCTGTTTAATAACTTTGACCATTCAGAAAAATATAAACAGTCAACAAGTCCAAAAGAAAGTTAGTTTTGATTACTCAATCACAAGTTTTTTTCTGGTCATAAGAGTTTCCTAACATCTGCAGTTGTATAAACTGTTATGGTTTATTACTTGAATTACATATGGAAGCGTATGTAATACAGCCAAATAGACTCTTACCAAAATTATTAAATGTAATTTAATTTACTGTAATTTTTTTTTTGAACACATTGTAGTAAGCATTAGAATTAGACCTTCATAGTATACAATACATACATCTCCTGAATGTTATTAATATTTGGAAAAAAGACTTTATGCAAGTACTACATATAGTAGCAACTAGTTGAGCTATAGAACATGTTTGTTATGTAGAAACTGAAGCTTAAAATATTATGGCTGAATAATTTAACAAGTGTACATATATAAACACACATGTGTATCTTACACTTTATTAATAACTTCGTTTGTGATTGTTTTACAACCTTTTTTTTCTATACATAATAGTTGTCAATGATGCTAATGTTATCTTAGGAGCAGTTGCCAGTATACAGTACTACTGCGCATCCAGATATAGCTATGGTACGTTATACTTTTCATGTGATGCTATTTTAACAAAGAATTATATTTAATGTTACTGAAATAATACATGATAATTATTGTATTGTTATCTATTTGTATGTGATGCTACTTTACCTAGTTACAGGAATTTTTTTAACAATTTTCTCCCTCTCCCTGAATATTTTGACCTTCATGGTGACTTTTGCCGCAAAATTTTTATCATTTTCATTAAAATTGGAAACTCCATGAAATTTCATTTGATTTAACCCCTCTCAAGTTTTGTTATAAATTAACACATATTATTAAAACTTTTTTCTTCAGTTTACTACTGTTGGACTTATTAGTCATTATAATTTTTTTATTTGTTTATTTGTGTAGCTATGGATACCGTCTCCTAATTGAAAGTCACTGTGTGGACATTATCTAACCAGACATCACCTGGATGGGCTGTATTACAGAGGTGAGATAAAAAAAAGAACAACAAAAAATACTGATCAGATTACACTCGATGCACTCTTAACCAGATACCTCTATTGTGAATACTCTTCTCTACTGGCCGCAAGTTAGCCACTCTATTTATCAATTCTTACTGGGGACTTTGGCAACCATTCTGATCCCAAAAGTGCACGTGGTTAGTTCAATAGTTATTGGAGAAGATTATAGAGAGGGACAGATGCTTAAGCTGAAGAAACCTAAATCCTCTAGAACAGTGTTGTTTCAATGTGTATACAGTGAGTAGCGGACTATTCTGAGACACACCTCCCAAGGTGCCCGGAAGAAAGGGATTAATTATAATTGTGATGACAGAAAAATAGATTTTTTAAGGCTTGTTTTTTTCAGGGTTGTTATGCAGACCTGTGGTGCATAACAAATCATGAATAATGTTATGTAATCGTGAATATCATTATTGATGTTTTGGTGGATTTTTTACTGTAAAGGAAACACTTATATGGGCATCGTGAATATTGTGTCCTCTCAACTAAATAAATTTTTTGCGCAATAAACTAATGAATGATATGTGAGGTACATAAGAACTCACAAAGCCATTCTGTTATACATGTATATTTATTTTATTTTTTTTGTTCGTTATACAGTTTTTTCTTCTCTTAATGTTTTATGTTGTGGGGTTGCTATGTAAGTATTGCAATTGTGTACCCCTGTACCTCCGCTCGCTCGCCAACTATATCCCAGTGCACCAACTGGATTTTGTTAAGTGTTGGAGATCGCGGGTGGTTTGGTGGGTGAACAGATTAGTCGTGTTACTCTAAGAAGATTGTGATTAGTCTGCTTAAAGATTGTCATGCATGATATGAGATGATAGGCTCCCACAAACTGTAGGTATGTAGTATAAGACTTCTTTTATATACATGTATCAATATTGTGGTTCAAAGATCCAGTAGTTGATTGCTTTGCTCAAGTCACTAAGCTTTTGGTTGGTATTAGGGGAAATCTGTGTGTTGAATTTCTAGGCTAGATGTGTTGTTGCCATGGCGTCCACCCACGACCTGTATGTGATCCCCCATGGGTCCAGTGTGTATTCCTACCATCTCCAATACGCCTATCGGAACTGTCCACTTGCTGAGTTCATCAGCCTGAGTCCCAAGGCAGACAAGATAGTGCCTTACTTTGGTGGCTTGTTCCCAGATGAGCCACTCCCTAAAGATGTCTTCATTGAGCTTCCTGACAGGTACAGTAGCATATGATACCACGATCATAGTCATACATGTATATGTACACATGTCAAACACTAATATTTGTAATTTGATGGATAAATTAAAGCATTGGCAGTCATCTCGTACATAGTAATATGTATGTTGCATTATATTATTATTATTATTTATATTATTATTAATAATTATTAATTATTATTAATAATAATTATTAATATTATTAATTATTATTATAATTATTAATTATTGTTAATATTATTAATTATTATTAATATTATTATTATTATTATTTTCATAATGTTATTGGGCAAGAAGTTGAACCGTCAGATTTGGCTATCAAAACTGGGAAAAATTGCTAATAATTTTATTGAGGTTGTGTTTTTGGTGGTGTCAAAAAGTACAATGTATTGTGAGAAATTGCTACTAGATATTATTACACTAGGATGAAAGGTGTACAAATAAAGTTTAATAGGTAGTGGTGGTCTGTAGCAGTTTAATTAATATAAACAAAAACATCTTATGTCACTTACTTTGATGGAAATTTAAAGTGAGTAATGTGTACAAAAAAAGTTGTTTTTTTTTACTGTTGTTATTACCGTTCCATTTTCGTACTGTTTTGACTTTATGTAACCAAATGACGTATAATGTTTCGCTGTTTTTTTTTTTGTTTTTTTTTGGTATCATGTGATGGTGGTTCTATGGAACAGAGTCTGGAAGGTTTTTTTTTTTTGGCGCCTGCTGTAGTTATTAGGGAATTTCAATGAAAGCTATCTCATGATTATGATATACTGTTGTATCCGTAAAATTATTGATTCAGTCATGCTCGGCTGAAATAATTATTATAATAGCATATTTTCTCATTCCAATGGCCAATATTATGTTAATTAAAGCTTAACATGTTTTAGCAAGCAGTCGAAATGTTGGGCTAAGTTTTAATATTATTGTATTGGCTGTTAGAACAAGACAATTTTTTCTCTTGGTTTCACTTCCCATGGAATTACGCAAGTCTCCACTAGTTGATATTAGTTCTCCATTAACTATAAATTCTCTATTTGCTGATATTTGGTATGTTGGAATGCTACATGTATGTTATTACTAGTGGTGTGCTTGAGCACAAATAGCGAGCGAGCCTAACAATACACTATTGTTAAATGTTTGATTTTAACTTCTAACACTGAAGCTACTATAAAATAGTAGAGTTTTTAAATTATGTATATGGGATTCAATGTCATCTCCCTGCAACTGTTTGAATTAAAAAAGAAGCCGCAAAATTAAGTCACATTATTTAAACTTTTTCTTTGTGATATTCTTAGTAGTAGTTGTAACGCACAATACTTTCACACAACTGAACATACGTACGCAAGATTTACCTTGTGATTAGTCTAGTGGACAATGAATTTTCAAGTAAATACTGTTGAGTAGGGCTTATAACTGTGACAAATAGCGTATTAACTTACCACTGCCACTAACTCGAATAGAAATGGAGCTCCCATAAGTTTTTGAGTTTTAACTACACACCCGCAAAAGAATTCAAAGCGGTAAACAATTCAATTTGTAGGGGATACGGGTAATGATTGCTAAACTGGAGGATTCTGTTTAGTAAAGTTCGGGGGTGAGGTCATACACTGAGGAACACAAAAATACGTGAGGGTCAAAGTACAAAATGGCATATGTATGTTTACACATATATAAACAAACAAATATCCCCGATTTTCAATTGAGTTCCCCCTGTCAGTGTCTCGCTCGCTCGCCAACTATTATTATTGTTATTATAATTGATGTCTTTGTAGAGCTGGGTTTGGAGTGACTCTGAACAGAGAAGGCTTGTGTAGGCCATATCCCAGGACACCAGAAGTGGTGCGTGCATGTGTGTGTGTAGTATTCTCAAATAAAAAAAACAGACTCCCGGTTTCCTTCTTTCCTACCATAATTATTAACCCTCAGCGCGCACACTTGTGAGAGTTACAGTAGTCTCATTGTCATTCATTCATATTTGTCCATTGATTATGTCACTCTGTTAACATTGGATCGAAGAGGTATGCCTTGAGATAAGAGAAACTCAAGACTAGATGATGATTCAACTTCCTTTAATTTGCCACTTTTTTGAATTTAGACTTTGTCTTTGAGAAAGTTAGAGAAAAGGCAGACGTTATGCACAGTGCTGCTATACAGCCTCACCCATTTATTCATTTACCTGCCATTAGGAATTACGTGTGCTCACTTGAGCGTACAATTGTTACTGTGCCTGTGTCATAGTTCCAGTGCTGATTTTTTCCTCTGGAGGTGTGATTATTTCATCAACTGTAAGAATGCCTAGTCTTCAATTAAGTACACAACATGCATGTCAGAAAGTCATAATGTTCCTGTATACCACACATGTGGACTTTATTGGTTGCTGTAAAGTCACATCAGCTTGTTGGGATAATTTTCTTTACACTGTTGGACTAAAGTTGTCCACACTAAGTCTCTCTCAAGACAGATCGACAGAATGAATAAATGAATGAATGACAAAAAGACTATTGAAATCATGTCACTCGCATGTGCACTGAGGGTTCATTATTTTATCCAACTCACCGGGGTTTTTTTGGTAAAATAAATCAACCAGTGGTTTGTCAATGCCTTAAAAAAATTGCCACTTAAATGTATAGATGGATTTTTTTCCAGAACCATCTCATTATAGAGTGGGTTCACACAATCGTTCAATCATTTTCTCATACTGAACATTTCATATGAAATGCTCCAACACACATGTGCAGTTCGGGACGACTATATTATGAGGTGTATGGGAGAGATATGCACATCTGAACAATGAGCTTTGAACCACAACCATTTTACTATTTTGAAAAAAATCCATTGTAAGTGCAGTAAACACTATATGTTATACTCGTCACACAATAAGGGGAGGACTTTTCACTCAAGCTTGTATTTTCACTCACCTTCTGCTCATGAAAATACTTACGCATGCTCTTGAAATGTGTCCATATATTGTACGCTGACTTGTGCAATAATACGTACAGTACGTATTATTTCAAAGGCATTGCACGGGATTCAGTGACTTATAACACTAGAAAGTCATCTATTTGATTGTGTGACTTAGGCTGTCACTAGATCTATTGTTTGAACTGTGGTATCTATATCATAATAAGGTTGTGTGTCAGTAATGATGATGGTGACTGAAGATTACAATGAATGATGGTATTTGAATAATTCATGATTTTTAACAGTTTGGAAAATTGGGTAGAGTCATTAAATTCAGAAAAGTGATTAATTGTAACTTAAAGCAAGTGGAATAGATGAGGGTAGGTGGCATAAGTGTCAAAAAGGAAGGTGAAAGTACGAAAGAGAAAGCAAAAAGGTGATTATTTGTAACTAAAAAGTGGGTGGAATCGGCGAGGTAAGGTGGCACAGTAAAAAGAAGGTGAAAGTACGAAAGAGAAGGCGGAATGGTTATTTGTGGCTAAAAGGTGGGTGGAATTGAATTGTCGAGTAAAATGTAATGTAAATTTCAAAATGGAATGCTGAAAGTACAAAAAGAAGGCAAAACTTTCGCAAAGCCTAGGTCCACAATCATGACAGAAAGATCATAAGCAGGAGAGGTAGACAAAGAGAGGAAAATGGACTCCATGACTCGAGAGAAAGCTGAAAAAATGAAAAGTGGAGATAACTAAAGCTGAGATAGTTCAGGAAAAAGAGAACAGGATAGGAATTTGTGGTAACCTTTATAACCAATGATAACAATGAATAAAATATAACTTATGCTACTGTATTCCTACTTTGCAGTATGCCAAGTGCCACTAGTACTATATGTGGCGGGGTACTTGCTAGTATAATATTATTCATTTAACCAATTTCTTTCCTTGCCCTGTTTTACTCATTAGATGTATTACCTCTCATTCACAGGGTTTTTATTTATTTATTATTAAATACAGAATTTAAAAATGCTTGGCTGTCACTAGAAGTTGAACCAAACAGTGTTAAACAAGTGGTAGCTACTGGGTTCTATTCCCAATGACACCCAACTGTATTGTTATTTTTTAGTTAGTAAAATATTATATCTAATTACTAATTTGATACAGAAGAATGTCTCGAGTATGTTAGCTTTGTATTACGGCTAATCAGACGAGTGATATTCTGCAGTATAATGAATAACGAAGCACCAATGGTGGGAACCCTATCAGCGATACTATAGCTACACTAGCTAGAAATAACAAATTCAGTAAGTAGCTATGTACAAAACTTTTAAAAGCTCAATAAAAGTCTGATTGTGGGGTGTAAGTCCACAAGCAAGGAGTTTAACCGAAGGACCACTCTGACTGAGACTAGCAGGCAGCCAAGTAGTTGACTGTCTGCCCTAGACTAGCTAAGCTAGCTTACAGTATCATTAGACTCTCTTTCAGCTAGTAAAGCAGAATACAGAATGTTCAAACAGTCATTAGAATACTGACAATGCCAACTGGGAAATGTGGTCCCAGGCCATGCATACAAGTACTGAGCATGCACAGGAAGTGGTACATAAATGGAGCAGTGAATACAATTAAATGAGCAATGGCAACAAGCTGCACAAGCAACAAATGAACACCAAAACAGACAAACAAACAATTGAATATTAGTTAGCGGTTGTTTGGGAGACCCAAACATACTGGGGGGGGGGGCGGGGAGTTCATTCTCCATCCTGTTGTGATTCTTCTAATTGCAGGGGTACCAACATATGGATTGGCCTTCTATATGTCTTTCCATTACATAGCACATCAACAGTCCTCACTAGCTTGTCTTTTCCCGGAAATACCCTAATGATCTTCCCAAGAGGCCATCTGGAGCTATTGAGCAGAGTTTGGTCTTTTACCAAAACAAGTTCACCAATCTTGATGTTTTCTTTCATGGTCTTCCACTTCGACCTGGCTTGCAGAGATTGAATATAGCATCCTCTCCAAGAGTGTGCAAAGTCTTGTTGGAGCCTCTGGACCAGTCTCCATCTTGTCAATGTAGACATCTTAGCTTGACTAGCAGGCTTTGAAGGTGGTGCCTTCATAGGTCTGAATATCATAAAGTGGCCAGGTGTCAGCACTAGGCCATGTTCAGTCTCTACACTGTCTGCAGGCACTAGAGGTCTGCTATTCAGCACAGCTTCCACTTCTGACAGCACAGCTGTCAACTCGTCATACCTCAATGCATGAGGGGCCACCAACTTCCTCAGCTGATTCTTGGCAGCCTTGACACCAGCCTCCCAGAGACCTCCAAAGTGCGGTGCTCTGGGTGGGTTGAAGTGCCACAGCACATCCTGCTCAGCACACAAGCCTGGAGCAGCCTGCTCGGCACAAGTTAGTAACTTCTTGATCTCGTCCAGCTCAGCCTTTGCTCCCAAAAAGTTGGAGCCATTGTCTGAGAATACTTCTGATGGTGTCCCCCTCCTGTTACAGAAGGTCCTGAATGTAGTAGCAAATGCTTCTGTAGTCAGTTCCCTGCACACCTCTAAGTGCACAGCTTTTGTTGCCATGCACACAAAGATGCACAGGTAAACTTTGTAGTGGACGGGCTTCCTTGTCGATCCCTCCCTGAGTGTTAGAGGTCCAGCAAAGTCTAGTCCAGTTCTTTCAAATGGCTTTGCCTCAGATGTTCTTGAAGGTGGCAAAATCCCTAGCTGCTGTTGGAGTGGCTTGGCATAAGCTTGCTGACACCTTAGGCACTTCCTAGACACCTTCTTGAGAAATGCTTTTAATCCGGTAATGTAGTGGTTGTGACCAATTATGGACAGCATTGCAGCAACTCCTGGATGACCCAAACTCTGATGCTTCGACTCTACCATCAGCCTTGTCACTAAACACTTCAGTGACAGTGGGATCAACTTCCTAGGCTGATTATCCGGGCCTTCGCCTACTCTTCCTGTCACTTGCAGGGCGTGGTCAGCACTCATGCTGACACACAGGCCGGCCAGAGTGTGCTTGACAGGCAGAGGTTTATTGTGTCTGAGGCACTGATAGATGGTTGCAAATGCTTCCTTTTGCTGATGAACAATCAAGCAGTTCTTGGCATATTGAAGTTCGCAAGAAGTGAGATGCTGCTCTACAGGTTTATTTCCTCTGCAGCTGTTGATGAATCTCCACAACCAGGCAGTAATCCTAACCAATTTGGAGTAAGTTGAGTATCTTGTCCAAAATGACCAAATAGGAGTGTTGGATGACGTGGTGGTTGCAGCCATAAGACAGGTAGCCTTCAGCTCTGGCAATGACCGCAGCAGAGAGTCCCTCACACCGACATCAGATGGCCACTCTGTCTCAGGTAGAAGCAGCCAAGGTGGCCCATGCCACCACAAGGATGAATCAAATAACAGCTTGGCTGTAGTACCTCTGCTGGCAAGGTCAGCAGGGTTAACTTCTGTTGGAACATGCTTCCAGCTCACATCAGGAAGTGTCTCCAGAATCAATGCCACCTGGTTGGCTACAAAAGTCTTTAGCTTGTGCACGGGTTGTTGCAACCAGGCCAAAATAATTGCTGAGTCAGTCCAGGCTACCACTGCTTTCATGGGCAACTGAAACACTTCACACACATGTGCTAATAGCTGAGCCAGCAACTTGGCAGCTTCCAATTCTAGCTGCGGGATAGTTCTCTTCTTCAGAGGGGCAACTCTTGCTTTGGAGAAGATCAACTTAGAATTAACACTTCCATCACTGAGGTGCTGCACCAAATAGATGGCTGCACCATAGGCTTGTTCACTTGCATCACTAAAGCCATGTAACTTGGCATCACTCGTGCTGGCCAAACTGCTACCAACACATCTGGCAATTGGGTGGGTCTGCACACGAGGCAGTTCACTGTACCAGTGTTGCCACTTGCACAACAAATCATCAGGAACAGGCTGATCCCATGACACCTTCTGAATCCACAGATGTTGCAACAAGATCTTAGCACTTATTGTGTAAGGTGAGACCAGGCCCAAAACATCAAACACTTGTGCAATCACTTTAGCCACCCACCTCTTTGTGATCACTGGTGTCTCTATAGGAGCTGGCACAGCAATGTAGAGGTTGTCTTGCTTTGGGTCCCAAACAATGCCCAGGGTTTTCAACGATTGGTGCTCACAAGTCTGCTCAGTCTCAAGTATTTCTTCAGGAATTGATTGGATGAGTTCACTGCTGTTGGATCTCCACTTTCTTAACAGGAATCCAGCTTTCTTCAGCATCTCACAGAGTTTTGCTCTTCTGTCAACAGCTTCCTCCACAGTTCCACATCCTGACAGGAAGTCGTCAACATAAAAGTCTTGCTTGACTGCCCTTGCTGCCTCAGGATAAACGTCCTGGTGCTTTGTGGCATGATGCTGCAGCACAGAGGTGGCAACAAAGGGGGATGGCCTGACACCGAAGGTGAGCCTCTTCATCCTACACTGGACCAACTGTCCTGAAGGAACTCTGACAATCAAGCTGTGAAAGTCTTGATCTTCTGGTATCAGTTTCACCTCACGATACATCTTTGAGATGTCAGCTGTGTAAACAACTGAGTGAACTCTGAATCTCATGAGAATGTCCATTATCAACGGATAGAGATTGGGTCCGGTGAGGTAAAGGTCGTTGAGGCAATTGCCATTAGATGTCCTGGCTGAGGCATCAAAGACAGGCCTGACTTTTGTTGTGGTGGATGTCTCCTTTACTATTCCTTTAACAGGCAGAAAGTATTTGGCCTTGGTCTGCTGCTCCTCAGGAGTAACTTCTGCATGGCCCAACTCCACATAGCCGTACATTTCTGCGTTGAAATCCTCCAGTCTGCCAACTGCCTGCATCCTCCTTTCATTGGACAGGAGTCTGCTGACAGCCATCTGCTTGCTCCTGCCCAACTCAGGAGGGTTCTCGACCTTTGGTAAAGCTGCAGAGTAGTGGCCATCAGGGTGCTGGTGAATAGATTGGTTGAATTGATCAACAGCTGATTGCTCCTCAGGAGTCATCTGATTAGCTTGTGGTACTTGATCCAGCTCATAGAGCTTGTTGAAAGCTTGATTGAGTTCAACATCCTCCAACACTTCTACTTTCAGTGTGGTCATCTTGACACTGTCTGGTAAAGGACCTGCCACTGTCCAGCCAAAGACTGTACTGACTGTGGTCAGTCTGGCATCCACATCAAATTTCCGGCCAGCTTCCGTCCAGAACAGAGGTAGGTCTGAAGTGCCAATAATTAAGTCAATCTGTCCTCCAAAATCTGGGTCTGCCAACTCCAACCCTTGTAGCAGATGGTGAGATGCAATGGCAGCTGGGTCTTGAGGAGGCATGGATGTGGGCAGGTCGGCAGCAATTGCTACAGTGATTGGTATGTCCCATGCTGAAGGCTGGACTGTTGATATATGCACTGTGGTCTTGTGCTTGACACGTCTCTCAGAAACAATGCCTTGCATCTTGAGTTCCACTGACTCACGTGGTGGCTTGAGGTAAGAAGCGATCCTCTCTGTAATAATTGAGTGGGAGGAGCAATTGTCCAACGCAGCTCTCACCGTTAGCCTTCTGCCATTATGTTGAACAGACACAATGGCAGTATTGATGAAGCCACACTTCATCTTAGATGCTTGTGGTGCTTCTTGTTTATTCTCTGGAGCACTGGTCACCAACATTGTTGCAGATGTCTTTTTCTCCTCTTCTTCCTTGTGTAACAAGGTATTGTGCTTCCCTTTGCACACATGGCATGAATAGACAGATGCACAACTGGCCACTGTATGGCTCTGATGTAAACAGTTGGCACAGTACTTGTTCTTTCTCACAATGTTCCAACGTTGCTGTACATTCAAGTCTCGGAAAGCTTGGCATTTATGCAGAGGGTGGTTGCTTCCCTTGCACACAGCACAACACAACTTGTTGCTGCTATTGTTGCTGTTGTTGGTTGTGTTGTGGTTGGCAGGTGAGGACTTGGGGCTGTCACTTTTCTTGGATGAATCTTGCTGACGTTCCTGTTGCTGCTTCATCAGAGGCTTGAACACTGGGGATGCAGCAGACAGACTCTTCCTCTTCCTGCTCAGGTTTCTTGATAGAGGTTCCACAAATTTCACAAGTGTGTCTAGACCAGGTAGGGTTTCAACATCTCCCACATGCCTGATCCATTCTTTTTCGAGCTCTTGATCGAAATCTCTTGCCACTAAGGCCACAGCAAATTGTTCTATGGTCTTGCCACCAATTTTGTTCATAGCATTCAACACGAGCTGGGTTCTGTCAAGAATCTGATACATTGATTCTTGACTGTAATCGTATCTGCTTCTGGTGACTAGTTCTTCAACCAGTGCAGGGTAGACAGCAGCAGCTCTTCCAAAACGTGCCTTCAACTGCTTCATGGCTTCATCAAAACCAGATGGAGAATATCTTTCCACTAGTTTCTTTGCTTCTCTATCTTCCATTGCTTTGGAAAGGATATTGCAAAGGTCACCGTCACTGTATGCCTCCTTGTGGATATCCAGCAGTGCAGTAAATCTTGTATGAAAGGTGTGGAAATCCTTAGGTTCCCCAGAAAAAGTAGGTGGTTCCAATTTGTAAGGTGCTAACCTTTTCGGCACAGTAGGTGTTGAGGTTGCAGCAGGTGCTGATGCAGGTGGTGCTTTGTACAATGCACTCTTGACCTTCGCCAGTTCTGTCTTGGCCTTGCTCAGCAGTGGCCTGAAGAATTCATGTTCCTTGTAAGGTGAGAGTTCACTAGCCAATTTTTCCAGTCCACTCTCTATCTGGTGTCCACAAGCACTGAACTCTGCTGCAGCAGGGGAGCTGTCAGCAAGCCAGGTTCCAGCACTGTTGATCTGCTGGGTGTAGGTTCTGTACATCTTGACCATGGACACATGCTCTGCAAGTATATCCATGGCCTCATCCCATGGCTCTTCACAAGTACTGTTGGCCTCTACTTCTGCCTGCACTTCATCCTCACTCTTGCCCTCTGCAGTCATTTGCTCCAGAAAGGTGTCCTGTACTTCTTGATGAGCTTGGATTGCCTCCTTGGCAGCTTGTATCTTGGGTTGGAGCTCATTGAACTTGATGGCTGAGATGTCCTCACTCAGGAGCTTCTCAGCATGCCTGATGGCTTTGGTAGCCTTGGTCCTAGCTGTGGACCTCTTTGTCTTCAGCCTTGGTAACTCAGACATAGTCTTGGTTAGGTGACACAGCAACAAACAGTTGACTGGTATAGGATCGACAGATGATAGGATTGACTAACAGTCACTAGGTAAAGGTCGTCTGGACAGCAGGTCACAAGTTCCCTACGTATAGAAGTTGAGCAGCAGGCTCGAAAGTAAAAGTGTGGAGCAGCAGGCTCCTAAGTAGAGTTTGAGCAAAACTCAGGTAGCAGGCCAACAAAACAGTCAGCCAACTAGCAAACGGCTAGTCTACCAAGCAACCTAATTAACTAGCTAAAGAGATAGTCACTCCGACAGCTTAAAAGAGCTTCAAATCGCTGGCTCTTCTTGCCTTCACCTTAACAGGATCCGGCTCGAAGGACCAATGATTGTGGGGTGTAAGTCCACAAGCAAGGAGTTTAACCGAAGGACCACTCTGACTGAGACTAGCAGGCAGCCAAGTAGTTGACTGTCTGCCCTAGACTAGCTAAGCTAGCTTACAGTATCATTAGACTCTCTTTCAGCTAGTAAAGCAGAATACAGAATGTTCAAACAGTCATTAGAATACTGACAATGCCAACTGGGAAATGTGGTCCCAGGCCATGCATACAAGTACTGAGCATGCACAGGAAGTGGTACATAAATGGAGCAGTGAATACAATTAAATGAGCAATGGCAACAAGCTGCACAAGCAACAAATGAACACCAAAACAGACAAACAAACAATTGAATATTAGTTAGCGGTTGTTTGGGAGACCCAAACAAAGTCTTGTTTCGAGTAAATTTCATGTCAAAATATTGTCAGTAATCTCTGAAATCAGATATCATAGTGACAGAGGGACAGACAGACAATACTAGCTATAACCCTCTCATGCAATGTGCACTGTGAGGTTTAATTAATGTATTATGTACTGCTCATGCATGAATGAAGTATATAGTAACAAGTTTCCTATGCAATGAATACTTTATACTCATTGCCTTGAATTTTTTTCCTAAGCAACTTTTAATAATATTCATTATTTTTGTGTGATGATTATAACATAGAATTTACACTACATGGTGTAATATTGATTAAATAATAACTAGTGGTGTGCTTGAGCACAAATGGCGAGCGAGCCTTAAACTACACTATTGTTAAATTTGATTTTAACAACTAACACTCAAGCTATTAAAATAAAGTCGAGTTTTTAAATTAAGTATGAGGTTAAGGGGTTTCAATGTCATAGTAACTGCTCCCGCAATAGTTTGAATTGAAAAAGAAGCAACAAAATCAAATCACGTTATTTAAATTTTTCTTTGTGATATTCTTAATAGTAGTTGTAACGCACAATACTTTCACACAACTGAACATACCTACGCAAGACTTACCTTCGTGGTTCGTCTAGTGGACAATGCATTTTTAAGTAAATACTGTTGAGTAGGGCTTATAACTGTGACAAATAGCACATTAATTTACCACCGCCACTAACTCGAATAGAAATGGAGCTCCCATACGATTTTGATTTTAACTGCACCGCAAAACAATTCAAAGCCGTAAACAATTCAATTTCTAAGGTGATACGGGTAATGGTCGCTAAACCGGAGGATTCTGTTTAGTGAAGTTTGGGACGGGGTCGAACGCGGAGCGAACACAAAAATACGGAGGGTCAAAGTACAAAATGACATACATACGTCCAAACATATATATAAATAAACAAACATCCCCGATTTTTTCATTTTTACCCCTGTAAGTGTCTCGCTCACTCGCCAATAATGTTCTGTTCAATAGTGGTGTTTAGCTATGTACCAAAAGAATATTATGCATGATCAAATTGGAATAGGAGACTGTGTGTAGGTTGTGTTAAAATGTGTATGTCATTATTTGAAATGTTTTCCTTCTTTTTATTTTTGCCTACAAGCATCTCACTTTTAGTTCAGTAGTTTACTGAAAACTGAAAACAACAAACATTTGAATAAAATACAGAGCTGATTAAGTGACAATAAAAATTATCAAAACAAAATTTAAATGATAAATGATATTACAGACAATGGTAATTGATAACAAACAAAACAAAATAATACACATCACATTAGAGTTAGATAAATATTATTCAGGTAATTATAACCATGCTTCATTTATTGCCAGTAAGAGTATCAGGAGGTTGGTAATCACTGGAATCATTGTCATGAGGAATGAATACCTTTTGGAATGATCTATACAAAGTGCAACCAACAATAGATCATACAAAAATAGTTGTGTGCAGGGAAAGAAGTGGGGGGGGGGGGGGGTAGCTAATGGTAGAGTAAGTTATTTTTACAGCACAATACAATACAAAAAAATAGAATTTATTTAATTTGGTTGAAAAGTTATATCAAAACAATAGACATATGGCTAATTACCAATTAATTTTAAAATTCAAAATAGCGTTGGAACATCTTGTCATCCAATGAATAATGTAAGAAGCTCAATAATTAGCTAGTCCTGTGGTTGATGCAAGAGATTGACAATTAGATAGCTATGCTAACTATAGATATGAAAAGGCCAGAAGTTGACAAATTAATATGGCTCATAATTTTTTTCCTATTTTATGTAGTTCCAGTAATGGTGATGGTTACATAGCTCTCACAGCACTATGAACCAATAATTGTGAGTATTTACTAGAGAAGATAAGAAAAGAAATTGGAAGAAAGATTATAAAAGTAGAAGAGCATAAGGTAAAATTCATGAATGTAGGGGGTGACAATCATAAAAATGAACCCTCTACTAAGGATGAGTACTACAATAACATCACAATCCAAATGTATTGTAGGGGAAATTCCACTGATACTAATTTAATAGGGTATCAGTTATCGAAGTTGAAAGGAGTGAAGTTTCGTGTTGAAAAAGCATATCAGTGAGTGTTTCTGGCTAGTTTAGCTTCTTCTCTTATGAAGACAGCGTTTCCATGTACCATTTTCATTGGTCGAGCAATTTTGATGCCTCATAAGAAGAGCTAACAGACTGCTTTTTTTGGAAGGAGATTTTATTGTAATAGCTAGGAAGTGTTTAATAGTGCTGAGGGTTCGCACCTTTGGTGCTTCATTTCAAATAGTAATTAAACTGGATGTAGTTTTATATGTACCAATTAAGTATAATAAATTACCTCGCCTGATTATATTCATGATTACTAAGATCATACCTTCTTTTTTTGCGACAGTAACAGCAATAACAGATGAGGATGATAACAATACAAAGTGTCAATGAAGCCATTGCAATTAGCACGTAACCATATGTGGGTATTGTGCCGCCGCCTACATTTTAATAGAAGGACAATAATATTAGCAATATATAGTTATGTACTATTCCTGTACATACATCGGACTTAAAACTATGTGTTTAAGAAGTCAATAAATTAGCTTGGATATTGTAATGAGTCTTAATTCCTTCATTGTTCATGATATTTTATTTAATGTCAAGTTTTATACCAATGTTTTTGTTAATTACTTTAAATATACCTTCTTGAGGAGCTTTATCACAGTTATGGAAATTACCTGGAGAAAAAAATGTCATGTAGGCTGTAAACATAATAAATATTGAACCAATGAGTTACCCTAGAAATTAAACTCAAATATGTTTTATGTGCAAAAAAACTGTAGTGCTGATTGAATTAAAAATACAGATATCCCAAGTCTTAGAGTTGTGTTAACAATTGCTTGTATTGATCACAGTTCATTTCATAATTATTGTACGTATTGATGTTTATTCTATAAATGCAATTATAAATATTGTAAGGGTAGTAAAATTCTTACTGGCATAATCAACTTCTGAAACTGAATTTAACCCCAAAGGTTTTTGATCCTTATGGCTGAGTTCATCGCCTACAAGAATACTGATGACATATTCAGTTAGATGGCTTTTTTGAACACACAAATTCTTATTTAGTAAAGAAGAGTTGCTTATTATTAACTCATGATGTTCAGCAAGGTTTGATGGAATTTGAATAACTTGTTGTTTTCCAGACTCTTCAGTATATTTGCATGATGATAATAAACTTTCATTGTTATATTGAAATTGACAAATACTCCTACTTGAAGTAGGTCCTGCTAAGATTATATAATGATGGTTAAAGAACAAAACTTTTGAAGCATATGAAAAGAGATTTCTTAGAAATTAATATGCATGTGATACAAATTTCCACTTATAAAATGAATGCGAGATTAATAATTTAATTCAACTATCCAATTTTCAAAATACTACTCTACGTAATTTTTCTCAACAATTTGATACATGTATCATAATTATCACTGTTTTTTATATAAAGTTTACTTCTTGATTTCTAACACACCCTACTTTAACATTAGTAACTTTTACATATATAAAGAATGTGACAGCATTACTTCCCTCAATACTCACTTTATTGGTGTTTCACAATGTGCAAAATTGTTCAACTGTATTTATAGGCCGTTTTCCTCTATTATTATCAATATATTTTTTTTTATTGTTATCATTTTTATTTTCATTATTATTATTACTATTCCAGCTGACACGAATTTGTGCAATTCGGATACAATACTTCATATTATTAAATAATATGAAGTATAAACTATATAAATAAAACTTGTGGGATGTGCATAAGTGAGTTAGGACACCAGTAAACAGATAAGTAACTAATAAATGTTTTTGCTGTATAACTGTACTCTAGAAATATTTATATAGAAACTGTGGTTAGATTATTTTACTATATTATTTGGACACCTATTGTGGTTTACTATTAAGCGATATAAATCTTTATTATTGCCTCTAGTATACCCTTTGTTATAATAACACATTGTACCTGACAATGTTCCCATTGTAAGTGATATTATTTTTGGAGGAAGGGAGTAAGCTGAGTTGATCCCACCTGAAGATGCTACCGATCCATCAGGATTGGTGTCAAAAACAAAAATATTATGCATTCCAGAATAATAACTTCCATGATGAATAATTACTTCTCTCGCATTTCGAGTGGGTAGAAATATCGAATTAGAGTAATTGAAACTATTGCATTGAGATGTTTGACAGTTTAGCAACATTAAATAACCTCCACTACGCTCTTCCATTGAATCGGCGTAAGAAATGGTTACATTGAGATGTCCATTACGTTCACTTGTCTGGAAATTATCAATTTGGTGTGTACCTGTGTTAATTAATATATATTTAATGTATGTACCTGTATGTGTATGCCCGTGTACAAGTGTGTGCATGCCCGTGTACAAGTGTGTGCATGTACATATGTATGTTTGTTTGTATGCATGCATGAATGTACGTTTGTCTGCATTTATATTTTACTTACTAATGTTAAATGTCTGTGTTAGACTTCCTCTTGTATTTTTTAAAGTCATTTCTATTTGATATGTAAATCTTCTCTGTAATTGTATTGTTAGCAGATAATGTGGGCCTCCAAGAATCTCATATCTTATAAATTTATCGAATAATGTATGTGAAGTCACATTATTAAGGTTAACATTCTTGACAGTCACATTGGAGATTGAACAGATATACGAGTTCTATAACATACAGTATAAAAAATGAATAGTTCACAAAACAATATCTATTTTCTGTGTATAATTTGTTTTTGGCCTGTCTGTATTTTTGCTGTAGATATAGTTATGTTACTTACAACTCCAAGAAGAATGTCAACTTGTTTATTGAATGTAAATATGGCAGTGGCATTGCTGTCCAATATTTCTATTAATAAAATAATTTGGTGTGTTCATAAAAATATTCTATAAACATACAGATCAAATTATAAAGTGATGTGCCAATAAAGATGACACTATGGTCCATGTGCCTTCACTATATTATATGTATAGTACTTATTACATGAGTCAGAGTGTGATATGGAAAAATTTAATGAGCAGGTTATTTTAAATATCTAGCCATATTACTCTGGCAAGTGTAATAACTAGCTATAATTGGTTGGGGTCACATACTAAAAATAACATTGTGAAGAAATCTAGCATGACATATAATAATATAGTCCCTGATGGTGTCTGTAAAGTTAATTTTAAGGAACTTTGGACCCATGTTAACTCACACATTTGTGAAATATTTGTGAGTATGTATATTAAATTTTTGTCCACCTCTCTCCTCTCACTTCAGATATCCCATGACACTTCAATCAGTTAAACCTAAGTTGTTTTTATCTGGTGGTAATGATTTTAAACGAAGGTTTCCTGACCTGAGATATTGAGCTGCTCTAGTCTTATTCTTATCCTACTTGTGGGTTGATGCAGCTGAACAGTTAATGACATAATGGTAATTAGTAGGGGTGTTCTTGAGCTCATAAGTATTGCCGAAATTTTTTAAATATTTTATGTGCACTACTAATTGTACTTGTTATTTCACTATGTTAGCAAATAATTGAGGTGTGGGGCCACCCCTCGCAAGTAAAGAGAGAAGAAAGAAAGAGAAGTAAAGAAAGAGAAGAGAAGAAAGAACT
>WLWD01002288.1_pt1 | contig 22600 bp, 10 predicted proteins | sample 6712731 | NCBI WGS metagenome assembly WLWD01 (sample SAMN12718690, study PRJNA576275) | sponge metagenome | isolation source: marine sponge | host: Mycale hentscheli | place: New Zealand: South Island, Marlborough, Capsize Point | collected 2014-11-01
ACATATTTAGGAAATTTCATATTTTCACCACCTTTGGGGAAAAAATGTATTTTCTCCACTTCCCTGGTATATAGAGGATAGGGCTAATGTCCTAAATTCCTGGGCATTTAGTTCTATCCTGTACTGGAAAGGTTAAAAATAAGAAAATTCCTACATACATAATTAAGAAATTCTCCATTATGCCCTGTGAATCTAACTTGTGTTTTGACATAATCTGACAACTTCACACTTACTTAATACAAATTCATGCCAAGCTCAAAACTTTAAAAAGGAGTGTATTACTTAACCATGATAACAAATATCTTGATTCTGAATAGCTTTACTATCAAGTGATATTCAGCAATCAACTAGAACAAGTTAACAAAAAATGATATTATGATATGGAATTTATACAAAATCAATCTCTTCAAGTGCGTGTATTTAAATGATACAGCCGTGGTTGGATGTTTAATCTTGAAAATTTTATTTCATTGTGAAGTATATGGCTCCTAATCATGGGTATCTTAGACTTTTCTGCATATCTAGCATTATATCTAGCATTACTTCATAGTGCTGTACAAGATGAGTAAAATAATAAGGCCAGCTCAACACCATCCCCTGTTAGAACGGGAAATGTTTCTGTTAATATAATTTTCTATAATTGTGCCACCTGGTGTTCCTGCCAACTGTTTTCAATTCAGTTAGTGATCGCCATTTCAAAACTACAACAGTAAATACAATATTTCATATATAGCACATGCTCTTCATTTGGACTCACTAATTCTGAGGAACTTAGCATATTAAAGCAACTTAACTCTTTGCATGAGCACTTTGTTCTTACATAGGAAAAGAGCATTTACTAGCTTTCTAGAAATTGACAGAACTGTTACGACCAAAAAGTAGATACAGCTAAAGCATGATCTGTATATTGTGGCATTTTCCAGTTCAATTTGATATTATGCTCACAAACACACACACACACACACACAAACACACACACACACACACACACACGCACACACACACTTGGTTTTTATAGGAAGCCAGACTAATTCATACCAATTGGTTTGAGGTGCATGAGTGAGGCTTATCTGATGAATCAGCATTTCACAAATTTAATAAAAAGGTTTGAGGTGAGACTGAGCCTGTCACAGCTAATATAAGTGACATAATTGATGCACTTTGCCTGTAATGATCATGTTTACAAATAGCATGAGTAGCTAAGATCTCCTATAATGTCATGACATAACTGAATGCTACTGAGTCTGAGGGTGAGAATGTCTATATATTATTTACTCTGTTAAAATAATTAATTAATATTTTGAACCACAAATAAAATGATGACCATCATAAACAATTTAGTTCTTGGAGTGCTGTTGTGCAGTGTTTCTGGGAATATCATATTATTAAATGGCCTGTTGAACTTACACATCGTATAAACTATCATGTGATGGCGTGATATGCACGGTCCTACAATAAATTGTCACGCAACTTACCATTATACGTACGTGGGACTATCAATTCTTAAAACATTGTGTATAATGGAGTGCCAGTCCATGTATGGGTATACGCTACAAGAAATATCGTACAATGCAACATGTAATTGGGAACAAAGGTCATTACCATGACAGGAAACCACCTCATTCAACTCTAGAGTGTGCTCAAGTTGGTATCGATTTTATTTTTAACAATAATGTCGGCCTGTCATAATACTGCTGACTTGTTATATATTTCCCAAACGTATGAACCTATTAACTCTTAAAGAATGACCTTTGCAGACCTTTGGTTTCCTAGCTGCAATGGAATAAACTTGCCATAACACTGTACAAAAATTTTAAAAATCTTACTCTTTAAGCTGGAAGCACTATAAGTTTATCGCTAAATATAGGTCCTGAATATAGAGTCTACTCGAATATAAAGTAATACGAAAAAGAAACTGACTGAGGATACCAGCACAAACCTCTTCTACTGTAGGGCCCTGGATTTAGCTCTGCTGTACATAATCTTGAGGTATGCCTACACACACATAATTGCTGTTTCTTAGCAGTATAGAAAGGAAGAAATAATAATACTTAATATCAAGCTTTAATATTTTATATATAATTAAATATATTATGACAACAATAAAGATGGGCTTAATAATTGAACTGGGAATACTTCCTGCTTAACATCAGTATTAACATAATGTGCACCAGCAACACACTCACAGAGGGATGCAGAGTCATGAAGCATGACATGATTGTGGTTAAAAGGGTTGTTGCATCTGATAAGCCTTGGGGGTTTAACCAGAGGCTTATCAGATGCATCAACCAAGCACAGAAAATTAACTGTGATTGTATTTGTAGCAGGTCAATCACTGATCAATATAGATGCTGCAATACAATGATATAAAGCCACCTATATAATCATATTGCTATTCTTGAACAATAATATTGAGATTGATAGTTTCTTCTACTTCTATTCAATTATCAATCTTTACAAAAAAAAATTTACCTATGTATATTTATGGCTACAAAATTACTGTATTGTCATATGAAGTCGTTTTATAGCAGCACTGTCAATCCATACTTTACCCATAGCTAAATCATGCCATAACCAAGTCATTAGTGTATTAGTTGTGGCCTAAGTGCAGCTCACTTTAGCTAATGATCATAGGATAGCTAAGTGTTATCTTAGCTGCTTTCTTGTTGCCTTTACAATCACTACTCAAGGGGGAAATGTTATGATATTGAAACCCTTTACCAAACTTTAGTTGATTAGTGTCGAGATGCAGCTAATGTATAATTTGGCTCATTGTACACAGCAAATTATTCACTTTATCTACACCTGCTCATATGCTCGCCGTATACACACGCACATATACATACATTTTTTATATATCTTTATTTATAATAAATCTCATGGATCAAGTATAGCTAGCTAAATATTCAAGTTGCCTAAAAATTCACTTGTGTATTGTTTTTTATCGTTTGTTTATTTTTCTGGGATTTGATTTAACTTGCAATTTTAATATTGAAAAATTTTAATTCCAAAATTTGGAGTAGCAGCTAGTTGACACAAATATAGTTTATTTATAGGGACAGCCAACGAAGGGAAATGTGATGTGTATTTGGGACACATTTACAAGTGCTTCAGAAAACCTACCAGAAACACATGCTTCTGTGTACTGTAGCCACAACACATGATAACGAATCTTGATATGCTTTCACTTTGTATTATAAAATACGATTAAGTATCTATCTTTAAAAATTACTACTCATACAATAACATTCTACTCAATAATAAAAGATCTTGAATTAGTTATTTCTGGGATATTATAAAATATAAAATATAGAAATGCCCGATAATGAGAATACAACTGCTAATTAGCAAAGCTTGTGGTGAGGAATTCCTATTCCTTAAATTAACACATTGAGCTGTATTGTAGGAAACTGGGTGACTCAGTGTGTGAGTTTGAAATTCCATGGACGAAGGCTTGGGGGGTGCTAAGTCATGTGAACATATATAAATGGATGTAAATGCATGATAGCCTGTAGGTCTAACTATTGTTTCTGTAAGGTGAGTTGTAAACTAGTAGTCAACAGTAACATCCTATATGGGTCACATGCCATTGATTATTGCCTCACATATACGTCATGACTGCAGTTTAATCTGCAGAATTACTACAATAAAAACATATATAGCTGACGATACTACCAAATGTATTGTAAATAGAGGGCATTGTCAGCTAATACAAACAATTGCCATCAGACATGAACTACATGCATAAGCAATATATTAATGCGTGTGTGTAGTGTATGTTTGTTTGACATTCCTTTGCATGGTAGGTTTTGATTCTTGATACCTTTATATGAACCTCATTGCTTGTTTTTGTTTAGAATTGTACACACAAGCACTGTGTTGAGTAAATGCATTAAGCAAGTTACAAATTAAAATCAAATGTCATTATATTAAACTCATTCTCCTCTTCTTCATTCTTGAGAACTCTTAACGTTAGACATAATTCTTGAATAAATGATTTCAGATAGCAATTATATAAATTTGAGTATCACATATACGTCATTGCATACACATGCACACACCCTCACATACCTCACACATATGTACACTTGGCTGTAACATCTGCATAGACTTCACTACAATTTTTTTTAATGTCCATTACACTCAAAACAATAAAGTAAATATGTAAGAAAATTACAACAGCATCATACGGTTTTACTAAATAGCTACAACAAACATCCGAAGTCATTTTGACAGAAGTACAAGTTTTCTCAAGGTCAAAAACAGTAATTTTAAATAATGTGGATGTTAATTCAGATGCCTTGGCCATCTGTTCCAAGTTTAAAGACACATGCACGAATTAGAAGCATACCGCACCCACCAACGCACTGTCTCCCATAACTACTTCGCTGGACACTTACTAAATATAATTGGGTACCCAATTTATTAGCTACGTCACTCTATGTGATTTCACTTGTTGGCTGTTGACATCTACCACTACATTATTCAATAGTAAAGTGGACCTTCCAAGCATTCAATCCCATATACATTGCATCAAGTGATTTGCACCTTGAGTTTAATGATTAGCACTTCATACATACCTTAGCTTAGTAAGCACATAAGAATACAATACTATATACTACTACACACATATAAATATACATGTACACAATGCACACACATACATATGTCTGATTGACACTCTCTACACTCATGAATACCAACACAGTGTGCTGTGTTTGCTCTTGACTTATTACTTACAAGATTACGTTACAGTTTCTTTCATATTGAAGCTACTCAGCTACTAGTTGTGTATGAAGTCAGCATAATTTATAAATTATTATTCCTAAACTATATATTAGAGGTTACAGATTATCCTACAGTCAGCATATAACACTTGCTGCTGACTATATTGCTCAACACACACACACACTCGTACACAAACGTGTACACACACACGCGCAAGCATGCTCGTACAAAAAATACACACACATGCACATCACACACCTAATACTGTTCTTATGTATTATAAAAAATATTGAATTAATCTCATTATACAAAGCTACACTAGTTTACAGCTTAGGTGATTTTATTTATTAATGGAACTTAATCAGAGAAAGTAATGATAGGTTTAGCTTTGATACCCTTTACCATATATTTTGAATACATGCATTGAAAAATAAATAAGTGATTCTCATTAATTGCATAAAGGAAAAACCACACAATTAGTTAACTGATAGTATACTTCAGGACTCTTTATAAACTAACTACACTTTGCATTCATAATTGCTCAGCTGGATTAAAATATGATATCGTCTATTATGACAAACATCATTGATCTTTATCAAGGCTAGATCCTTAGTACCCAGATCATTGCATTATAATACTCCAAATCATAGCGCATTTTCTAGCTCTAGTATACTGCTGGAAGTATAGACAATAAATCAATGAAATGACAAATTGTTTATATTGTATTCTTGCTCATGAAGTTATGTGTATGTACTTGCTATATTGCAACTAAAGGTCCCACTGAATCATCTAGTCTAGATCAGGACCTGTAGCACAGCTAAAACAGCGTGATCACAAGCAAAGCAAGAAAATAATTATTATTTCACGAGTAAACAGCCCTGTTTCAATTCGGAAGAGGAAGTGCCGAGTTTGTATATGGAAAAGTTATAAATCTGTAAACAACAAGAGTAATCTCTGAAATATTTATACAACTTCTACTACTACTGCTGCTGTGTGTGTGTGTGTGTGTGAGTGTGTGTGTGTGTGTGTGTGTGTGTGTGTGTGTGTGTGTGTGTGTGCATGTGTGTGTGTGTGTGTGGTTTGCAAACGGACAGGTTGTTTTTTTGTTTTTGTTTTTTTTTTACAGGAAATTATGAAACAAATCGTCATCTTCCAAGGCAATAATTAGGTAACTATTGATTTACTTATTTTACATTAGCTAATATATTAACTGACCATTAAAAAATAGAAGGTTTTAGAAGGTGTATAATGTATAATAGGACATGCTGTGTTTATTCCTAGACCATAATAACAATGAACAAGGAATAACACTATGATGAGGCAAAACCAAGTGGTAGCTAGATAGCTGTATGTCGACTTCAGACTTGACCACAGCCACTTGAAATGAGGTTTGCAGCTCCATTCTGTGCTGGTCTTATCTACACCAAGTGGTCTAGTACTTACTCAACTGTATCTAACCCAGGGAAGGTAAGAGGTCAGTGGTCTTTTCCAGAGAAGTCTTATGAAACAACAACCTACAAGCCAAACTTGCACAACATTAAACTATTCATACAACAGTCAGATTGTATGTGAAATAATTAGGACTAAAAAAGTCCACTTTTTTCTGAAAAAATTAATTGAAATTTTCGGAAATTATGCAAACTTGCATCTATATTATTATACTCAAAATGTGTTGCATACTAACTGTTACTCTCTTTATTATAATACATTAACATTAACAATGTCAGCAATAGCTCAACCTGGCCAACAACTAAAGTTAAATATAGCATTTATAACAGAATAAAAACAGTGTGTTATTAAGTCTCGATCTCCATGAAGTGCACACCTGCCAAGCATGCTGAGTGAATGTAGTGAGAGATAAAGGGTAGAATTGTAACATAGCAACGATAATGAATAGTTTGACTTTTATGGAAACTAGTAGTAATTTATTTCAATAATATAATTCATAGAAGAATGTGAATGCATGTTGTTGTTGATTTTTTTTATCATTGGTAAATCAAATTCATTAGAAATTTGATCAATAGCCACAAATTCTTTTAAAGTCATGAAAATTATTTTAGAGGCCACCTGGATTCTTTCTCAAGATAGAATGAATTTTAGAATGGCAGTGGCTACTGAATGGACAAATAGAAAATAATATTGCCAGCAATATGAGTGCATGCTAATTCTACTAATTTAGTGTCCATTTTTATCATCAGTAATTCTCTCATACAATCCCTGTCAGCATCAAAATTAGACTAGCAATGAAAATTAGGCAGATTACAACAAGTTAAGTATTTTGCTACTACTGCTACTACTATTATTATTATTATTATTGTTATATACGACATGTAATATTCTTGCGCAGTGCTAGCAATGTAGCTAAGAGTGGGTGTGTGTTGACTAGTGAATAAATAATTTTATTGAATCTTATAAACTTCTGTATATCTGAACTGTCTTGTGCCACAAATATTGAGAAATGTATGTATGATTGTTTTTATTTATTTATTTGTGTGTGTGTGTGTGTCTGTGTGTGTGTCTGTGTATGTGTGTGTGTGCGTGCGACATCTGTGTGTGTGCGTGCGCGTGTCTGTGTGTGTGTGTGTGCGTGCACACGTCTCTCTGTGTGCGTGCATGTCCCTATGTGTGTATACATGTCGGTGTGTGTGTGCGTGCGCGTGTCTCTGTGTGCGTGCGTGCGTGTGCGTGCGTGTGTGTGTTGTGGCATATGGATTTGATGATCCATATGCCACAAAAATGTGTAAGTGTGTGTTTGTGTGTGTGCATGCATTTTCCTTCAATTTGGTGGGTGTGTCCAAGTCTTAGAAAGTGGGAGTCAACTTACCAGTCTACAATATTAGGTAACAATGGAAGAAAGGCGTGTTAATGGTGGTGTTTATTAGACAATGAATAGACAAGTATATTGTATGTTCATTACACACTGAAGTAATTAAAAATATTGGCTGTTAAATTCCTGCTTTTTTACGACCAACTAAAAATAACTAAAAATGAACTGAGTGATTTTCCTCATAACAACCCAGCAATATTATCATTTAGTGTATACATCTCCACTAAAAAAATGTCAAGATCTTGCAAGATTAGAATGATAAAGCAAGATGGCTTTCAAGATTTTCATTTTTTCAAGATCACATCCAATTAAAAAAAAACACTGGAAATATCGTGTAATTTTCTGAGAAATCCTTTAAAATACAAGAGGTATAATAAGCACTTATGAGGCATTGCTTAAGACCACAACACTTGGGAACCTCATATATCCCATAACTGGCCTTTGTTTCACATCTCTACTGTATTATAACAACTCAAATATGATGTTCACTTGTTATGTGTTTATTTGCTACTGTCAAAAAGGAGAGTTCCTAAACACACATAGACGAGTACATGTACTTTCTTTCAAGTGAAAACAATTGCCAATGGGGAACTCTAGGGAGATAAGATAGGAATACTTCGCAAGAATAACATTTATCTTGTACTCGTAAACAGGTGCACTTTTTGGAACATTGCTTTATTTATTCATTTTTTTTTTTTTTTTTTTTGCGCACATCCAATAGAAAAGAAAATTTGAATAGTGCATGTTTTATTTAACTTAATGACAACTAAGTGGTTAGCTCTATTAGGTTAGTGCCTCTACCACCTGGCTGCAATATGGATTACACCATAGGCAGTGAGAGATCTACAGTTGTTTTTTCACTAATGAAATTGTACCCAGTGGATATTTTCCTATAATATTATTATATAAGAATTCACGAGACTGTTTAGCTATCATTATATACGCATGTTGCAAATCATTTGTGAAATGATCATTGAAAAAACTGCCCAGGATGTTCTCTAATACTTACAATACATCAAGTAAGTCTATTAATTATAATACCAATATGAACGTGACTTATTTTCATTGTGTGTGTGCATGTGTGTGTGCGCATGTGTATGTGTGCATGTGTGTGTGTGTGTGTGTGCGTGTGTGTATGTTGTGTGTGTGAGAGTGTGTTTGCACAACTCACAGTGTGCAAGGCATCCTGGCTCTACCAGGTGCACATAAGCAGCAGCAAGAGAATTGCATTTGTATTTGCATTGTGTGTGTGTGTGTGTGTATGTGTGTGAGTACGTATGTGTGGTGGCTGTGTGGTGTAGTGGTTATGTCCTTGGCTCAGGGCCTGAGGTCCTAAAGTTCAAGCCCCGCTCAGGCAATGTCCATCTTATTTTTCATCTGCCTCTCACCTCCCCCCCCCCCCCCCCCCCCCCCCCCCCCCTCCCAACCAGTCCACCCAGCTGTGATGGTGATGGGTACCTGGTATTTGCTGGAGTGCAAATTCAAGGCTTTTTCTCATGCAACAGCAATGGTCCAGGTGGGACTTGGGTGCCCACACCACTTCCTGTGAGGAAAGGTCTGTTCTCCTGCGAGTTCCTAGCCCACAGCTCCAGGAGCTTTGCTTGCACAGCTCACATTGCCTGTTTAGGTATGTGTGACCACCTAGCAGCAGCAAGAGAAACAAATAAGTTTCTTGCTATAAAAACGAGCCTCCAACAACTATGATTTGTGGAGCTTATATTATACTGCATTACCTTTATGAACTAGGCAGTACTCAAAAATATACTCCTAGGGCATCATAGGACAATCAGTGAAAGACTATGCTTGTATATACTTGGTCATAATTTATTTGTACGTGGTCAAAACAAGTTAGTTATAGCTAGCCATATGAAATCCCCTTCTCTCCTCATCAGTCAAAGACAACTTTACTTAGTTTGTCCATGTCAGCTTTGCTGACTTCATTCCTTTGTTGGTCCCTCTAATTGCATATTTGGTGTTTAAGTCAGCATGACTTCCGTGCAGATCACCTGACCATGAAGCACTAGGATTGAGCTAGCACTGCAAGTTGGCCAGCACGTGGTAAGTACTTACTCTACTCTCTAACTGAGAGATAAGGTTTCATGTGTATTACCAAATGGAAATTTCAGAGATTATTACCTCAAATTCTACGATTTTGGATGAAAAAAAAATTACTTGAAACCATAAGACTTAGAATGTATGTTTAATAATTAAAGCCACGGGGCAGCTGGAATTAATGATGATTCTGGAAAGGGACTAAATGGGTTAGTTCTCATAATAGCTACCAGTAGCTATAGAATGCATTTGTCTGTCATCTTCATGAATGACAGAAGTGTTAATTAAGTTAGTGATGTTTTTCTCAAAGCAACAATAAGAATGTGTCTAAAGTGGCAACTGTAAGCGAACAATTATCAGCTGTAATGTAGTACTCTACTGAAAATACTACGAAATATAAATGAATATTAACAAATGTAACAATAATGATAGTAATAATAGTAATAATGATAATAATAATAATAATAATTATTATTATTATTATTAAAGTTTCAATGTATTATTTTAATTGTATTAAAATTATTATTATTATCATTGTTATTATTATTATTATTATTATTATTATTGTAATTATTATTATTACAATTATTATTATTATACCAACCACAAGACTTAAATTGTACTCTCTTTGTAATTTGAACAGATTGGACAATAGATTTTCAAGTAAGAGCACTACTGTTCAGTAGGGCACTATAGCTATGATAGTGCTAACCACTGCCACTGAGTTAAATAGACAAGCTACTCCTATAAGTTTGACCTAACTACATCCTGCTATATTCAATCATGTCAGAAACATCCACTTTCAAATGCAGGGTAAACAATTTATAACTTGAAGTAGATGGGAGGACAAGGTTGACCACCAAAAGTGAACTCAAAATGCAAGGATCAGACTAAATGTCTTATAAACATACATAGCAAACAAACAAACAAATATCCCTGATTTTAATTGTATTACTCCTGATTAGATCACTCACTCACCAATCACTTTCAAATTCATATGACACAGTTTTGAAAGCAATTCTGTATATATTTTGGTACATGAAGAAATCATGGCTATTAGATAATGTGAGATACATTGACATGCAGCTAATGAAATATTTTACTATAAATACTCTCTTAAAACTTTCACAGTTACACAAATTCAGCACATCTTGAATACTATTATACTTGGCTTATTGTTTTTGTTTTTGATTATGCCAAATATTCCCAGTACACATTCTGTACATATTCATGGCCAGCTAACACATGAATAATACTGAACTTTGCAATACAGTGGTTCAGACAGCAGTAATTAAAATATCACTTCTTCCATTTTTAAGAGCACCTGAATGCAAATATTCATTTGAGAGAATGACATCAAAACAGGAAAAAAAAAATTCTTAAAAGTTGTTCTAGAAAGTTCCAGAACAATTGACACTTGTTGCAGTAAACTGAAATGCTAACTCATGAACTTCAGCAAGTAGTTATAGTTGACAGGCGAAGGTATGATCAAGACCTGGTGTTTGCTTGTACAACTATGGGCTGTACACATACACGTATCAGGTCGGGGTGTGAGAGATACATTCCTCTTCATGTGGTGTGAAGCGCAATGTCATCTGTGTTCACCAGATCGCTACAGTAAAACTATTCCATGGTTTATTTTTTCATAGCTCATCGGAGCAGTAACAAGTTATCAAATATGCAGGAAACTACACTTCTCCCTAAATTCATAACATAATGAACTGAAAGCAATCAATTGATGGAATCATGGAGATGTCGCACATGACATGAAAGTTGATATGCACTTCTTGCACTTTTGGCATCAGTGCCTAGCTTGTTGTAGTATTGCAGCTAGTCATATTGTCAAAATAGTACAACCAGATTTAATAATTCTTGACTCACATTTTTGCAGATAGTTTGGAATTATGATCCATTGAGTTGTGCTTTATGCTATATGTGTTTCTTATTCCAGAGCAAGACAGTTAGTTACATAGTTAAATTGCACTATTTGGCCATTAGTATGTATACGAGATAAGCTGAGACGTGCTTAAATCAATTTGATCCATTTACCCTCGGTATATATATCTAAGTGTAAAGCATGTTGCAATATGAGCGGAGGGCTATAATGATCTTAAAATTCTTAATCTGACTATTGCATGCCAATTGCATGTGTTATGTTTCCACACACATTTTATAAGAATTCATGTGATTGTTAATCTAATTAAGGTTTGGTAAACTATCTTGGATTTCAATAATCATGCATTTGATAACAAATGTTTCCGTTACTGATGAGTTTTCCTTGCCACTAAAAAATTGACTATCAAATGGTATTACAACAGCAACAAAATAAAGTGAGATCCCCTTACCCTTACACAAATGTTGCACATATGGCACTCATATTTGCTTTTAAGTGCTCACATAGTCTGTATTGCTCAGAAAGATCTGTGCACTTTCTCTCACTTGCACAGTATTTTAAACATACATTAAGCTAAACTGGAATATCCATGAAGATTTATAACTACCTAATCACTGATGTGTATCTTGGGGGACATTATTATTATTATTATTATTTGTGTGTGTGTGTGTGTGTGTGTGTGAGTCTTCATTTGTGTGTGTTTATGTGTATTATATAAATGCTCTGAACAGATTAGACAAGTGTTTATGTTAGGTTGGCCAAGGGAAACATGTATATTATGTCTATTTGATATAGCTTACAGTATCTGTTATGATCAATTATTAGATCATGTTTACACAAACTATATATCAGTTTTATACCAGTGACCTCAACCTCATCAATTTAATCAATATCTCATTAACAATCATTGTTATGGTAGCAATGTGCTGAGTGCAAATTTATATATCTTGATGAAATTGAGCAATACAATTTTTTTTAACAAATCAAACATGCTCATCGGTATATTGTATTGGAATCACTCACATTTGCCAAAGCCTGACAAAGTTTATTTGTATGTGAACATCGACATCATGTATGCATGAAATATCGCACTTCAGGAATTTGTAGTGGTTGTGTCCTTTTCCAAGTAAAAAATCTTGCAAGATCTTACACAAAAAAATTGGCTGGATCTTACAAGATGAACCTTGTAAGTTCCAGCAAACTTTTGGAACAAGATCTTGCTTATAAGAGAATGCAAGATCTTGTAAGTTCTAAAAACTAGGATCTTTCAAGATCAGGCAGGTTTTGCATGTGATATCACCCAAAATATTGGAAGATCTTGCAAGGCCATAAAACTGGGATCTCTCAAGATCAGACAGATTTTTGCATGTGATATCATCCAAGATATTTAAAGATCTTGAAAGGCCTAAAAACTAAGCACAAATGAAACAGTAAATGATGCAAACTTGACAAACTATCATGGTGGTACATAAGCTAGCAAAGATGTACTTGGAATTTTTCCTCGCAATTAAATTTTTATCAACTCCAATTTCTGCTTAAAAATTGCATTAATGTAGCTAGCTATATTATATTACAAATCATTACCACATGTAATATGTGTGAATTTATAATTGTGTAATTCCAACTCCCAGAAGGACAACAACTGGCAATGGACTCTGATGTCCCACACATTCATGCATGCTCTTCTTCCATACAACAATTCCTACAAGAATTTGGAACATATAATCTTGATATTTTATATAATAAAAAAATATAGCTAAATGACTAGGACACACAACATAATAAAACACTTGTCATATTTTAAATACTTGAAATGCAACAGATAGGTTTGCACTAAGTGATGCCGACATAGAAGCCTGTAGCCCTTCGTAAAATTCATACTGTTGACGTTTCCTCACAGAATTGTGTACATATAAGGGATGTTTACGGTGCACTGTGAATGCACAATGATTGATGAGTGGGCGTGAATCCATTTAACAGTTAATAAGTCCACCAATGGATTAGTAGTAAACATGTTTATAAGGTAGGATATTGAAGCATATTAATATGTGTGCATTGTATATCAGCATGTGTTTATGGAGTATTAATTATATAAATTATATTGTTATCATACTTAATGTTCGGAGTTAACTATGCGGTACTTCTAAAAATGTATTTGTCCAGAAATTGCGTGCAGTTTAATATGTGGATACAGATATACTTAAGTAAAATATCCAATGAATAAATAGAATAATATATTTATATATACATATGTATTATATAATTAATATAGGCAGCCTAGCTTGGATATGTAGTGATATAGCTATACATATCACATGAGTTCCACATAAAAAATCAGTGTCAACAAGAAGCCTTGAAATGAGATGGCCATGATATATCTTACCAAAATGGTAGGACTCAGATACACTAGAGAATTACAGTTATCACCAGTCATAACCTCACACCACCACCAGAGGACCAGAGGACCACTGGCTTCTTATCTGATGCAGTAAACTGCACAGAACACAAGCTACTGTCAGTGAGCTGACACCATAAGTAACGGTGTCTCTGTACTAGGCCTTACCCACAAAGTCTATAATGGAGATTAAAAAAGAACAACAAACAACAAAAACAACAACAAAAACAAAAACAACTGATAACAACAAAAAAGCAACAAATTATGCATTGTTAGTCAATTACTTGTAGTACTTGTAGTACTGCGCAATTAATGGCTGTTAATCTTGACTATTGGATCTCAGGATCCAGTTGTAGTGCATTAATTACATGAAGATTACACATGAATTATTATAGCCATTCCAAGATTTTTGCAAAGAAAAGAAGACTACACACTGTGGGTTTTTTTTAAATTAAGTAGATTGAGAATCTAGTTGTTTTAATCTAGTCAATATAAATAATTAATTGATTATTATTGGCTGATCTCATGCTAGCTAAGTAACTAACTTAGCTACTTACAAAGCCTGGATGCCTTCTGACCTGTTGATGCACAATATATGCATGCAACACATGCACATCACAACTATCTCGTTAAATATACCGACTTGCGCATAAAATTAACGTGTAATAAAGAAACCCCTTACCATAGCAAACTAACATTTATCATACACTCAAAAAGTTGGCATGCACTTATGGCAATTTATGAAGTGAAAACTACTCCTGGCCCTTGGTTATAGTGATGATGTAAATACTCTTGGCAATCTATTATGGCATCACAGTGTTTGAGTGTTCGTGGCTTTGTGTGTATTTTTTTTCCATTGCCAAAAGGGTGTTGAATGTAGAGCATGGTTGGTTAATTAATTATTTATTATGCTATAAATGCTATTACAGCAAAATGCAATTATTATGACTGTATAAATTATGGAAGACATAAATAACAGTCCAATAATTTTTTGCTAACGTGAAGTGATCATCCTTGAGTGTGTTTGTAGGAAAGAAATAGTGAAACTCTGCAAGTTTCATGTAGTAAACTGGAAATAGTTCCGTGTTTAAAATGTGTTCACTTACTCTACTGAGCTATACTTCCTGATGCACAAACTAAAATTCTATTCTCATAACAAGGTTCCTGCTCAATTTAGCATGTGTTATAACAAACTGTAAGAAGCAGTTTCTGCCGTGTACACTATCTTATGTAAGTACACACAAAAGAAAACATACACATGCACACACAAACAAATATGTCCCCATGCATGCATGCAGCTTGGCTTCCTGGCAACTGTGCTGTGAACATACAATGATTACATGTGTATTTTTATGTTTTTGTTTAATAAATAGCCACTATACATAACAATGAAGGTAGAATGTATTATGAAGAATTCAACCGTGTGTGCGTGTATGCATTACTCTACTACTGTAGTACGGAATAATTTAATGGGTTGCCGCGATTACATAAAGTAGCCATACCAATATGAAAATGATGATGATGATGATTTATTTACTCTATGGTGTACATAAATATTCTATGGTACATGTTGGTTCCATAATCCTAGCAATAATACAATATAGGGTGCATATGCAACCTAGAATTGCCATCGTATACTTATTAACTTATAGGATGAGTTACATCTAGCTGAGCTAAACAGTGGAATTAAAGGATATACTAACTAAAAATAACTAAGAGTTCTTCCAGAATTGTGAATTCCATATTTTATATATAATGTATATCTGAAGGATGTGGTAAACTAGTTTGATCATAGGTGTAGCTTTTAATGCTTAGATAGAAAACAACAACAACAACAACATCAAACCATGGTTAACATGGGACTATTATAGTGTTGACTCCTGTATATTGTGTTTATGGAAGATTGACATCACGGAATTGCAGAAACCCTGTAAAATATCGAAGTCAAGCCAGGTTCAGAGTGAAAATGTGGTTATTTCCACAAAAATTTAATTAACATTGTGCTATGTAGGCTATAATTAACACTTGTACAATGCAAGTATAAAATTGGCCACTTAGCCGCAGGTTAGGTGGGGTTAATCATAGGCGGGAACTCCTATGCAGTGGTAAAGGGATGCTGGGCTGTGTGGGCCCGGCATCACGTGGGAGGTAGAGCGGGAACTAGTGTCTTGGCCACATACGTACACGTGTAAACTAATAGAAGTGAACTCTGCCACGACGAGCTAAGTTTTCTTTTATGGCTTCAACAAACGTATCAGAAGGCGCTGGGCCATCAGGAGGTGGGGAGGGAACCAGCACCAGAATACTGCCGGAGGAAGTAGTAGAGTGCATCAAAGCGGTGGTGTCCCAGCTGCTGGACCAGAGGGCCGCTCCTACTTCTGCCGACCCTCCCACTCAACCAGCTACAGGTGGAGATACTGGAGCAGCTGGTCCCCAGGCTGAGACTAACAGTGGTCCTCCAGCTGGTAGGTATAGCAGGTTATGTAGCATTAGTTATTTGGGGCTGTAGGCTAAGGCTGGGGCTGAAATTTAGCCCCTAGAATTTAGCCTAGAATTTAGCCACTAGTATTTAGCTGGCACCTGAGCTGAGTGGCTCTTGGGCTGAGTGGCACCTGGGTTGAGGGGCAGGCCAATTAATAATGTTGGGTAGTGAGAAACCACTGTGTCTGGATGCATGTATGTACTTGTGGGGCACATAGTGCTCTTGTGAGGGTGAGTGAGGGGGTTATTAAGGGGCAATAGTGTCCCTTGAAACTGGTCGAATATATGGTTTCTGATAAAGACCCACAGAATGTTGCCCTACTGTCCAGTCTGTTCTTAGTTTTGGGGGTATAATACGGTTTCTCGTTATTTGTGAACAGTGTCATCTAGCCGTCAGGGGCTAGATCTCGGACTTGGCTGGGTCCATGGTAGCAGAATAAGTGGTGTGACCCTTTCTCTGTCACGTTGTATCTGCTCTAGTGGCGTGGGTAGTGAGACTCCCACCTACATTAGTGATTCCATAGCTAATGTGTAGGTGAATTAGCCCTGTCTGTGTAAGTGGAGTGACCCTTACCGAATGACAGGTGGTGCGCTGCTTCCCGGAGGCGGTTAAGCCTGCATAGGGGTCGCTTGGGCCGGTGTTGATGAATGGTTTATACCACATCCTCTAGGGCCACGACTGGGGGAGTTCAACATGTGTGCGGCTAAGGACCTCGGCCTCCCAACAATTGATGCCACTGCTGCCACCACCCCTGAGTCGGCAGTACCAGGGGTGCCAAAGCAAGGGGAGCCCTCCAAGGCGCCTGAATTAAAGGCCCCCTCCAAATTTCAGTTGGGTCAGACACTCCCGGTGGTGCCAGCCAGAATTGTCCGCCGCATCCTGAAGGGTGATTTTGTGGACATGGCAGAGCTTGTGGAGGAGAACCTGGAGTTGGAGGCGCGACGGTCTGTGGAGGGTGAAGAAACCAAGCCCCTGCCTCCCCACAAGCTCCGCCCAGTGGCGGATCTCCTGGGCTGGACCAAGGCCTTCTGCCACTTCGCGGGAATCGTAGTACAGGCCCACCCTAGCAAGGCAGTTGACCTGTGGGCATATTTGGCCGTCATCCTGTCCGGTGGGGATAGGGGGGACTGGTGGCGAGCATATGACTCTCGCTTTCGGCAGCAGGTGCCATCATTGGAGAGGGCCGAGTTTGGCAGACTTGACCAGGCTCTTTTCACCAGGTGCCTCCTGTCGTCTGGGGCCGGTGCTAGCCAGAAGCCCACACAAAGCCCTTCTACGGACAGTGGGATGGTCCCCAAGGCGAAGAGGCGTAGAGTCACGGCTTGCTTCGCATGGAATGACAGCCGTCCATGTGCTGTAATCCCATGCCGATTCCAGCACGTCTGCTCCCGCTGTGGCGGTGAGCACAAAAAGTCTGCCTGCCCTTCAGAAGATGGAAAAGGGAAAAACAATTAACTTTGCCTTGTGCTAGTTTTGGTGGCTCTTTCTCTTTGTTGGCTGTTTTGTAGTTGTTGTTTTTTGCGGTTTGTCGATATTGTATCCACAAAATTAATATTCATTATCATGTCAGTTAACTATGATGTCATCATTACGAGTGCCCGTCTGCACACGCACTGGTCACTGGCCACGATGGTCCGGGTGTTGTTGGGGGAGGTATATTGGGGAGGAAACGAGGTAACTGTAGGATAGGGTGGGTTAAGTTATGGGTGGTTTGGGGGGTTGGGATAGCATAGGTATGACATAGGGTGGGGATGGTTGTTCCACCTTTCTGAAGGTGGTGCCAGTGTCAGGCGGCTACAATTGTCCTGATGGTGTTCCAGAGGTGGTACAGCTAGTCCTGATGGTGTTCCAGGATAGTCCTGTCAGGTGGTACAGCTAGTCCTGATGGTGTTCCAGGATAGTCCTGTCAGGTGGTACAGCTAGTCCTGATGGTGTTCCAGGATAGTCCTGTCAGGTGGTACAGCTAGTCATGATGGTGTTCCAGGATAGTCCTGTCAGGTGGTACAGCTAGTCATGATGGTGTTCCAGGATAGTCCTGTCAGGTGGCACAGCTAGTCCTGATGGTGTTCCAGGATAGTCCTGTCAGGTGGTACAGCTAGTCCTGATGGTGTTCCAGGATAGTCCTGTCAGGTGGCACAGCTAGTCCTGATGGTGTTCCAGGATAGTCCTGTCAGGTGGTACAGCTAGTCCTGATGGTGTTCCAGGATAGTCCTGTCAGGTGGTACAGCTGGTCCTAATGGTGTTCCAGGATAGTCCTGTCAGGCGGTACAGCTGATGTTCCAGGGTAGTCATGTAAGGAGTTACAGCTAGTCCTGACGGTGTTCCAGGATAGTCCAGCCTGGCGGTACAGCTAACCCTGATGGTGTTCCAGGATAGTCCTGTCAGGTGGTACAGCTAGTCCTGATGGTGTTCCAGGACAGTCGTGTCAGGCTGTATGATACAGTGTCATGTGATAGTTAGTACTGATGTCGTGATGGTGTTCCACACCGGCAGTGTACAGTAGTGAGGTACACGATGTTGTGTGACTGTGTGGTGTAGGGTCGCATCTGCATCCATATCCTTACACGGAGGATCTGTTGACCCTGGCCAGCAGAAGATCGACTAGGCCTATTCCTTCAGTGGAAGGATGGAGCCACATTCAGTGCCCGATGGTGCCAGAATTGTGGGAGGAGTGCCTGGCTAGTCACCCAGACAGGCCCTACGTCAGGACCCTAATAGAAGGTCTCCGTGGTGGGTTTCGGATTGGGTTTCGGCATGGGTCAGTGTCATGCCGCAGTGCCACGTCTAACATGCAGTCTGCTGACGTGAGGCCCGAGGTGATACGTGACTTCCTAGCCTCAGAATTGGCGGCTGGTAGAGTGCTGGGTCCACTTGGGCCAGATGTAGTGGATCAAGTGCATGTGAACAGATTTGGGCTTGTTCCAAAGGGCCACCAGCCGGGCAAATGGCGCTTGATTGTGGACCTGTCATTCCCTAGAGGTCTCAGTGTGAATGATGGAATTGAGCCTGAGGTCTGCTCCCTTCACTACACCTCAGTTGACGAGGCTTGCAGGAGGGTGATTGCCAAGGGTCGCGGGACTGTTCTAGCAAAGTTTGACGTAGAAGGGGCATTCAGAACAGTCCCAGTACACCCGGAGGACAGATGGCTACTCGGGATGAGTTGGGAGGGTCATGTCTATGTGGACAAGGTCCTCCCCTTTGGACTTAGATCAGCCCCTAAGTTATACAATGCTGTGGCTGACGCACTGCTGTGGATTCTGGAGAACTCGGATGGGTTGGAGGGTATACACTACTTAGACGACTTCCTCCTGTTCGGTGACCCCAACTCAGACCAGTGCGAACATGCCTTGCGGTTAGCATTGGATCGCTGTGATGCCCTGGGTGTGCCGGTGGCCCCCAGGAAGACTGAAGGTCCGAGTACTACCTTGACTTTCCTTGGTCTCGAGCTGGACACTCTGTCCATGACGGTGCGTCTGCCGCCATTGAAGCTCGATCGTCTCCGAAGGGAGATTCAACGGTGGGAATGTCAGAAATCCTGCACCAAGAGAGAGTTGCTGTCAATCATCGGTCAATTGCAACACGCATGTTGTGCGATCAGACCTGGGAGGTCCTTTCTAAGGCGCATGATCGAGCTCTCCAAGTGTGTAAAGGAGCTGCATCACCGAGTGCGCTTAAATGCAGCCTTTCGATCTGACCTCAAGTGGTGGGGCTGCTTCTTGCCCATCTGGAATGGTACATGCCCAATGGAGAGTTTGTGTCGAAGAGCACCTCAGATTGTTTTGACTTCTGATGCCTCTGGTTCGTGGGGCTGCGGGGCGTTCACATCAGGTGGTAGCTGGTTCCAGTTGCAGCTTCCAGAGAGCTGGGATGGTGTTCATATCACCGTCAAGGAGTTGCTGCCTATCGTGCTGGGTGTGGCCATTTGGGGCAACAGGTGGGTAGGCCTCTCAGTTTCCTGCCTCTGCGATAATGCTGCAGTGGTCTCTATCGTGAACACTGGACGGTGCAAGATGGACAGAGCCATGCACCTAATGAGGTGTCTGTCCTTCTTCCTAGCCAGGTGGGGGGTGTCATTGGGGTGCAAACACATTCCAGGAGTCCGCAATAGTGCAGCAGATGCATTGTCACGTGGTAACCTTCCTTCCTTTCAGAGGCTGGTTCCCGACGCAGACGAGAGACCAACAGTCCTACCGGACATCCTGTTGCAATGCCTGGTGTCCGGAACTCCAGACTGGACAAAGGTGGACTGGATAGCCTTGTTCAGGCATTCTTCGTGAAGGGCCTCGCCCAGTCCACTCACAAGGTGTACAGCAGTGGCCAGAAGCGTTTTCTGGATTTCTGTGCCGCAGCTGGTCTGCGAGCGGTGCCGGCGGACGAGGAGGTTCTGTGCAAGTTCGCCGCTAAGTTGGCGAGTGAGGGTCTACGACATCGCACCATCAAGTCCTATATGGCTGGTGTGCGTCACCTTCACATTGAGGAGGGTCTCGCAGATCCATTCCTGCCAGCCCTACCCCGTCTCCATTATGTATTGAGGGGGGTGAAGAGGACAGAGGGAGGAGGTGGTGATCCTAGAAGGGAGCGTCTTCCTATCACCCCACCGCTGCTTCGCCAGATGAAGGAGGTATGGGACTCGCGGGCGTCCGATCCTGATCGTGTTATGCTATGGGCTGCATGCTGCCTGGCCTTCTTTGGCTTCCTCCGGGCAGGGGAATTTACTGTGCCATGCGACTCTGGCTTCGACGCCTCCACCCACCTTTCTTGGGGCGACTTAGCGGTGGATGACCCAGCCAATCCAAGCATCCTCAGTGTCCACCTCAAGGCATCCAAGACTGATCCTTTCAGAAAGGGCATTACCCTGTTTATTGGTAAGGTTCCTTCCGATCTGTGCCCGGTGTCTGCCATGTTGGCATACCTGCTGGTGCGGGGTAAGCGCACTGGCCCACTTTTCCAGTTCAAGGATGGCAGACCCTTGACTAGGCAGAGGTTTGTGATGGCAGTGCGGCAAGTTTTGCTCAAGGCTGGCGTCCAGGCTGATCGGTATGCTGGTCATAGTTTTCGTATTGGCGCAGCGACAGTTGCCGCAGCCAGGGGTATGGAGGACTCAATCATTAAGACACTGGGCCGATGGAAGAGCCTGGCATACTTGGAGTATGTGAAAATTCCGAGACAGCAGCTGGCAAACTATTCAGTGATGCTCTGTTAGACTGGTGATGTGTGTGTGTGTTTGGGTGTGTGTGTGCGTGCACGTGTGTGGTTGTTTAACTCTGGCAAACGTTATTACCTCCCTTCTACCCACTATTTCCACTGTTTTTGTGCTTCCATCACCTATGACATTGTATCTATCTTATTCTGGTACTAGTGGGTGTAGTTATATGTGCTGGTTTGGGGCAGGGTCGTTCCTCCCTTGGCAGGATTAAAAGGGGCTTTCCCCTGCCCCTTTAATTTGCCCCAATTAGCACACGTTAATTAGGGGTGGGGTTCCTTTGCGGCTACCCGTGCCAAACTACTCAGCAATGGTGCTGCGGCATGGAGGGGCCACAAGGAGGACAAGAGAGGTAAGTTGTAGTTATAGGGGTAATTATAGTAGTAGGGGCTAGGAAGGGTTTCCAATGCCGCAAGATATAATGCGGCCAGAGGGTGGGTATAGTTGTGGTATAGGATGGGAGCCGTGGGATTAATGGCCACTTAGCCGCAGGTTAGGTGGGGTTAATCATAGGCGGGAACTCCTATGCAGTGGTAAAGGGATGCTGGGCTGTGTGGGCCCGGCATCACGTGGGAGGTAGAGCGGGAACTAGTGTCTTGGCCACATACGTACACGTGTAAACTAATAGAAGTGAACTCTGCCACGACGAGCTAAGTTTTCCCCACCCTCCCACACCCTTACCTGAGCAGAAAAGGGGGGGGGGGCGGTTTAGATAGCATTTACTCTCCGGTAGGCAGCTTGCTGCTTTGCCGTGATAAGGTATGCCGCAGGATTAAAAGGGGCTTTCCCCTGCCCCTTTAATTTGCCCCAATTAGCACACGTTAATTAGGGGTGGGGTTCCTTTGCGGCTACCCGTGCCAAACTACTCAGCAATGGTGCTGCGGCATGGAGGGGCCACAAGGAGGACAAGAGAGGTAAGTTGTAGTTATAGGGGTAATTATAGTAGTAGGGGCTAGGAAGGGTTTCCAATGCCGCAAGATATAATGCGGCCAGAGGGTGGGTATAGTTGTGGTATAGGA
>WLWD01002507.1_pt1 | contig 22594 bp, 5 predicted proteins | sample 6712731 | NCBI WGS metagenome assembly WLWD01 (sample SAMN12718690, study PRJNA576275) | sponge metagenome | isolation source: marine sponge | host: Mycale hentscheli | place: New Zealand: South Island, Marlborough, Capsize Point | collected 2014-11-01
AAAAACACCAATCAACTTCACAGCATATTAAAATAAATATAACTAAAACAATATCAACCTCAAAAATATTCAGCAAACAACTATAATTTTCTTCAAAACTTTTTGTTGAGTGTATTAAGTTTATAGCATTCCTTGGACAGCTTATCAACTGATAAAGACTTTTTTTAATTTTTTTTCCAGTTTTCCTCTCAACTAGTGTAAATACCTCATATTCTTTAAGTTAAATTTGGTATAAACTCTGAATTGCTGGAGGTAAGAATTATTATGAAGTTTTGTATGAATATTTTACTTTATGACTTTCATGTTTAGCATCATACGGGTGTTTTTGGCATTCCTGTGCTGCAAAGATGTTATGTGCTTTATTATGAACTTTTTCTTTGTTGTCCAGTATAGATCCCATGATATTCCACAGATGAGGCAAGCTACATTTATGCCTTTCATTGTTTTTCATTTAATGTGGCAGTTCAATGATCAACTACCTTTCGAAGATGACGATTAATAATTTGAATAAATGGGCTGAACTTGGTAGAGCGGTGAACACTGATTATTGAAACATACAAATCTGCATCAATCTTAACATCATTATCTCATGTCGGTAACTTTTAGTCAGTGATTAGCTTTTGACAAGCAATAAAGGACTTTGGAAATATGGGCGACATGTTCATGGAAAGAAGAGGAATAGATGACAATGTCGTCAATATAGGCTGGGCTGAAGTGTTCGACACAAGAACCTTACAAGAACTGAGCAAGAACCTTACAAAGTTTAATAGGATCCATGCAAGATTCTTACAAGATCTAATAAGATTCATGCAAGAACCTTACAATATATGATAAGACCCATGCAAGAACCTTACAAGATCTAATAAGAACAATGTAAGAACCTTACAAGGTCTAATACCTCCACGCAAGATTCTTACAAGATAAGACCCATGCAAGAACCTTACAAGATCTAATAAATTTTATGCAAGAACCTTACAAGATCTAATAGGATTCATGCAAGAACCTTACAAGATCTACTAAGAACCATGCAAGAACCTTACAAGGTCTAATAAGACCCATGCAATGCAAGAACCTTACAAGATCTAATAGGATTCATGCAAGAACCTTACAAGATCTGATAAGACCCATGCAAGAACCTTACAAGATCTAATAAGATCCATGCATACAAGAACAATTCTGGCAATCTGAAATTTAATTGCTGTAATTCAAATGATAGATTTTTTTGATAAATTAGAAAGTTTAAAAAAAAAAATCAAGTAAACAAAAATAACAAAAAATAGATAAATAACTTGGAATACTCTTTTTTTTAAAGTTTGGTTTACTCTTTTATCGCGGTAACGGAAATATTTTCTTAAACTGAAGTCACTTCTGCTGAAGATTTCTTCTCTACATTTTTTATTTGCTTTAGACGTCAATAACTTTATATTATCTACGCCAAATTTTGTATCTACTGCTTGTAGTAGCACCTCAACTCATTATGTGTCCAATGGGGGTTTATTACTTCTTGGTGACTTTGACTTAAACAACAAGGAGGCAGCCATTTCTTGTTTCATAAATAAGATATCCATTCCTTGTAAAACTAATTGATAGGGATCTTTTGCTGCTAATTGCTGCAATTGTCATTCATTGTCGCTCCTTTCAGATTTAAAAGTAGACATAGATGGACCATCTTTAACCATCGTATTCATACACCACTTCATTTCGCTTAGTGTTGAATCAAAAGTACGAAATTGTTCTTTTAATCCCTGAATTTCTTGAATTAAGTAAACAATCAGGTCCTGCAAAGTACATGAAATATGACAAGTTATAATGCAGTCAATAGATCATGTCTAAAAACATATAATTTTTTCATACTTATAATAACACCATTAAATAAGTCAGTTTGTTTCATGCTTATTCACAAGTAGTCGAAATTATCTCAACTAAAAATTCTAATTCCTTATTGGATAGGTATTTTTTTTAAATCATATTCTAAAATATTGTGACAATAATAATGTTGATATAATCCTAATCTTGCAAGCGATTACATGTCTTAGCAACAATACTTCAAAAAAAAAGAAATAAATAAATGCATACGATAAGACAGTTTTTAATTGCTAAGGTTAATGGTAAGATACACTTTCAATGAATTTTTTTTTATTGTTTTTTTAGCATATTAGTACTAATATCAGATTTCAGGAATAATTTTAGTTAGAATGATGCCAACAACCGCTTGGCCTGGGAAAAAAACTATGTAAACAGCTGGTCTTCTATTTTTCTATCTAAATGGTAGCCAATGACATTATTAATTGTACGTTTTTTTATTTATTGTTTCTTTTTAGTACACTAGTACTGACACTAGATATAAGAATTCATGCATTATTTGTCATTACAATGACGCCAACAACCAGGTTAGCCTTGGGAAAACAATAGGTAAACAGCTGTTCTTTCCATTTTTCTCAGAAAATCTATATGGTAGCCACTATCAAAACTAACCTACAACCACAAGTACATGCCTCCACTTTCTACAAGCACTTGCTCAACTACATCAGCCAAGGGTAAAAAAATATATCTTTTTTTATCACCCCAAAATATCAAAATTGTTGTGCCACTATTGCTATAAGTGCCTTCAAGTGATTTTAATAAAATAGGATTAGAGCTTAAACTTCACATTATAGAATTTTCAATTAAGTGTCTTAAAATAAATAGAGAAAGAGAAAAAAAAACAAGTAAAAAGATAGCATTGTGAGAGGTTGACAGCACCCACAACATTAAGCCTTAAAAAATTTTTTTCTTTGCTCGTGTATTAGTCTTGCACAATAAAGAAATTATTAGCAACTCTTATATTGAAGTATATAGTTGTTTTTTCCTAGTAATGTTTTTCATATATATATCAATTTTTCAAAATCACTTGTGTAGTACGTTATTTTCAGCAATGAAGAAATGTATTTTTTTTATACAAACAACATGAGCAAACAAAAGGATGTTGCACGTATTTCCACAAAATTAATTCTGTATGTTTTATTCCAAAACCATTAATTTCGGTTTGTTTCTCTTCACTTCTCAAACAAATGTTGGTGCAAAAGTTTAGATTATGTAACAATTAAACAAATGGTATGTAATATATTCATGCAGGTGACTTTTTTTAATGGAATTTTGATTAAGTAGACTCTTATTTATCATACTTCATTGTTTTCATGTCACATTAACATACTCGTATATTGTTTTGTTTTAGAAAAAAATTTTCCTTTGATATTCATATTTTTGATGAAATAATCAGACAATCATGTTTGATTAAATTGATGTTGACAAGCAATATATTTTGTTGATAACTCAAGCAAGTTTCTATCAATAATGATGTTGACATGACTGATGTAATGATTTATTGCACAATCAATAGTTGTACAATTCTTTTATAAAATAATTTGCTTTAAACGTCCACAATATACGACATACTGTCTTTAAGAACTTGGTTAAAGGCCTTCTTAAATTAGCATGCCTCAACACAAGTTTTACTGCAAACGATGTAGTGTTTTGCAGCAAAATTCAAAGTCAGATTATTCATAATTGTTTATTCCTCAAAATAACTAAAAAACTAGCCTCAGGAACAGCAATTTAGAAAAAAACTGTTAAAGCAATAGTATTTTTCAAAAAACGTTTTGTATATTAATTTTGAAATAGATGTAGGTAAATCTAGATTTACTTTCCTGTTAGCATTGACATTACTGGCTATTCTGTGTTAGCTACAATTATTACTAAATTTATTAATCCAGAAATTTCAACTCATAAGTGTTGGTCATATATTTATCCATGCCCTCATTTTCCGTGTTTGTAACTGATCCCTGTGTAGTGCAGCATAAAACTGTTTACCTTGGTATAAGGTCGGTTTTATTATACCATAACGTGCCCCAACCTCTAGTTAATGTTCAACTTGCTTTCAGGATGTTAATAAGAACTATGCAAATACAAAATTATGTAAAATAATTCCCGCATGTTAATAAATATACCAACAACATGCATAAAGTCTGAAAACATGAGGTGCTTTGACATTATTGGAAATGAATTTGGAAGGATGTAGTATACAAAATTGTGACCATAATCACAAATAGATTAAAATATTTTATAAAACTCTGTTTGGAATCATTATTGCATTTGACAAAAAAAAATTTCCTTTCATAAAAGTATCAATGGTCTCCTAACTAAACTTACTCCTAATGTTCGCCTTCGCAAAAAAAACAACCGTTTAACCTAGTTCCACCTCATCATGTGCGTTACTTCATTATTAACAAACACTGACTCTGTGGGGGTTGCCCGCGCCAGACCCGAAGCTCAGCAAGGTAACACGCCGCACGTAAGGAGGCAACACAGTCGCTGCCACCAGAATTCTCCTCTTGGTCGGAGCCGAAGCTTGACCGAACTGACAATGTCTTGTTAACTAATTTTAGTATAATTGAGAACTGACTTGGGCACGAGGAGGACCAAGGTTATATACCCCAAGGACTCCTCGTGCAGCAAACACACGCATGACTTAAAACTTAACCATAACCACAATCATAATCACAATCGTTCATAATCATTAAACACACACAATACATCTACGCAATAGTCTCTCTTGCTCTTCTTCTCTCTCCTTCTCTATCTTCATCTCCAGTGTGGGCGACCGGCGACCGTGGAGCCCACATCTCCCCCCTCCTTCACAGAAAGGGTGACATCCTCACTGGCGCTAGCATGGCATCTGCTTAACCCATCGGCCACGACGTTACTAGCGCCGACTCTATACTTCACTACGAAGTCGAACTCTGACAAAACCAGTGACCACCTGTATACCCGCCTATTCAACTGGCGGCCCGTACGTATCGACTCCAATCCCTTATGATCTGTCCATACTTCAAAGGACTGTCCATGCAAATAAAAAGAAAAATGTTTCACAGCCTCAACCACGGCTAGACACTCCAACTCCTGGGCACTGTAGTTGGACTGTGCCCCACGCAGCTGCCTTGAGTAGAACGCAACTGGTAGTAGCTCCTCCTCTCTTCTTACGGACAGAACTGCTCCGACTCCACTGCTGCTGGCATCACACTCAACTACAAACACATCGCTGACACACGGAACAACCAAACACACAGAACTAGACAACGCACACTTTAACTTACAAAAAGCCTCTGACATCTGGCTTATCCACTCCACCTTCCCTGCCAAGAGCGATGAGGTATGCGGAGTGAGGAGGGTAGACCACTTGTGGAATCCCTCGATGAACCTTCGATAGTAACCGATCAGCCCCAAGAATGCTCTAAGCTGCTTCCTGGTCTTAGGCTCAGGGTGGTTCCTAATCGCAGCAACCCTAGCCTCTGGCACCCGAATCACTCCATCACCAATCTCATGCCCCAAGAACATCAAACGCCTCTTCCCAAACACACACTTCGACAGCTTACAAGTTAACCCCGTTTTCCTCAATACCTCAAACAACAATTTCAAATGCACCAAGTGCTCACTCCAATCCCCTGAAACCACCAACACATCATCAATATACACCTTCGCAAACTCCATACAATCCACTAAAACCACATCCATCAACCTTTGAAACACACTAGGGGCATTCGTAAGTCCAAATGGCATTCTCACATATTGAAACTTCCCAAATGGACAAACGAATGCTGTCTTCTCCTTATCTTCTACCGCTACCGCTACCTGATGAAACCCCTTCGACAAATCCACCTTAGATAACACCCAGCCCTTCCCTACACGTTCAACCATCTCTTCGAATTGTGGAATATAGTAAGGCTCCTTAACCGTGATGGCGTTGAGCTTCCTATAATCCACGCACAGCCTTATACCTCCTCCTGCTTTCTTCACCGGCACCAGCGGCGAAGCCCACGCACTCACACTCCTCTCTATAATACCTCCTCTCTCCAACTCTTCCAACTCCTCTTTCACTGCCCTTCTAATGCCCAAAGGCACCGAGTAAGGAGCCTGTCGAATGGGCAAGGCATCCCCAGTGTCAATAGACAGTATGACCTCCTCGGTGCTCCCCGGAGCATCAGAAAATACTTCTCCGAACTCCTCTAGCAACCCATCAATCTCTTCTTGCACGTACCCTTCACATTCCCCCCTCAACAAACATTCTTCCTCCTTGCTATCCTCCAACACTACATCCAACCTATTAACTGCAAACCTTTCCTTGAACTTCTTCAAGCAGTTCACATGCACTATCCTTGCATGCTTCGGCACTCCCTTCCTACTAATTTTATAATTTACTTCTCCCACTCTCTGCAATACCTTGTAAGGACCTTCCCAGGAATCAGATAACTTGCACTTCATCCCAGGAATCCTGTACAACACTAAATCCCCAACAACAAATTCCCTAGTCTTACACCCACGATTCAGAAACTTCATCCTCCCTTCTTTGTTTTTCGCCATCCTCAACTCAGCACAATCCCTCATCAATTCCAACTTCTCAGCCATTCCTCTCACCCACTCGCACACGTTCAACTCTTTACTATCCACCTCAAACAACCCAGAGTACAGAGCGTCTAGGGGAGTTCTGACTCTGAACCCGTAGACTAGGTCAAATGGGCTGAATCCACTGTCCGCATGAGGCATCTGCCTCATTACGAACAGCGCGAAAGACAGCTGTTCAACCCAGTCCTTCCCCTCATCCACGCACTTGCCCAAGATAGACTTAAGCGTGCCGTGGAACCGTTCCACCGTCCCGTTGGTCTGGGGGTGGTACGGAGACGTCCGCACTCTCTCAATTCCCAACATCCTGCTCAACTCGCTCACCACTTTCCCACAGAACTGACCCCCCTGATCTGATAACATCTTCTCAGGGACCGAAGTCCTCGAGAAGATCAGCCACAGGCCTTCGGCTACCGCCTTGGCAGTAATACTGCGCAGGGGTACTGCCTCCGGCCACCTGGTAGCCAAGCACACGCAGGTTAACAGGAACCTGTTGCCACCCTTTCCCTTAGGTAGGGGGCCAACCAGGTCTACTGCCACCGCCTCGAAGGGTTCGCTGAGCAATGGACGTTCCACTGCCAGCGCCCTCCTAGGTGTGTGCTTGCTTTTCCTTTGGCAAACCTCACAACTCTTGCAATGTTCCCCCACTTCTTTCATCATCCCTGGCCATACGAAATACCTCCCAACCATCCTAGCTACCTTTTCCCCACACAAATGTCCGTTCTTCTCGTGTCCCAATTCCATCACCCTCTCCCTGTAACTCTTCGGTACAACCAACAGATCCCGAAACTCTTCCCAAGTAACGTACTGACTTCTCACCAAAACTCCCTTCTTCCACTGAAATCCCCTTTCCTTCCGATCACCCAACTCTCTCCATTCCCTCAAACTCTCATCTTCACCCAATTCCTTCCTAAAATCAACCCCATCTGATCCTTTCCCAACAGGTCCGATCTGTTCGGCATATTCGACGAACTGTCTCTCGTCCTCTACCAACACCACATCCTTCAGGTCCGAAGGCGCACCTTCTTCGCTGACATGCATCCCGCTTCTTCCCTGCACTTCCATCTTCTCACTCTCGTCCCTCTCTTCTAAAACCGACGTTTCTGCCTCCCCTGGTTGAACCACACTCCACCAATCGGTACAGCTAGCACCAACATCACTCACTTCCTCCAAAGCCTCAGCCCTGGCTTGACTGCGGGTCAACACCTTCACCTGCGCCCCTTGTGTCCCTTGCGGCTTGTCAGAGTCCATCACCTCTTCTACGGCTGACCTAAATGCCGCAACCTCTTCTGCATTGGAAATATCAAAAGGCACAATACAAACCACCTCGTCGTCACTCCTCTCATCAATCATGGCCAACTTTGCCTGCCTAAGCCCTCCTATTTCATACTCCACCACCGTACTCTGATGTACGCTCGTTGCACCGTTTACCCCCGAGATGTGCAGCTCGCCACACTCCACTGCACCCTGATTCACCAGTGCCCTAGGCACTACACCCACCTCGGCACCCGAGTCCACCAACACCCTGCATTCAATCCCATTCACTTTCCCCCACACAATGTTTCCTTTTCTCATCTTCCCTACCACGATCTTTGATACCTTAGTAAACACCGGCTCTCTCTTTACCGCACTCCCCACCTTTCTATTGGGACACTCAACGCTCCTATGTCCCGCCTTGCCACAACTAAAACATGTCAATGGCCTAAGCCCACTACCATACCCCGCTCTGCTACTCCCACTAGGTTTCCTACATTCTACTGACCTATGTCCCTTTTCACCACAGTTAAAACAGGTGATCGGGCTAAACCCCTCTCTACCCTTGGTGCCAAAATCGTCACCATAACTAGTCCTCCTATATTCACCCACACTACGACCCCCCGTACTACCAATCGGTTTGTAAAAATTCCCTTTTAATCTCCCGGCCATCCAAGTCTCCCATGCATCGCGCAAATCCTCCATCCTCTCCATCTTTTTTCCCTCTAAAAACACCTTCCCACTGGGTGGTATAACATTTCGGGTCAACGCAGTGGCCAAAGCGACCACACACTCCTTGACCGACTCACAACCTTGCATCACCCCCCAACTCACTTTCTCTATTACTTCCATTATTCCTCCAGCAGTCTTAGCCTTCAGGCCTTCTCCCGTCAACTCAAACAGTTTATACCCATACGTCAGCGTCGTCTCCCCCATAGCTTTTAACAAAACTCTCTTTACTTCTCCGTAGTCATCTCCCTCTCTAACACTCTCTACCCTGGCACACAATCTCTCAGGTAGCCTGGGAAACAACCTTTCCAACCACGTATCCTTCGGTATTCTGCAATCCTCCATTATTCTTTCAAACTTTCCCAGGTACCCCAACAACTCCACGCCCTCTGCGTAGTTCCCCAGCGCCCTCAGCTTCTCCGACTGCAGTTCCTTCCTCTCCTGATACTTGCGCCTCGCCTCTTCTCCCTCACTAGTCCTTATAGACGTCTCTTCCCTGAGCTGACTAAACATTGCCATCATCTCTTCCTTTCTAGCTTGTTCCATCCTGACTCCTTCCCCCCTTCTCTCCTCTTCCATTCGGACTCTTTCCTCCCTTCTCACTTCTTCCATTCTGATTCTTTCCTCCCTTCTCGCCTCCTCTAATCTCTCTGTTTCCACCCTCCTGGCCTCATCCCTCTCGGCCATAACCTGAACCCATTTCATAAAATCACTCTCTTCTGCTTTCCTCGCCATCTCCTCAGACCCCAATCCTTCTACACCCACCTCTATGCTATCCTCAGATTCCTCCGACTCACTCTTAATTTCTTCCTCTGCTGATTTACCGCTCCCCGGTCGTATCGGATATGGCGAACGATCCTTCACTGTCGTGTTTGAGTACGGTCGGTAAGACGAATTCCCCGACTTCGTAGATGTCTTCTTGGTCTGCCTCCTCCTCGCTTCAACACCTCTCTCAGTCATGGAAGGAGAGCGTCCTCGCCTTCCGTCAGAGACCTACAAGAAGATAAAACGAAACGAATAAACGAGGTAAGACAAACACACAAAAAAATATTAGAAATGAATGACACGAAGGTATTACACAATATAAAGGTGAATCACAAAAAAAAACAAAAATGCCAACAGTTCAGGAGTCGAGACTCTTGCGTAGTAGGATGCTTCCGAGAGTCGAAACTTCAGTTGCGTACTATCCCCTCCACCTCAGCTCAAAGCTTGGAATTCCCCGGTTTTGGAATGTCTTCCGTAGGTCGAATATCTTCGGCCGTGTAATTGAGGTTCTATGTCTCTCGAACGTGTTCTTGAGAGATCCCACCGCTGCCACCAAATGTGGGGGTTGCCCGCGCCAGACCCGAAGCTCAGCAAGGTAACACGCCGCACGTAAGGAGGCAACACAGTCGCTGCCACCAGAATTCTCCTCTTGGTCGGAGCCGAAGCTTGACCGAACTGACAATGTCTTGTTAACTAATTTTAGTATAATTGAGAACTGACTTGGGCACGAGGAGGACCAAGGTTATATACCCCAAGGACTCCTCGTGCAGCAAACACACGCATGACTTAAAACTTAACCATAACCACAATCATAATCACAATCGTTCATAATCATTAAACACACACAATACATCTACGTAATAGTCTCTCTTGCTCTTCTTCTCTCTCCTTCTCTATCTTCATCTCCAGTGTGGGCGACCGGCGACCGTGGAGCCCACATCTCCCCCCTCCTTCACAGAAAGGGTGACATCCTCACTGGCGCTAGCATGGCATCTGCTTAACCCATCGGCCACGACGTTACTAGCGCCGACTCTATACTTCACTACGAAGTCGAACTCTGACAAAACCAGTGACCACCTGTATACCCGCCTATTCAACTGGCGGCCCGTACGTATCGACTCCAATCCCTTATGATCTGTCCATACTTCAAAGGACTGTCCATGCAAATAAAAAGAAAAATGTTTCACAGCCTCAACCACGGCTAGACACTCCAACTCCTGGGCACTGTAGTTGGACTGTGCCCCACGCAGCTGCCTTGAGTAGAACGCAACTGGTAGTAGCTCCTCCTCTCTTCTTACGGACAGAACTGCTCCGACTCCACTGCTGCTGGCATCACACTCAACTACAAACACATCGCTGACACACGGAACAACCAAACACACAGAACTAGACAACGCACACTTTAACTTACAAAAAGCCTCTGACATCTGGCTTGTCCACTCCACCTTCCCTGCCAAGAGCGATGAGGTATGCGGAGTGAGGAGGGCAGACCACTTGTGGAATCCCTCGATGAACCTTCGATAGTAACCGATCAGCCCCAAGAATGCTCTAAGCTGCTTCCTGGTCTTAGGCTCAGGGTGGTTCCTAATCGCAGCAACCCTAGCCTCTGGCACCCGAATCACTCCATCACCAATCTCATGCCCCAAGAACATCAAACGCCTCTTCCCAAACACACACTTCGACAGCTTACAAGTTAACCCCGTTTTCCTCAATACCTCAAACAACAATTTCAAATGCACCAAGTGCTCACTCCAATCCCCTGAAACCACCAACACATCATCAATATACACCTTCGCAAACTCCATACAATCCACTAAAACCACATCCATAAACCTTTGAAACACACTAGGGGCATTCGTAAGTCCAAATGGCATTCTCACATATTGAAACTTCCCAAATGGACAAACGAATGCCGTCTTCTCCTTATCTTCTACCGCTACCGCTACCTGATGAAACCCCTTCGACAAATCCACCTTAGATAACACCCAGCCCTTCCCTACACGTTCAACCATCTCTTCAAATTGTGGAATATAGTAAGGCTCCTTAACCGTGATGGCGTTGAGCTTCCTATAATCCATGCACAGCCTTATACCTCCTCCTGCTTTCTTCACCGGCACCAGCGGCGAAGCCCACGCACTCACACTCCTCTCTATAATACCTCCTCTCTCCAACTCTTCCAACTCCTCTTTCACTGCCCTTCTAATGCCCAAAGGCACCGAGTAAGGAGCCTGTCGAATGGGCAAGGCATCCCCAGTGTCAATAGACAGTATGACCTCCTCGGTGCTCCCCGGAGCATCAGAAAATACTTCTCCGAACTCCTCTAGCAACCCATCAATCTCTTCTTGCACGTACCCTTCACATTCCCCCCTCAACAAACATTCTTCCTCCTTGCTATCCTCCAACACTACATCCAACCTATTAAAAGCAAACCTTTCCTTGAACTTCTTCAAGCAGTTCACATGCACTATCCTTGCATGCTTCGGCACTCCCTTCCTACTAATTTTATAATTTACTTCTCCCACTCTCTGCAATACCTTGTAAGGACCTTCCCAGGAATCAGATAACTTGCACTTCATCCCAGGAATCCTGTACAACACTAAATCCCCAACAACAAATTCCCTAGTCTTACACCCACGATTCAGAAACTTCATCCTCCCTTCTTTGTTTTTCGCCATCCTCAACTCAGCACAATCCCTCATCAATTCCAACTTCTCAGCCATTCCTCTCACCCACTCGCACACGTTCAACTCTTTACTATCCACCTCAAACAACCCAGAGTACAGAGCGTCTAGGGGAGTTCTGACTCTGAACCCGTAGACTAGGTCAAATGGGCTGAATCCACTGTCCGCATGAGGCATCTGCCTCATTACGAACAGCGCGAAAGACAGCTGTTCAACCCAGTCCTTCCCCTCATCCACGCACTTGCCCAAGATAGACTTAAGCGTGCCGTGGAACCGTTCCACCGTCCCGTTGGTCTGGGGGTGGTACGGAGACGTCCGCACTCTCTCAATTCCCAACATCCTGCTCAACTCGCTCACCACTTTCCCACAGAACTGACCCCCCTGATCTGATAACATCTTCTCAGGGACCGAAGTCCTCGAGAAGATCAGCCACAGGCCTTCGGCTACCGCCTTGGCAGTAATACTGCGCAGGGGTACTGCCTCCGGCCACCTGGTAGCCAAGCACACGCAGGTTAACAGGAACCTGTTGCCACCCTTTCCCTTAGGTAGGGGGCCAACCAGGTCTACTGCCACCGCCTCGAAGGGTTCGCTGAGCAATGGACGTTCCACTGCCAGCGCCCTCCTAGGTGTGTGCTTGCTCTTCCTTTGGCAAACCTCACAACTCTTGCAATGTTCCCCCACTTCTTTCATCATCCCTGGCCATACGAAATACCTCCCAACCATCCTAGCTACCTTTTCCCCACACAAATGTCCGTTCTTCTCGTGTCCCAATTCCATCACCCTCTCCCTGTAACTCTTCGGTACAACCAACAGATCCCGAAACTCTTCCCAAGTAACGTACTGACTTCTCACCAAAACTCCCTTCTTCCACTGAAATCCCCTTTCCTTCCGATCACCCAACTCTCTCCATTCCCTCAAACTCTCGTCTTCACCCAATTCCTTCCTAAAATCAACCCCATCTGATCCTTTCCCAACAGGTCCGATCTGTTCGGCATATTCGACGAACTGTCTCTCGTCCTCTACCAACACCACATCCTTCAGGTCCGAAGGCGCACCTTCTTCGCTGACATGCATCCCGCTTCTTCCCTGCACTTCCATCTTCTCACTCTCGTCCCTCTCTTCTAAAACCGACGTTTCTGCCTCCCCTGGTTCAACCACACTCCACCAATCGGTACAGCTAGCACCTACATCACTCACTTCCTCCAAAGCCTCAGCCCTGGCTTGACTGCGGGTCAACACCTTCACCTGCGCCCCTTGTGTCCCTTGCAGCTTGTCAGAGTCCATCACCTCTTCTACGGCTGACCTAAATGCCGCAACCTCTTCTGCATTGGAAATATCAAAAGGCACAATACAAACCACCTCGTCGTCACTCCTCTCATCAATCATGGCCAACTTTGCCTGCCTAAGCCCTCCTATTTCATACTCCACCACCGTACTCTGATGTACGCTCGTTGCACCGTTTACCCCCGAGATGTGCAGCTCGCCACACTCCACTGCACCCTGATTCACCAGTGCCCTAGGCACTACACCCACCTCGGCACCCGAGTCCACCAACACCCTGCATTCAATCCCATTCACTTTCCCCCACACAATGTTTCCTTTTCTCATCTTCCCTACCACGATCTTTGATACCTTAGTAAACACCGGCTCTCTCTTTACCGCACTACCCACCTTTCTATTGGGACACTCAACGCTCCTATGTCCCGCCTTGCCACAACTAAAACATGTCAATGGCCTAAGCCCACTACCATACCCCGCTCTGCTACTCCCACTAGGTTTCCTACATTCTACTGACCTATGTCCCTTTTCACCACAGTTAAAACAGGTGATCGGGCTAAACCCCTCTCTACCCTTGGTGCCAAAATCGTCACCATAACTAGTCCTCCTATATTCACCCACACTACGACCCCCCGTACTACCAATCGGTTTGTAAAAATTCCCTTTTAATCTCCCGGCCATCCAAGTCTCCCATGCATCGCGCAAATCCTCCATCCTCTCCATCTTTTTTCCCTCTAAAAACACCTTCCCACTGGGTGGTATAACATTTCGGGTCAACGCAGTGGCCAAAGCGACCACACACTCCTTGACCGACTCACAACCTTGCATCACCCCCCAACTCACTTTCTCTATCACTTCCATTATTCCTCCAGCAGTCTTAGCCTTCAGGCCTTCTCCCGTCAACTCAAACAGTTTATACCCATACGTCAGCGTCGTCTCCCCCATAGCTTTTAACAAAACTCTCTTTACTTCTCCGTAGTCATCTCCCTCTCTAACACTCTCTACCCTGGCACACAATCTCTCAGGTAGCCTGGGAAACAACCTTTCCAACCACGTATCCTTCGGTATTCTGCAATCCTCCATTATTCTTTCAAACTTTCCCAGGTACCCCAACAACTCCACGCCCTCTGCGTAGTTCCCCAGCGCCCTCAGCTTCTCCGACTGCAGTTCCTTCCTCTCCTGATACTTGCGCCTCGCCTCTTCTCCCTCACTAGTCCTTATAGACGTCTCTTCCCTGAGCTGACTAAACATTGCCATCATCTCTTCCTTTCTAGCTTGTTCCATCCTGACTCCTTCCCCCCTTCTCTCCTCTTCCATTCGGACTCTTTCCTCCCTTCTCACTTCTTCCATTCTGATTCTTTCCTCCCTTCTCGCCTCCTCTAATCTCTCTGTTTCCACCCTCCTGGCCTCATCCCTCTCGGCCATAACCTGAACCCATTTCATAAAATCACTCTCTTCTGCTTTCCTCGCCATCTCCTCAGACCCCAATCCTTCTACACCCACCTCTATGCTATCCTCAGATTCCTCCGACTCACTCTTAATTTCTTCCTCTGCTGATTTACCGCTCCCCGGTCGTATCGGATATGGCGAACGATCCTTCACTGTCGTGTTTGAGTACGGTCGGTAAGACGAATTCCCCGACTTCGTAGATGTCTTCTTGGTCTGCCTCCTCCTCGCTTCAACACCTCTCTCAGTCATGGAAGGAGAGCGTCCTCGCCTTCCGTCAGAGACCTACAAGAAGATAAAACGAAACGAATAAACGAGGTAAGACAAACACACAAAAAAATATTAGAAATGAATGACACGAAGGTATTACACAATATAAAGGTGAATCACAAAAAAAAACAAAAATGCCAACAGTTCAGGAGTCGAGACTCTTGCGTAGTAGGATGCTTCCGAGAGTCGAAACTTCAGTTGCGTACTATCCCCTCCACCTCAGCTCAAAGCTTGGAATTCCCCGGTTTTGGAATGTCTTCCGTAGGTCGAATATCTTCGGCCGTGTAATTGAGGTTCTATGTCTCTCGAACGTGTTCTTGAGAGATCCCACCGCTGCCACCAAATGTGGGGGTTGCCCGCGCCAGACCCGAAGCTCAGCAAGGTAACACGCCGCACGTAAGGAGGCAACACAGTCGCTGCCACCAGAATTCTCCTCTTGGTCGGAGCCGAAGCTTGACCGAACTGACAATGTCTTGTTAACTAATTTTAGTATAATTGAGAACTGACTTGGGCACGAGGAGGACCAAGGTTATATACCCCAAGGACTCCTCGTGCAGCAAACACACGCATGACTTAAAACTTAACCATAACCACAATCATAATCACAATCGTTCATAATCATTAAACACACACAATACATCTACGTAATAGTCTCTCTTGCTCTTCTTCTCTCTCCTTCTCTATCTTCATCTCCAGTGTGGGCGACCGGCGACCGTGGAGCCCACAGACTCTAGCAATTCAATCAGTCCTTAATAGACCATTAATGTCCAAATGGAACAATATGCTTACCGGCAGATGAAGTCAAGCATTGTGCATGTGTATTACACATAACTTGAATTTTGTCTTTTAAAAAAATAAGGTTATTAAAATGACATTATTTCCATGAAAATTTGTTGGACAGTTAATCAGATGTAATACCAAATTAGGATAAATTATAGAGAATTGTACAGTAAATTGGGTAAATTTTGTAGAATCTTTTGTTTACCAATTATTCTCAACTATTGTCAATACTTGTATCAATTGCTCTCAAAATAATTCATGAATAATTTAGCAAGGCCTTTAAACCTTCAACCCTTCTCAAGTTAAACTGGTATTAGAAATTTTTATACGAAGTATCCTGATCTTACAAAAAGCATAACAACCAAAACAAGTACAAAGAAGCCGGCATACAGGTGTGTTATAGTTACTGTAATGAAAGTGACACTGATATCCAGAGATATTCAAAAAGTAAAGAAGAGCTTTTACAACAATCAGATTTGCTACTCGGATGAACTTTAAAGTAACTTCATAAGATCCTTGCAATTCAATCAACACAATGTATTATTAAAATTTTCATTTTTGCATTCATATAATGAATGTTTCAACTCTGTAATCTTGGAGCGTTTATTCTCTAGAGTACAAAATTTATTTACTAAAGGTACACTTCAACAGCTAGAAGTTTGTAAACAAGACAATTTCAAAAACATTTCTTTCAAAATTTACAAAAACGCAACCTTCCATTTCATCTCCTTTACACAGTCTTGGCTTCACGATTTCAACCAGTCTAATTTTAGCCTTCTAAATACGGCTTCATGTATTTGCTAACTTACACTTGCTTAGACTGATATATGTTATGTGCAAAGGTGTATGGAATAAACAATCACAGCTAAAACTGCAGCGTGTGGCCTTGAAGTTACTAATTTTGTTTTAATCGTTGATTTGAGACCCATGATATACCTAATCTCTACTCTCTCTGGTTCTAAAAATCTATATCTAAGTCTGAACTGATAGGTCTTATGAGTTTCACACTGTTAAATATGCATCCATTATTGCATAAAAATATATTTCATAGGGCAGATTTTATGGAAATTATAAGTGCACAACAAGCTTAAAAATAGTAAGTAATAGTTGCTTATCTTTTAACTGACTCACTTTAGTGCAATGATCTTATTATCACCTTTAATTTGGTAGTAAATCTAACATTAATGTTTGGGGTTGGGATGGCTATTATACTCATAACATGAAAAGCAACATTTTAATCGTACATTGGCCAAGACTGATGAGTAAAATCCCACTTAGGTACTCTGTCTTAAGGTCGTCTAGATTTTTTGCTTGAATGACAGATTGCTTTTATCTAACAGAAATCTGTGTTAAAATAACTCATTTCTAAGACACTTGAATTCTAATATTTAGTCCTACTCAACACCCAAACTAAGTAAAATTGGTTCTATGACCCTAAAAGCATAACAAAAAGTATTTTGCTGCACTTCATGCTAGAAGTGTGACTATGGGTGCAATGTCTTGCATGACCTTATGTGGGACACCGCTCACTGAATGAACTGACAATTAGTTATTGGTTCACTTGAAACTATAACCTGGACTTGAATGTAGTTGAGACAAGGAATGTTAAGAAAGAGCGAGAGCGAATAGAGTTGGAAGATTGCAATTGTATGATAAAGTAGAATGCGGGCAATCATTGTGATGAATGAAGAAGTTAAGAATGTGTAATGTACTGATGAAGATGATGAGGAAAGGTTTGAAATAAGTGATAGTGACAGTTGAGGTTGATGCAGACGGCGAAGTGGGCGAAGTGGATGTTTGTAAAGGAAGTTAAGGATGATCGGAGTCTCAAGGCCTTACGAGCTTTATCTAGAAGCTATTATTGGACAATTGGTTATTGATTCACAGTATTTCAAACCATGCGTACGAAATCATAGAGACCATAGTTGTACTCAAATCAAAACGACTTAAGATAATGAGTCCGGCGCATGACATAACTGGGCGTTTTAGGCCATAAGAAGGTGTGCAATATTGATAAAGAACAGACATAAGGAAGTATTGCGATACATGCCAAATGCATCAAAGATTGAATAAACATTGTCAGGCAAAGGTTGGGATGGTGCAGAAACCTATTGTCACAAAGCTGTTTGAACAAATTGCCATAGATTTGGTTGAACAGCAAAGTCAGTGGTTGAAGAAACCATAGAGATATTTAATAGCATGGCCTCCAACATCAAATTTTGACAACCAGACTGACAAGGTGACTGTTAAGGAATTGTGTGGTCGTTTGGAGGCAATGAGGGATGTAACAACAAGGAATTGTTTACATGAAAGTAGAAAAAGGAAGAAATTATTATGATTGTGGAAAGAGTGAGCATAGTTCGATTGATGGAGAAAAGTTATTGTGTAGAATTCCTGGGATGGTGGCTAAATTGGAAGATTTATGGCAAGAGCATTATGTAATTGACAAAAAATTGAATGCAGTAAATTATTTAATTAGAGAAGTAGACGGTAGGAAGGAAAGGAAAGCTGTACATGTGAATATGGTGAAGATGTTTTAAGCAAGGGAATTGGATGTGTGCTCCTTAACATTGATAGCTGTTAACTATGGATTAGAGGAAGGGTCTGTTCATCTAAAGAAAGAGGAATATGAATGTTATAATGAGTGTGAATTGTTGCAGGAATTGAGAAAAACATGAGTAAAGAAGATGGTAATTGAACTTGTGCAAGGAACTACATATCTCTGCATCAATATCAATTGCCTGACCGTTTTAAGGACTTAAGGAGGGTATGAAAGCCGAATTAAATAATGTGCTGCAATCTGGCATTATTGAGCCTTCTGAAAGTATGTGGGCATAGCTCATAGTCCATGTAGTCAAACCAGATGGGAAAATTTGCTTGTGTGTCGTCTATAGGTGGCTAAATGCTACCACTCTACCGCTACAACAATATATTTCTATTCTGGTTGATGTTTGGAAAACGCAGAGAATGTAAAAGTTTTGTTCAAGCTGGACTTGTATTACCAGGTACAGATGGATAACTCTAAGCACCTCATGACCTTTATTTCTTCATCGGGGAGAAAAACATACTAATAGATAGCTGTTTCAATGCATTTAAAAGAAAGAAGGATGGAGGGATAAAACATCTTAATAGAATAGGAGAAGGGTAAAACATCCTGATAGAATAGATGTTAGCAATGTATTTAAAGGAAAGAACGGGAGAGGGATAAAATATCCTATAGAACAAAATTTAATGTATATAAAATGAAAGAAGTGAGCAATAAAACTTCTAGATAAAATAGATGTTTCAATGTTTTTAAAAGAAAGGTAAGAGAGTTAAAACATGTTAATATAATAGATGTTTAATTGTATTTAAAAGAAACAACAGGTGTGGAATAAAATAACCTGATAGAGTTGATGTTTCAAATATATTTGAAAGTAAGAAGGGTAGAGGGAAAGAACATCCTAATAGAGTAGATGTTTCAAAGCATTTAAGAAAGAAAAGGAGAGGAATAAAATATCAAAATAGAGTTTATGTTTCAACATATTTGAAAGTAAGATGGAGAGGAATAAATCATCCTAATAGAATAGATGTTTCAATGTATTTAAAAGAAATAAGGGGAGAGTAATAAAATATCCTAATAGAGTAGATGTTCAGTGTATTTAAAAGTAACAAGGGGAGAGGGATTATCCTAGTAGAATAGATGTTTCAATGTATTAAAAAGATAGCAGGGGATGATGTTTCAATGTATTTAAAAGTAAGAAAGGGAGAGGGATAAAACATCCTAATAAAATAGATGTTTCAATTGATTTAAAAGAAAGATGGGGAGGGTTAAAACATCCTACTAGAATAGATGTTTCAATGTATTTAGTAGAAAGAAAGAAAGATAAATAAAACATCCTAATAAAATAGGTATTTAAGAGTAAGAAGAGGAGAGAGAAGAAACATCCTAATAGAATAGAAGTTTCAATTTATTCAATTTAAAAGTGAGGAGTGGAATAAATATCCTTATAAAGTATAACAAATTAAGGCAGAGAATTGTATCTCAGGCAAATGAAGAGAATGAGGAGTGAGGGGGAGGAACAAGATGGACACTGGCATAAAGAGAATAAAGGAATGAAAGGACAGAGAGTACAATAATTTTTATTAGATGCATTCTCTCTTTTTCACAGACTTTTTAAAAATTACAGAATTATAAATATTTGGTCGCCACCAGGGACTGAACATAGCAGTATCCTTTAACAGTATAAATAGAGAATTAGAGAGTTTGCTCGTTGGCTGGTTGCCGTAGCTATGTGGCAGAGTAACTTTGGTTTAGTGTATTTGCTTTGCTTGTTCTTCAAACTGAAGTTATGTAATCACCGGTGAGTTTCTTACTTGAAGAGTCTGATTTTATCCAACTATTTGATCTCATCTTTTCCTATATCTAAATAGCTGATTGTGTCCACAGCTCACTTAGACAATAGATCTCATAAAGTTCACATAAACCTTGCAACAGTATTTACAGCTAGTAGTTGGTAAAATGATGTTTTAAATGGAGAACACCTGACAAAGATTGGTGGAATAACAATGCCTATTAGTAATCCGCATCTCTCTTGTTCCATTTAGCGACAGTTGGGTTGCCTAGATGCTGCGAGCTGCTCTTAGGGTGTCGTGCTGTATTTCTTGAATGAAGTATCATTCAAGCTAGTATGGTGTAGCACTCATATTTCTATTTGGTTGAAGCTTTTTACCTTGAATTCTGATGCGCATTATTGTTAGAATGGGTAAGTATTAAATAAAATCGTGCTTAAACAGTAGATAAGCAAATAAATTTTACCCTACAGGGGATCAAATTCCACAGGGGGGGAAAAATATACCAGTAAAATTTATCACCTCGAATATAATATACCATGACACCGGCACTTTACTGTACACAAATCTCAAGCCAAATAGACCCTAAGACAGAATAAGTTACTCAGGTAAAATGATATGCTTAGGTGTACACCAGGTTTAATTGGATCTAAATGAAACCATTTTATATATTCGACATTCACGGTTGAAACATAAATAAAAAATATGCAGAGAGTTGTGTAATACGCCTGGTCATGGTCCTATATTATCTGTCTGAGGGGGCGTAAACCTCCCAGTCAGGTCCGGATTTTCTAATCCAGTCGAAGTGAGCAACGAGCTTGGTACAACTTCGGCAGTGTTCGAAGGACCAAAAGATAAAACTATCTACGACCTCGTAAGAACCTGCAGTGTGCGTGCAAGGCGCCCACATCGCTTTCAAGGCAGATTGCAGGGGGCTGTTTGCAGTAGTTGTGGGGGTATTTGCACACTCTCGGCTCCAAGTCAGACGTTTAAAGTTTATCTTGTTTTGACATATGATTACATTTAAATAGAGTAGAGTAAGGTGATACATTCAGTGGGTTGTATGGTTATGAATATAATTAAGTCTATGAGTAGGTGGGTAAAGTATTGACATAGTATGAAATAACTAAGCTAAGAATGTTCTTATTTGCTCTAGTCCTGTTCAGAGCTTCTTGAGTCCTGAACATTATCAGTGCACAAGATGTGGAACACTGACATAGATACACATGTACAAACAAACATCAGAATATTTGTGTTTATTGTGATGTTAGAAAGTATTGTTGCTATGAAATTGTCTGACATTCTTGTTCCATCATACAAAACACATCCAGCTTGCCTAAACAGGTTATAGCTTAGTTGAGAGGGCACAATACCCGAGACTTGTATTTAAAAGATAGGCTTCAATAGTACAGTGCTGAAACATTTCTTGAGTTGATGGACATTTGGTATTCATCTGTCATTCATGCTTTCATTTTATTGCATAAATATTTCATCAAGCTTATTAGGTCATCTTCACATTATGCTTTGCATCTCACTAGCAATGAGCTTGACCCACTAGAATGGAGGAAAATAATAAGCTAGTGCTAGTGATCGCAGATCTGATATTTGCATCCCAAAACTTCTTCAAATTTTTTTTAATGCTAATGCAAAAATACAACTAGAAACACCTGCAGAACCAATGCATGTTTGTATCAAAAATGGACCTAAAATGTGTTCTAACTTAATGGTAACTGTAGAGGTGGAAAATTGTTATAATGTGGAACGTTCTTTTTTAACAGCATGATGTTTGATGATTAAACAATATCTATGTACCGTATCTTACTACTATACAAAGATGGGGTAGAAGATTATTAATTACTTAGTACCTTGTATTTTTGTCTTATTGTTGTATAACATGTATTTAATGAACCACTACCATAATACAAATGAAGTGAAAAACAACAACAAATAAATAGCAAATGAGTTACACTCATTGGTCAAGAAAAGTATGTAAAAAAAAAGTAGGCCGACATAATTAAACAAAGTAGTAGAAGACGGATCGACAAAAATTCATTATGCTACTTACTTGCTATAGCCAAAAAGAGTCTCAATAGCACATTAAAAAATGTAGATGAAACATATCATCAGGAAGTGACTTAAAAATTAATACACATTCATTTTTTTAAATATTCTAGTGTCATGGTACTTGTTAACATTATACTTTGAGCATGAATGAGCTGAAAATACATTGCACAAATTGAGTACACTTACAATGAGCATAAATAAGCCTTGGGTATCTTTTAAACAATCCTTGTACCTTTTATAAGCAATTAATAATACAATCATTCAACTATTTAAATGTTTTGTTTTAGAATGTATTATGGAAGTAGTGTCACTTTTTTCAGGAGTTATATAAAAGTAGCTTTTTTAGTAAAAGCATTAACCTGCAACATATGTTCATCAGGTGCTAGAATCAACTTTACTTTTTCTCAATCATTGTAGCCTGCATTTTCTGGTCATGCATGTGTATGCCGAGGTACGTGACCCACACACGTGACAATTGTCCAGACGGCTACGGCTGTTAAACTTGTCACAAACATGTCAGAGCTGACGATAGGCGAATTCGAGTGGCTTGTATTGCAGCA
>WLWD01004694.1_pt1 | contig 22593 bp, 21 predicted proteins | sample 6712731 | NCBI WGS metagenome assembly WLWD01 (sample SAMN12718690, study PRJNA576275) | sponge metagenome | isolation source: marine sponge | host: Mycale hentscheli | place: New Zealand: South Island, Marlborough, Capsize Point | collected 2014-11-01
AGAAAGTTTTTACCAGAAACAATTCGTTTAGGTCGAGACAAGAAACAGAAACGTAAGCAATACTCAATATCTAGCCCACTGCAGCAAACAGACTCTTGGATAAGCGATAGAAACGATATGAAATCACTTGATATAAGCTCACCAACTACTCCACTAAGTATAAGTAAGTTGATACCGTAGTCAATACACTAATGAATATATTTATCATTCAATGGTAATAATAATAATCGAAGTGAATATTTTTGTTTCTTTAGGTTCAGGGCACAACAGGAAACAGGAAATGAGGATCAAGGAATGGGTGTCCCTATCTTATCGAACACAAGCACCTGATCGCTATTTCAATCCAATGTCTCAACAAAAGCGGATGAATTCTAGGAATAACCATTTTAAAACTCACGAAGAGAAACTATACAAAACATTTCTTCCTAAACATAGTGCTTCACCACCAACTCCACTTGATTATTGTGAGTTACAAGAAGTAATAATTAGTATAAAGGTTTCCCATTAACGTACAGAAGAGGGTTAACTCCTCCCACAATGACTATGTATGACGTACAAACGACTCGTGACCATATGCATAAACACTCAGAGTTCATCAACACTAATTAACGAAATAAATGACTGAATTCATCAACACTAATTAACGAAATAAATGACTAAGTCCACAAACAACTTCAAATGACATGCGCACACATACAAGTTCTTTCATACACACAACAGATTGACTATACAAACACAAGCACACACGGCATCAGTATACAGTCTCTCTTCATCTCTTTATCTTATCTCATGTGGGCTTGTCCTGCAGGCCCACAACTATTTACAGATAAATTTGAAGTCAACATAACGGATCTAATTCCAGAGAGATTGGGAAAATCCATTTATACTACTATATTAGCGAGATACGCCAGTTTTCCCGAGCGCTTACTTCAATGTTACGTCAATGGGAGGCCTGTACGACCAGCAAATACCATATTTGATGTGAAACATGATGGACTGAATACCTATCTGTGATACAAACATGATGACAATCAAACCTACGGAACCTTTATGCTCAAAGTGGACGGCACAAAATGGAAGGATATATTAAATATACCTCAATCAAAACAAATTTCAAGTCTCATTGGCACTTCAAAAACCTTCCTTACAAAAATAGTAACCAAAGTAGTAAACGGACATCTGCTTTCTGGTATAAAATCGACTCCTTTCTCCAAATCAGATACATTGGCAAATGAATTCTCATCACAGACTAACTATAAGCCTACTAACAGAATGTTTCTACCAGAAACAATTCGTTTAGGTCAAGACAAGAAACAGAAAAGTAAGAATAGGGGTCACTGTGTTAGTCAAGACTCAATATCTAGCCCACTACAGCAAACGGACTTTTGTCAGATCTTTCACGAGATATATTATTAACTACTTCCAATAAAATTATTCTTACCTTTGTTACTAGTTCCATTTGGAAAGAGTGCATACTTATGTGTCAGTAACAATAAGCACTTCAACTATATTATTAATTGAAGAGAATATACTTCTGTCTCTTTTGGTTCAGGGCACGACAGGAAACCGGAAATGAGGATCAAGGAATGGATGTCCCAATATTTTCAAACTCAAACACCTGATCGCTTTTTCAATCCAATGTCTCAACAATAGCGGATAAATTCTAGGAATAAGATTTTTAAAACTCACGAAGAGAAACTATACAAAGCATATCTTCCTAAACATAGTGCTTCACCACCAACTCCACCTGATTATTGTGAGTTACAAGAAGTAATAATTAGTATAAAACAGGTGAAAACTTATAGCTGAATTGAAAATATAGCTTGTACATTTATAAAATCTTACAAGGCAATTACATGTTTGTTTTAATATTTGATTGAATCTTCGTATAAACTATTATGTATTTAAACAGCACGCCAACAAGTTGAGGGACAGGACAACTTGCCACATACTGTGAACAAACAAATTGACAGCAATTTTGGAACTGAAACACATCGCTTAGGTCAGACTAAAGGACACTCTAAAATGGTCAAGGAATGGATGCCTCAACTTATTCCGACTAAAGCACCACGTGACAATGTCTATCCAGATTCAATGAATATTCAACAACAGCAAATGGACTTCAATAATAGAAACAATTACATTACATCTCAAAAGAAACAGATACACAGAAGACTGGAGCCAAAAGTAGTTGCAACCACAACAGATGATTTATGTGAGTGTACATAATAATTAGCTATCTTGTCTGTATTACCAATTGAATATTACTTCTCAAAGAATCTTTATAACACAATTTCTTTAAGCTTCAATTCAAATGAAGTTAGCTAAGACTTATAGCCATGTAATACATGCCTCATTTTTCACTTGTCCCTATATACATTCATAATTCATAAATTACTCAATTTTTCATACTAAATTAAATGAAATAGATACAAATTGTGACTACTCTACTACTGTTAGACTGGATAATTATTCTAATCTTGTTATTAATTTCTGGTTTGTTTAATATTTAAAAACTATGCAGCACTCCCCCAAGATGGTGCTAATGACATATTACCACATAAAAAAATCAATCCATCGGAATGTTTCATTTGGGACAATGGAATAAAAAACACAACATAGTCAAGAAAAGGCTGTCTCAACAAATGGAAACTACGACACAAAGCCACCATGTTAATCAAATTAATCAAATTTCAAACAATTTTCACTTACAGCAGGAGGACTTAAAAGAAGACGTAGCACCTGGTAAGCAGAATATTTAGCGTGTGAATGAGTTTGTAATAATTCTAGTCCTTATAACTATGCACTAACTCACAACAGACACAAATGGAATAAACCTTACTCGCATACATGCTGAGGGTAAAGAAAAGATACACTACCAAGTGTATAGGAAGTGTACTATATATCCAATGTGTGGTTGTAGATATATTCTTAAATAAGTTAAAGTAGCCACTTAGAACATTGTTATTAGTACTAAATCATTTTAGATGCCAACCAGCAAAGTGTGAGAGATGAACCAATAATAACAGTAGATGGGTTTTACGTTAGAGCTGTACAATATATCGTACAACATGCACCAGAGTTAGCTAATATGACTAAAAAAGGCTTATAATATCTGAGCAAGCAATTCTCAAATGTAAGGAATGGACTTTATAGTGCACCAGATTCTACAAATCAACTGCAAGCGTACATGGATTCAAGTATTCTAAACAATGAAGTCGTCCGTAAACGTTACATTCGTAAGCCATTTACTGCCAAACATAGACGTCCATTCAACTTTAGTAAGTAGCAATAAAGTTATTGAAATAATTGAACTAATTCCACACAATGGTTCATAGCTGACTAATAGTGTTGATCTGTTTATTATTAGACTAACATTGTATATTTCCATAAGCTGATCATAAAACAACTAGGTCGGCCAACAAAATTGTTTTGTTAACTATACAACAATAATTTTAAACCTAGCGATAATCATTTCCTTACAATCTTTTTCATTCACAACAATATGTATTACTATTGTTATTTTAAAACCAGTTTTATAAATTTATATGATATCATTTTTATCTTTATCTTAGAACGGGTTACGAAACCTTCAAATAGAAAAATAGAAGAGAGAGGCCAGATCATCGAGCAGGAAACAGAGTCTGTGTCAGTCAATTCAAAACCTCATATAATCATTGCAGCCTCCCTGCTTGCCACTGGAGTATTTTTTTTTATTGCTAGCATTATCCTCATCATTGCACACTGTAGATCCAAGAAAGTGAAAATATCTGAGACAGATGAAGAATCTGGTAATGAAAGTATATCAAGGAAAAGTGGAATGTCCTCTAATAATATCAAGTATGTCATGAAAATACTCAAAATTGATGTTGATTATTATACAATATACATAGCTACTACATAAACAGACTGAATTGTTGCAAATCTGGCTCATAAAAATGGAACAGTTAGTTTTACATGCAATAACCAGTGCACTCAGGGTGTAAACCCTCAGCATATTTAAACAACTAAGTTCAACTCCTAAAAACTACTGAGGACACATTAAGAGAAAATATGCAAACTTTAAATGATCTCGTGACTGCTGTATGACATAAACGTATGTACGGTAAAGGTATATGGGTTGTTGCATCTTTGGTTGAAGTTGAAGTTTCTCCGCATTTACTCAGAAACTAGCTCGAAATTTGAAAAAGTGGTCAATTTAAGGGACTTACATTTTCCTACTGTTATCATGGTTTTTAACCAAATATAAAATTATCCGGTTTTTGTCAGCTTTCTGTGTGGCTTTCTTAGCATTTTGTATCATTTCTTTCATTGTTTGAACTGTAAAAATGAAATAACATAAGTCAAATTTTCTAGCTGATTTCAGATTAAAAAAATCATTGACTTCATAATTATTGACTACAATTATATACTAACCGAAATATTGATAAATTCATCATTTTATAATAATTTAACTTGTTTTATTGCAGGAGGAATAAAGTTGCCCCAGTCAGTTGTTAGATAGTTAAACAAAACTCTAATTTTAGACATTTTAAATTATTGTGTGTATTTTAAATAAAAAGTTAATGGGGCAACTATAAATTTGTCATGGGTTTTACTTTGATGGGCTAATTGAACATGTCTACACTATTATTATTAACATCAACTTATAATGATACACACAAATGAACTTACACATACATATAGGAAATACACACCTAGGAACAAAACCACACTACTCTTTTTTCATTTCTAATAAAAGGATAATAGAAGTTAAGTTATAAAATATAATCATCGCTGTTTAACTTCAAAGTATTGTTTCAAACGAAACCATCGATAGTCTTTCTTGTCAACCAAGTGCTAATAAATGGATACCAATTTATCTCACTAGCTCATGGTTTGGTAAGCAATTATGACACCACAATCATTAAACCTGAAAGGAAATCAAGTCATACAGTTAACACTTACCATTTTTAGAGGATATTAGAGATCTGGCACTTGGTCATCAAACTATTTGGAAATTGTACTTTGTAAAATCACCGGCATTACCTGCTACTATAAGCTTGATATTTATGTTTACTACAAATTTCAATTGGCCAGAGGGTAGTAACTTTAAAAAAATGAACTTCTGATCAGCTTTGAAGTTTTCTAGGAATTGGAATTGAGTGTCCTTGGAAAAGACCATTATCATGAATTTAACGTGATGTTTAGCATGTAAGGATGTGAACAATAAAATCCTAAGCCTGCCAGGCATGTGTGCTTTTGTCATGTACTTCAGGACAGTCATGTGAACTGTACTTGCCAGATAACTTATGAAACTCAGCACTTATGTATGTATGTATGTATGTGTGTGTGTATGTATGTATGTATGCATGCATAATAATGTTAGTACCTATTACTTGAGTCAAGTGGCACTTGATGTAATCACTATCATTCTCTAGTAAGCTACCGAACTCTGTTCACAGCGGCTAAAGTTTCAGCTGAGGGTGTGGGGAAGACCTTTTGAAGTAACACTCAGAGTGTTATTACTAACTTGCTATCCAGACTGTCACTTACAGAGTAGACAAGTTTTAATTAATTGAGGCAATTTTGAGGCAATTTTAAGATTGTTTGATCTTATTATATGCGATGCTACGAGAATGTTATTGGCTCTTCAAAACTTAAAAGATTACAAGCTTAATGATTCAGTCATTCCAATTGATAAATATATTATAATTACAGAAGTATTTTTCATGTATAAAGTTGTCAGTTTTATATTACACCATGGTGGGTTACCACCATACCGCCATCCTGTCTATCTTACTCTGGCCTACGCAAACTAGTCAAGTCTTACTTTTTGATCATGATTACAAAATATGCTATGTTATGAGAGGAAATAAAGCGTCAAATTGGCTCTAAAAAATTATCTTTCGAAGAAATTACACATCAAGGATAGAATATACAAAAAGTACAAGATTTATTGTTTAGTCCTTCTTCCTGGTATCGCAGGGCCAGAAGCTGTAGTTTCCCATATAATAATAACTACTGAAGTATACTCCCTTTATACAGCCAACAAAACTATTATAAACCTAATGATCATGGATTACCAACTGTCTCTCACAAACAAGACTAAATAAGCATTTAGCCCACCCCTTACCACTCTAAATTGTATTTGCTTTCAAAGCTTAATACATCCTACTTCATACTTAGACAAGAAATAAAATCATAAGGTTTAATTATTGTTTTTTTTAACAGAAAATACTTCTGAAATTATTTTAGCCAAGAATTACTGAGCTATTCCTTACTGTTGTAACTGAGATAACTGTTTCTAATGCATTAATAGTTCCAAAATTGATGATCTAATTACAGCATTTTACTCTCAGATTGGCATCAAACTAGAGATGCAGCTAGCTCAATTGCTAAAGGTGCAGTCAATTCAAGCCTTATTGTCCAGTTATTCATAAAAAACTAGCCAGTATGCCAGTGAACTTTCACAGTATTATTAGTCAGATGAACCGCTCTTAGCTATATCAGTCCAGGCACAGTCAACATTTCTGTGGACAATGCTCTCTCTGTGCAAAAATGCTTTTGCTGAGGTGGGAAAGTATTACAAAACAAACCAGAATTGAGATTACTTTTAGGAATTGGCCAACCATTTGAATTTACTGAGAGATTAGATAGATTCTTGATGATACTGTGAGGCAATTTGAAAAAATAGCCAAGAAGATTAAGATTGAAATAGACAGCATGGAACAATTATTGCCATTACACTGCCACTAGAATTGGTTTGTTGGGTTAATCATGGCACTCTTCCATCAGCAGCCCATGACTTAGCTCCAAATGATTCAAGTAAGTTATATTGAAATTAGTTAGATATTTAGCAAACGGGTATGGAGTGATATACTGAGACAAATTAAAGTGGGTAAGGCATGACTACACAGATATTATAGTCATCCACCCACACCTTGCCTCATTAATTATCTTATTGATCTTTACCCATTATAGCTATGTATTCTACTGCTAGAAGGGCAACACTGTGCTGAGAAGATATCAAAGTGACTACAACCCAGAACTCTATGCTCTAGAATCTTAGTCCACATTTAATTTTTGCAAAAGGAATGAAATCAAAAATTCACATTTTCACTGTGTTCCTCACTGCTGATGAATGGCAAGCACATGATTTCTGAATTTAATCACACAATACCAATTGCTATTATTAGCTACTATGAACCTGGCTTTTACTCTGCTTCTAAATGAAATGAGAATAAATTGCAAATAGTTTGAATCACTCCTCTGCCAGCAGAAAGCAAGCGAATGGTTTTGAGAAGCTGACAATATAAAGAAATTTTTCGGTCACAAATTGAGACTATTTACTCTGATGTGAACCTCGACCAAAATCACTCATTCTGCTGGACTACAATCCAAACTTTTTTTTATACAAATACTAAATGGCAGAATTAAATGCTGTGAAGAGTTCATTCCATGAATTCAAATAATGCTATTGAGTAAAATAAATGTTAGTTCTGGGAATGGAAGAAATAGCAGGATAGTGAAAGCAATCATCAGGATCAGGTCAACAACATTCTCTCTCCAGAGGAACTCCAGCATAGCGGGACAGCTATGAAGCTAACATAATTGTCATGCAATTACAAAGACATAAAAAGGCTTCCATATTCTCAACGAGCAGTTATCAGGTAGGAATATTAGAATTTTACTTTGGTAGTATCTTATTGTTAAAATGAACCACTTTTACAGTGTAATTGCTGTTTGTACAATTCTGTCCATTGTTTCTAGTGTAGCAGGACAAGTGTCTCTGCCTATTAAATTACCTCCTCTGAAGAGCAGCCTGTGCCCTGCAGTGATTCCTGCCAATTTCACTGATACAGAAAGTATTGCAGCTGTTAATCGGTTCCTAACTGAAAAATATGGACCTTGTGGCTGTGGTGGCAGATTCGAGAGAGCGATTTATCTGAACATGAGTGACCCTTCAATGCAGTGTCCTTCTAACTGGAGACTCTTTGAGGGTGCGGTCAGAGGTTGTAGACCTACCCTTACTGGTGTTGGATGCAGCTCAGCAATATTCCCCACGAGTGTTCCCTACAACCGTGTGTGTGGTAGAATTACTGGCTACCAACATGGAACACCTGATGCCTTTGATACAATTATTGGGGCTACTTTGAGCATTGAAGAACACTATGTAGATGGAGTGTCCCTGACTTATGGTGCCCCGGGGTCTCGTAGACACATTTGGACTTTTGCAGCTGCACTTTATTACCCAGATCCTAATATTGTCACAAATTTCAACTGTAAATGCACTAATACGAACTATAACCTTCCCTTTCCAACCTTTGTTGGTAACAATTACTTTTGTGAATCAGGATCCGGTGGCCTTGGCTTACACCACGGTCGATTTTTTCCAGATGATCCATTATGGGACGGCCAAGGATGTCCCTCTACTAGCACGTGCTGTGAATTCAACAGACCTCCATGGTTTTGTGCATCTCTTCCTCAAACTACAACTGAAGACCTGGAGATACGACTCTGTAAAGACCAACCAAGTGGTGATGAAGATATTGTAGTATCTTACATAGATATTTTAACATCAAACATTTGAACGAATACATATCAATAATTATTATGTTGAACTTTACAGTCTTATTGAATAGTTGTCAGTAGCTTATAAATATAAAGTTAGTGTTCTTTGTATTGACTATATTGACCTACTGATTGTGGTCACTCATTTTTGTAACTCACGTATTGAGTTATTACTTTGTTCAAGTATGAGAGTAAACAAAACTTTGAAGATTTAAATTTCAGGAGTTGACAGAAAAATAGTTGATTAATTAAAGTGATCTCCCTTGAAATGAAGACATTATGCATGCTCCATTGCTTACTCCTTTCTAATCATGCATGTTAAATTGTGTAATAACTATTAATATACTTGAGACTGCGTGTGAGGAAACGTAGGGGATTATTTATGTGTATGTATGTGTGTGTATGTGTGTGTGTGTATGTATATGTGTGGCTGTGTGATGCAGTAGTTGTGTCCTTGGCTCAGGGCCTGAGGTCCCCGAGTTCAAGCCCAACTGAGCAACTTTCCATCTGATTTTCCATCCGCACCAAGCTGTGATTGGTTCCTGTCATTTGCTGGGGTGCAAATTTAAAGCCTTTTCTCATGCCACAGCAATGGTCCAGGTGGGACTTCGGGTGCCCACACCACTTGCTGTGAGGAAAGGCCTGTTTTCATGTGAGTTCCTTGCCTAGTTCGAGGAACTTTGCTTGCATGGCTCACTGTGCCTGTTTAGTGCACAGGCTTCCTGGCTCTGCCAGGTGCGCATAACCGCTAGAAGTTGCAAGAAAATTTGCATTTGCATGTATGTATGTATGTATGTATGTGTGTATGTATGTATGTATATAAGTGTGTATGTATGTATGTATTCATGCGTAATAATGTATATATTAATACTTATTAGTTGAGTCAAGTTGCACTTGATGTAATCACTATCTTTCTCTAGTAAGCTACCGAACTCTGTTCACAGTGGCTAAAGTTTCAGCTGAGGGTGTGGGGAAGACCTTTTGAAGTAACACTCAGAATGTTATTACTAACTTGCTATCCAGACTGTCACTTACAGAGTAGACAAGTTATAATTGAGGCAATTTTGAGGCAATTTTAAGATTGATCTTATTACAAAACATATGCGATGCTACTAGAATGTTATTGGCTCTTCAAAAACTCTACATTTTTTGAAGAATTAAAACATATTAAGAATGAATGCTTAAAGATTACAAGCTTAATAATTCTGTCATTCCAATTGATAAATATATAATTACAGAAGTATTTTTCATGTATAAAGTTGTCAGTTTTATATTACACCATGGTGGGTTACCACCATACCACCGCCATCCTGTTTATCTTACTCTGGCCTACGCAAACATCTTAGGCTCCAACTGTCCTGGAATGTCCAGGACAGTCCTGGATTGGTTGACATTGTCCTGTGTCCTGGATTCACCTGCCATTTGTCCTGGATGTAGGAGTTGAGTAGTAGAGTTTTATGTGCTATTATGCTGGGTAGCTATGAAAACCTACTAGATCTGTACTGTAGACTTGTTGACATTGCAGTAGATACAGTACATGCATGCACAGTCAGCATCCTTGTAAAAATACATTATCAATAATCAGCAGCAAAAAAAGCAGCTGGTAGCTACTGCAAGTTCTGAGTCAGAGTGCACTTCAGTTACAGTAGTGTTTGCTTGATCAGGTGCCTTCTTATTCTTTGAGTAAATGGCCACTCAGTCCAGGTCACCATCCAACTCCGAAGAATCGAGTCATCATCCACCAGCCCCTAAAAAAACCCAGAAGAAAGTGTCACTTTGACACAAAATGGACTAAATAATTTAGAGGAATAGGGAGAAGCTCCAAAGGCATTAGCTAAAAGTATATATTGTAGGCTTTTAAAAAGATTTTTTTAACATGCACAGGTGATGCTTATGCTTGCACTATTTGCTCGTCTGATTTTGGGATTGCTTATGGTGGGAGAAGTGATGTGACCACACATGTTAAGGGCAAACACCACACTGAAATGGCCGCAGCTTCATCTTCCTCAATGTCAATGGCACCATTTTGTAGGCCACAGACCTCCTTGAAATTTATTGAGGCAGAGACACTATGGTCAAAGTTTATTGCAATGCACAATATTCCCTTTCAGGCAAGTGACCATGCAACCAAACTATTCCATCGCATGTTCTCAGATTCGGAGGTGGCCCAAAAGTTTTCCTGTGGTCACACAAAGACTGCAGCCATTATCAAGACACTAGGCCCACATTACCTAGAAAAAGCACTTACAGATATGTCGAAATTATTTTCGGTCTTGATGGATGAGAGTAAGGACAAGACTGATAAATCTTGTATTATTCTTGTTCACCTTCTTGATACTGACATGCCTATTGTCAACATTGGCACAGCTCAGAATCTTTTCAAAGCTCTCAAGGAATCACTTAGTTCTAAAGGGCTAGATTTTCGTAAATGCATAGCTTACATGTCTGATACCACAAACGTGATGAAGGGTGTAAGGTCAGGTGTGCAAAAACTGATCAAAATGAATGCCCCAACCTCTTGGATGTGGGCTGTATATGCCACCTGGCTGACCTAACAATCAAGGAGGGCATGAAGACACTACCTGTTGACTGCATCGACCAGTTATTTATAGATGTCTTTTATTACTTTTTTCATAGCAGTAAAAGGAAACAGGAGTTTTTTCATTTGTGGAGGTCTCTTTTTACTTCTGAGCCTACCACTATATTGAAACACTGTACAACACGGTGGCTTAGCCTCCTGAGGTGTGTTAACAGATACCTTGCACAGTTAGATGGGGGTTAGAATCGTACTTTCTTTCTTGTGATGATGCTGAGACTAGTAAAGTACAATGTATACTAGACAAGCCACTACTAAGCCGATTCTTTGCTTTTTAGCCTTTATTCTACCTTCTATGAATAGGTTTAACATTTTGTTTCAGAAATCAAGTGAAAATACTACATGTCTACTTTATTCTGAAATGACCAGGCTTGTTCGTCTCTATGCAAGTAATCTCTTAAAGACAAAAACCATTACTGCTGCTGAAGATGATCTTACTTCACTTAATTTCACTAGAGACAAACAGTTAGATGACGAGGATTTAGGAATATGAAATGATACTTGGGCATGTATTTCTGCATTAGAAGAAGAGATGGACATCAAACCCTTTCTCAGAGCTGTTCGAGATTTTTATATAGCTACTATTAAGAAAATGTTAAAGAAGTTTCCATTCAGTGACTCAATACTGAAAGATTTGGGGATAATAAATCCTGAACAGGTCTGCTCGTACAGTTTCAGCACTGTGGAAAAACTTGCTAAATGATTTCCTCAATTAGACTTGCATGAATCTGGTTCACTTGATCAGCTGAGAGAGGAATTCATGGACTTGAAACTTTCACCAAGTGATCATCCTTCCCTAGAGAAGCCAACATATAAATCTGCAGTTGGTTGGAAGCCAAGAGCTGGTGCTTTTTGGTTCGAAGTGGGGAAAATGAAAACTCTTGATGGACAGTTGAGGTTTCCTTCTCTCTACAAGCTGATGACAGGCTTGCTTTCAATACCTTCATCAAATGCAGACTCGGAGAGGGGCTTCTCCATCTTGAGAAGAATTGACATTGATCAACGTCCAACGTTGAAACAATCCACTATCATCTCTCTTATGACTCTCAAGTTCAACAGTGGTGTGGAATGCTGCCATGATTCTTCTTTCAGCGAAGAACTTCTTAAGAATTGCAAGAAAGCTACCATAATATCACTCAACAAAGAGTAACTACTAATTTTAATTGTTATGCTTTTACATTAATTTGATGGGTGTGGTTTTGATGGGTGTGATTTGGGTGTGGTTAGCTATGATTTGGGCGTGGACAGGGGGTGTGACAAGTGTCCTGGAACTTGTTTTCAAAAAATTGGAGCCTATGCAAACTAGTCAAGTCATACTGTTTGGTCATTACAAAATATGCTATGCTATGAGAGGAAATAAAGCATCAAATTGGCTCTTAAAAATTATATTTCGAAGAAATTACACATCAAGGATAGAATATACAAAAATTACAAGATTTATTGTTTAGTCCTTCTTCCTGGTATCGCAGGGCCAGAAGCTGTAGTTTCCCATATAATAATAACTACTGAAGTATACTCCCTTTATACAGCCAACAAAACTATTATAAACCTAATGATCATGGATTACCAACTGTCTCTCACAAACAAGACTAAATAAGCATTTAGCCCACCCCTTACCACCCTAAATTGTATTTGCTTTCAAAGCTTAATACATTCTACTTCATACTTAGACAAGAAATAAATTAATTATTGTTTTTTTAACAGAAAATACTTCTGAAATTTTTGTTTCAGCCAAGAATTACTGAGTTATTCCTTACTGTTGTAACTGAGATAATTGTTTCTAATGCATTAATAGTTCCAAAATTGATGATCTAATTACAGCATTTTACTCTCAGATTGGCATCAAACTAGAGATGCAGCTAGCTCAATTGCTAAAGGTGCAGTCAATTCAAGCCTTATTGTCCAGTTATTCATCAAAAACTAGCAGTATGCCAGTGAACTTTCACAGTATTATTAGTCAGATGAACCGCTCTTAGCCAGTGTTGTTTTGGTTTAGCGATTCCAGACTTTCTTAGTTTTAGTCATCATACTAAATAATATCTTGAATGCTTAGTTTTAGTTTTTTTCCCAAATTCTCCCTGAAGATTTAGTTAGTTTTTAGTTTTTCTTCAATACCATGTAGAAGATTTAGTTAGTTATACTATCAATTGTCTTAGTTTTAGTTAATTTATGTTGCCTCTCAAATTCTGCAATAATGAGACTCCTTAAAGAAAGTTGTTCATGTAGTTTTCCCAAAGAACTTCAAAAATGGCATATTTCTGTGAAAACTTGGGTATGATTAATAAAGTATGGTATTTGTTATATGTAGTTTAGAGAATAATTACTTGATGGGAATTTATATTTTCATTTAATAATGACATAATTCAAGGTGAATTGTTTACAATAAAATTGCTTAGTTTTAGTTTTTGTCATCCACTCTACTGGTAGTTTTAGTTATTATTGAATTTACTGTCTTCTAAAATAATTAGTTTTAGTTTTTTCATGTTCTCTATAGCTTAGTTTTAGTTATTCTTACCAAAAGTAAAATACCCCAAAACTAAGGGGTTTTGGTTTTAGTTTTAGTTAACTAAAACAACATTGCTCTTAGCTATATCAGTCCAGGCACTGTCAACCGTTCTGTGGATAATCTCTGTGCATTCTATCATCTACCTAGCTGGGATAATGTGAAGACATTAGAATGTGAACAAAAACGAAAGTTTTAGAAGCATTAATCCTAAGAATAGAAAAACTACCATGCCACAAGTAGAGGGATTGCAAATGCTTTCGCTGAGGTGGGAAAGTATTACAAAACAAACCAGAATTGAAATTACTTTTAGGAATTGGTCAACCATTTGAATTCACTTAGAGACCTGATAGATTCTTGATGATACTGTGAGGCAATTTGAAAAAAATAGCCAAGAAGATTAAGATTGAAATAGACAGCATTGGAACAATTATTGCCATTACACTACCACTAGAATTGGTTTGTTGGGTAATCATGGCACTCTTCCATCAGCAGCCCATGACTTAGCTCCAAATGATTCAAGTAAGTTATATTGAGATATTTAGCAAACGGGTATGGAGTGATATACTGAGACAAATTAAAGTGGGTAAGGCATGACTACACAGACATTATAGTCATCCGCCCACACCTTGCCTCATTAATTATCTTAATAATCTTTACCCATTTTAGCTATGTATTCTACAGCTAGAAGGGCAACACTGTGCTGAGAAGATATCAAAGTGACTACAACCCAGAACTCTATGCTCTAGAATCTTAGTCCACATTTAATTTTTGCAAAAGGAGTGAAATAAAAAATTCCACATTTTCACTGTGTTCCTCACTGCTGATGAATGGCAAGCACATGATTTCTGAATTTAATCACACAATACCAATTGCTATTATTAGCTACTATGAACCTGGCTGTTACTCTGCATCTAAATGAAATGGGAATAAATTGCAAATAGTTTGAATCACCCCTCTGCCAGCAGAAAGCAAGTGAATAGTTTTGAGAAGCTGACAATATAAAGAATTTTTTTGGTCACAAATTGAGACTATTTACTCTGATGTGAACCTCGACCAAAAACACTCATTCTGCTGGACTACAATCCAAACTTTTTTTATACGAATACCAAATGGCAGAACTAAATGTTGTGAGGAATTCATTCCATGAATTCAAATAATGCTATTGAGTAAAATAAATGTTAGTTCTGTGAAGCCCTTAATAGTTGAATCTTTTGATAGACAAGACTGAGAATGGCAGAAACAGCAGGATAGCGAAAGCAATCCAGGATCAGCTAGTCAACAACATTCTCTCTCCAGAGGAGCTCCAGCATAGCAGGACAGCTATGAAGCGTAACATAATTGTCATGCAATTACAAAGATATAAAAAGGCTTCCATATTCTCAACGAGCAGTTATCAGGTAGGAATATTAGAATTTTACTTTGGTAGTATCTTATTGTTAAAATGAACCACTTTTACAGTGCAATTGCTGTTTGTACAATTCTGTCCATTGTTTCTAGTGTAGCAGGCCAAGTGTCTCTGCCTATTAAATTGCCTCCTCTGAAGAGCAGCCTGTGCCCTGCTATGATTCCTGCCAACTTCACTGATACAGAAAGTATTGCAGCTGTTAATCGGCTCCTAACTGAAAAATATGGACCTCCTTGTGCCTGTGGTGGCAGATTTGAGAGAGCGATTTATCTGAACATGAGTACCCTTCAATGCAATTCCTTCTAACTGGAGACTCTTTGAGGGTGCGGTCAGAGGTTGTAGACCTACCCTTACTGGTGTTGGATGCAGCTCAGCAATATTCCCCACGAGTGCTCCCTACAACCGTGTGTGTGGTAGAATTACTGGCTACCAACATGGAACACCTGATGCCTTTGAGACAACTATTGGGGCTACTGTGAGCATTGAAGAACACCTGATGCCTTTGAGACAACTATTGGGGCTACTGTGAGCATTGAAGAACACTACGTAGATGGAGTGTCCCTGACTTATGGTGCCCCGGGGTCTCGTAGACACATTTGGACTTTTGCAGCTGCAGTTTATTACTCAGATCCTAATTTTGTCACAACTTTGAACTGTAAATGCACCAATACAAGCTATAACTGGAACCATCCCTTACCAACCTTTGTTGGTAATAATTGCTTTTGTGAATCTGGATCCAGTGACTTTGGCTTTCACCACGGTCGATTTTTTCCAGATGATCCATTATGGGATGGCCAAGGATGTCCCTCTACTAGCACGTGCTGTGAATTCAACAGACCTCCATGGTTTTGTGCTTCTCTACCTCAAACTACAACTGAAGACTTGGAGATACGACTCTGTAAAGACCAATCAAGTTTTAATGAAGATATTGTAGTATCTTACATAGATATTTTAACATCAAACATTTGAACGAATACATATCAATAATTATTATGTTGAACTTTACAGTCTTATTGAAATAGTTGTCAGTAGCTTATAAATATAAAGTTAGTGTTCTTTGTATTGACTATATTGACCTACTGATTGTGGTCACTCATTTTTGTAACTCATGTATTTAGTTATTACTTTGTTCAAGTATGAGAGTAAACAAAACTTTGAAGATTTAAATTTCAGGAGTTGACAGAAAAATAGTTGATTAATTAAAGTGATCTCCCTTGAAATGAAGACATTATGCATGCTCCATTGCTTACTCCTTTCTAATCATGCATGTTAAATTGTGTAATAACTATTAATATACTTGAGACTGCGTGTGAGGAAACGTAGGGGATTATTTATGTGTATGTATGTGTATGTATGTGTGTGTGTATGTATATGTGTGGCTGTGTGATGCAGTAGTTGTGTCCTTGGCTCAGGGCCTGAGGTCCCCGAGTTCAAGCCCAACTGGGCAACTTTCCATCTGATTTTCCATCCGCCTCCTACCAGCCCCATCAGCACCAAGCTGTGATTGGTTCCTGTCATTTGCTGGGGTGCAAATTTAAAGCCTTTTCTCATGCCACAATAATGGTTCAAGTGGGACTTCGGGTGCCCACACCACTTGCTGTGAGGAAAGGCCTGTTTTCATGTGAGTTCCTTGCCTAGTTCAAGGAACTTTGCTTGCATGGCTCACTGTGCCTGCTTAGTGCACAGGCTTCCGGGCTCTGCCAGGTGCGCATAACCGCTAGCAGTTGCAAGAAAATTTGCATTTGCATGTATGTATGTATGTATGTATGTATGTGTGTATGTATGTATGTATATAAGTGTGTATGTATGTATGTATGCATGCGTAATAATGTATATATTAATACTTATTAGTTGAGTCAAGTTGCACTTGATGTAATCCCTATCTTTCTCTAGTAAGCTACGAACTCTGTTCACAGTGGCTAAAGTTTCAGCTGAGGGTGTGGGGAAGACCTTTTGAAGTAACACTCAGAATGTTATTACTAACTTGCTATCCAGACTGTCACTTACAGAGTAGACAAGTTATAATTGAGGCAATTTTGAGGCAATTTTAAGATTGATCTTATTACAAAACATATGCGATGCTACTAGAATGTTATTGGCTCTTCAAAAACTCTACATTTTTTGAAGAATTAAAACATATTAAGAATGAATGCTTAAAGATTACAAACTTAATAATTAAGTCATTCCAATTGATAAATAAATAATTACAGAAGTATTTTTCATGTATAAAGTTGTCAGTTTATATTACACCATGGTGGGTTACCGCCATACCACCGCCATCCTGTTTATCTTACTCTGGCCTACGCAAACATCTTAGGCTCCAACTGTCCTGGAATGTCCAGGACAGTCCTGGATTGGTTGACATTGTCCTGTGTCCTGGATTCACCTGCCATTTGTCCTGGATGCAGGAGTTGAGTAGTAGAGTTTTATGTGCTATTATGCTGGGTAGCTATGAAAACCTACTAGATCTGTACTGTAGACTTGTTGACATTGCAGTAGATACAGTACATGCATGCACAGTCAGCATCCTTGTAAAAATACATTATCAATAATCAGCAGTAAATAAAGCAGCTGGTAGCTACTGCAAGTTCTGAGTCAGAGTAGTGTTTGCTTGATCAGGTGCCTTCTTATTGTTTGAGTAAATGGCCACTCGGTCAGGGTCACCATCCAACTCTGAAGAATCGAGTCATCATCCACCAGCCCCTAAAAAAACCCAGAAGAAAGTGTCACTTTGACACAAAATGGACTAAATAATTTAGAGGAATAGGGAGAAGCTCCAAAGGTATTAGCTAAAAGTATACATTGTAAGCTTTTAAAAAGATTTTTCTAACATGCACAAGTGATGCTTATGCTAGATGCATTATTTGCTCGTCTGATTTTGGGATTGCTTATGGTGGGAGAAGTGATGTGACCACACATGTTAAGGGCAAACACCACATTGAAATGGCCGCAGCTTCATCTTCCTCAATGTCAATGGCACCATTTTGTAGGCCACAGACCTCCTTGAAATTTATTGAGGCAGAGACACTATGGTCAAAGTTTATTGCAATGCACAATATTCCCTTTCAGGCAAGTGACCATGCAACCAAACTATTCCATCGCATGTTCCCAGATTCGGAGGTGGCCCAAAAGTTTTCCTGTGGTCACGCAAAGACTGCAGCCATTGACACTAGGCGCACATTACCTAGAAAAAGCACTTACAGATATGTCGAAATTATTTTCGGTCTTGATGGATGAGAGTCAGGACAAGACTGATAAATCTTGTATTATTCTTGTCCGCCTTCTTGATACTGACATGCCTATTGTCAACATTGGCACAGCTCAGAATCTTTTCAAAGCTCTCAAAGAATCACTTAGTTCTAAAGGGCTAGATTTTCGTAAATGCATAGCTTTCATGTCTGATACCACAAACGTGATGAAGGGTGTAAGGTCAGGTGTGCAAAAACTGATCAAAAATGAGTGCCCCAACCTCTTGGATGTGGGCTGTATATGCCACCGGCTGACCTAACAATCAAGGAGGCCATGAAGACACTACCTGTTGACATCGACCAGTTATTTATAGATGTCTTTTATTACTTTTTTCATAGCAGTAAAAGGAAACAGGAGTTTTTTGATTTGTGGAGGTCTCTTTTTACTTCTGAGCCTACCACTATATTGAAACACTGTACAACACGGTGGCTTAGCCTCCTGAGGTGTGTTAACAGATACCTTGCACAGTTAGATGGGTTAGAATTGTACTTTCTTTCTCTTGATGATGCTGAGACTAGTAAAGTACAATGTATACTAGACAAGCTTCAACACCCACTAAGCCGATTCTTTGCTTTTTAGCCTTTATTCTACCTTCTATGAATAGGTTTAACATTTTGTTTCAGAAATCAAGTGAAAATACTACATGTCTACTTTATTCTGAAATGACCAGGCTTGTTCGTCTCTATGCAAGTAATCTCTTAAAGACAAAAACCATTACTGCTGCTGAAGATGATCTTACTTCACTTAATTTCACTAGAGACAAACAGTTAGATGACGAGGATTTAGGAATATGAAATGATACTTGGGCATGTATTTCTGCATTAGAAGAAGAGATGGACATCAAACCCTTTTTCGGAGCTGTTCGAGATTTTTATATTGCTACTATTAAGAAAATGTTAAAGAAGTTTCCATTCAGTGACTCAATACTGAAAGATTTAGGGATAATAAATCCTGAACAGGTCTGCTCGTACAGTTTCAGCACTGTGGAAAAACTTGCTAAACGATTTCCTCAATTAGACTTGCATGAATCTGGTTCACTTGATCAGCTGAGAGAGGAATTCATGGACTTGAAACTTTCACCAAGTGATCGTCCTTCCCTAGAGAAGCCAACATATAAATCTGCAGTTGGTTGGAAGCCAGCTTACCAGAAGCAAGAAATTAATCACCCAATTGTGTCACATGGGTATCAGCATTTCATATGATCGGGTATTGGAACTTGAAGACTGGATTGCCACCACAGTCTGTGAGCAGTTTGCAGTAGTAGCACAAATTATCTTGCTCAGTTATCATTTTCTACCATTGGTTAAGGTTACATATTTTTCCTTCTCCTGTTCTCATTTGTCTGAACTATCTGGCTCTTCTTATCACCCACCTTTCCTTTCATCAGCTGTTCCTTCTCTAGTCATGAAGTCCTCTTTAACTTTGTCTATCTCTCCTGCTTCTGAATTACTGTCCTACTATCATGATTGTGAACTTACGCTTTGCGAAACTTTACCTTCTTTTTCGTATTTCCTCCTTCATTTAGCTAGGAAACTAACCCCCAGCCTTTACTCGTCAATTTCACAAGCTTTTTAGGTCTATCTCTCCTGCTTCTGAATTACTGTCCTACTATCATGATTGTGAACTTACGCTTTGCGAAACTTTACCTTCTTTTTCGTATTTCCTCCTTCTAACCCCCAGCCTTTACTCGTCGATTTCACAAGCTTTTTAGTTACAATTAATTGCTGGCCTTTTTTCCTTCTTCTCTTCCATTCTACTCAGCCTTACCTCCCGAATCCCTGTTTGAAACAAACCTGCTCCTGCCTTCTCTGTCTATTGCATCCGCTTCTTTATAATTAACCACTGTATAATTTTCAGCTGCATACTAATAGTTTCAGCATTGTAGATTATTTTTATTTGCACAAAATATTACCATATTGATGGAATCGTTGAAATACTAAAAACTATATATTCCTTTCGTTGCTTACTCTGTGATAGAAATAACAGTCACCAACATCTTGCTGCTATATTTGCTGAATCATTGATTATATTGCCCCATTAACTTTTTATTTAAAATACACACAATAATTTAAAATGTCTAAAATTAGAGTTTTGTTTAACTATCTAACAACTGACTGGGGCAACTTTATTCCTCCTGCAATAAAACAAGTTAAATTATTATAAAATGATGAATTCATCAATATTTCGGTTAGTATTATAATCGTAGTCAATAATATTATGAAGTCAATGATTCTTTAATCTGAAATCAGCAAGAAAATTTGAACTTATGATATTTCATTTTTACAGTTAAAACAATGAAAGAAATGATACAAAATGCTAAGAAAGACACACAGAAAACTACAAAAACCGGATAATTTTGTCTTTGGTTAAAAACCATGATAACAGTAGGAGAATTTAAGTCCCTTAAATTGACCACTTTTTCAAATTTCGAGCTAGTTTCTAAGTAAATGCGGAGAAACTTCAGCTCCAACCAAAGATGCAACAACCCATACCTTTACCGTACATACGTTTATGTCATACAGCAGTCACGAGATAATTGAAAGTTCGCATATTTTCTCTTAATGTGTCCTCAGTAGTTTTTAGGAGTTGAACTTAGTTGCTTAAATGTGCTGAGGGTCTACACCCTGAGTGCACTGGTTATTGCATGTAAAACTAACTTCCATTTTTATGAGCCAGATTTACAACAATTCAGTCTGTTTATGTAGTATGTATATTGTATAATAATCAACATCAATTTTGAGTATTTTCATGACATACTTGATATTATTAGAGGACATTCCACTTTTCCTTGATAAACTTTCATTACCAGATTCTTCATCTGTCTCAGATATTTTCACTTTCTTGGATCTAACAGTGTGCAATGGTGAGGATAATGCTAGCAATAAAGAGTAATACTCCAGTGGCGAGCAGGGAGGCTGCAATGATTATATGAGGTTTTGAATTGACTGACACAGACTCTGTTTCCTGCTTGATGATCTGGCCTCTCTCTTCTATTTTTCTATTTGAAGGCTTCGTAATCCGTTCTAAGATAAAGGTAAAAATGACATCATATAAATTCATAAAGCTGATTTTAAAATAACAATAGTAACACATATTGTTGTGAATGAAAGAGATTGTAAGCACTGGCGTAAGAAGATAATTTTGAGTGGGGGGGCTGACTGTGGTCAGTAATCTAATTAAGCACAGAGGTAATGGGTATTCCTGCCTAGTATTTTACATCTCTGAGAATTGAGAATAGTTCTATAGTATATTCTTCATGAGAATTGCAAACAAGGTAGACAACAACAATATAGATAATTAAAGAAGAATGATAGTTTACTTAAAATGTCCAAAATAGTTTATTATGTGTGTGTTTACTGACACAAAATCATTAGCAACTTTTTCTAAATCAAGTAAGTCAGTAAATGACTTGTGAACATACAGGAAGAATAATTTATTCAGGCGCTGGGCTGTCATTGAGCTTCTGAGGAAAGTTTAATTCTTCGTAGAGAAGAAAATGACCTTTCAGCAGTAGCACTTGTGACCGGATAGGTCAAGTATACTTGAACTAGCTTGTCCACTTCGTTGAGCATGCCTCTAACAATATTGCTCTGATTCAGTGCATCGGCAATTATCCTCACATTAGTGACAGTCTTGATAGATCCACCAAATGCAGTGTTAATTGTGTCTGCCAGCATGGCAATTAAAATATAAAGTCGATCAATATCAATGTGGTCCTTTTCAAGAATTTGATGCAATTCTGGGCAAAGAGTGTGCTGACCATTAGCTGACTCAATTAAAAAAGACTCAATTTTCTGCACAACAGATAGATCCGACTGATCAAAGCGTCGTTCTATTTCTCCACATACCTGTTCTAAAACTTCAAAGTAAGCATGTCGATATCTCTCCTCTGGACTAGCAAAACGATGTGGCTGAGATCCATCATCTAGCTAGCCGCTTTGGTATTTTTCTGTATCTAGGAAGAACAGGCTCATCAGTTAACTCTTGTGAAGATTGGAGAACATCCTCATAGAAAGCAGAAAATTTGCTGTCAGACCTCAAAATTGACACATGTGCCTGAAGCAAGTGTGCACCCTTCAATCCTTCACCAGCTGTTGTATCCTTAGCCTGGAGGTTGATAGATAGTTGCTCAGCTGCAGAAAAAACTACAAATGACAGCTTCAAACTGAAGTACAGTTCAAAAGACTCCATCTGGATCAGTAAGCCTCTTGCTTTTGCAGCATATTCATCATGCCCCTCTTCAACTTGCCGTAAGCAGGACATGAGTGCTTTGTAATTGTTTAA
>WLWD01005593.1_pt1 | contig 22585 bp, 14 predicted proteins | sample 6712731 | NCBI WGS metagenome assembly WLWD01 (sample SAMN12718690, study PRJNA576275) | sponge metagenome | isolation source: marine sponge | host: Mycale hentscheli | place: New Zealand: South Island, Marlborough, Capsize Point | collected 2014-11-01
CTCTGGTGTTGATGAATGAAGTGGGAAACGTAATTGAGGGGAACATACCCTGCTATCCAGAACAGAAGATTCATCCTGTAAAAGTAACATTACTGTAAATAAAGAAGTGTGTATATAAATTCATTTCATGCCCTAACTAGTGATGTGCTTAAGCACAAATGGCGAGCGAGCGTAAAGACTATACTATTTTTATATAAATGATTTTGACTTCTAACACTGAAGCTATTGAAAATAAGGTCAGTTTTTAAATTACGCATACACTGTAAAGGGATTTCAGTACCATAGTAACAACTAGCTGCAACTGTTTGAATTGAAGGAAAACAACAACAAAACAATACACGTTATTTAAACGTTTTCTTTGTGATATTCTTTAGCTAAATAGTGGCTGTAAAGCACAATGCTTTGACACAACTGGACATACACCTACACAAGACTTACCTTCGCGGTTAGTCTAGTGGACAATGCATTTTCAAGTAAATACTGTTGCGTATGGCTTATAACCATGCCAAAGAGCGCTTAACTGCACCCGTAAAAGAATTCAAAACGGTAAACAATTCAATTTCTAGGGTGATACGGGTACTGATCGATAAACGGAGGATTCTGTTTAGTGAAGTTTGGGACGGGGTCGACCACCGAACTAACACAAAAATGCGAGGGTCAAAGTACAAAAATGCCTTATGTACGTCCAAACATATATAATTATAAACAAACAAACATCCCCAATTTTCAATTGTGTTACCCCTGTAAGTGTCTCGCTCGCTACGCTTGCTCGCCAACTACTGCCTAACAATGCCATACTGGAATTACATTATATTTTGTAATATTATTTGAAAATTTATTGTGTGCAAACCATGAATATGTCCTTTTCCGGATCCAGAAATTGCAGAAAGAAGGGGTTGTTGATCAAACCCTAAAATACACCCCCCAATGTTCATTAAAGTGTATACAATTTTCTAATTTTGCAAATTTCTTTTGACCGTGAGGATTACGCATTTCAAAAAATATAAATCGTAAAAAAGGATAGAAAGATTACAACCCCCCTCTCCTCTTCCCACTCTGAATACAGCCCTGGCCTACCTTTATATCCTGCTAGCTCAGGTTTCAGTACCAGTGGGAACACATTAACTATGCCCAGGGAATTATATTACTTGTTCAATGGATGTGATGGTTTAATAAAATGTTACATGTGTAATTGGATACATTTAGGCCCTTACCTTACACCAAAATGCATGTACATGTATCATGTAAAGAATGTGTTGAGCAAGCTAGTCGAACAATAAATTATTCATAGAATGTGTACTACATATTCAACCACCTAATGAAACTGACTTTATCATGTTCATAATATTTTATTTTTACCAATACTCAATGGCTCATTGCCTCCCTCGTCACCCATAGTGCAAATCTTAACTCTCCATGGAATCAAGTAAATTGAAATCTTTCAAACACATAACACTTAGACACGCCAAAATAAAAATTAAAGATATAAGACCATTGATATAATTTAATTCAGCAAAGCAAGCGGAACTGACTTTCTAATGTGTTTTGTCTCATATTTAGTTATATCTATGTCTAGAGAATGAAACCCCTCAGGTGTATGTGGCACTCGTTCACGCGCGAATCTAACATAAATGGCTGAGCAGTTTTCTCTTGCCCGCGCGTGACTCTAAACGTAATGACGTCCTGTACCACTGTTAATTGAAAACTTGAACTTTAGTCAAGCATCCTCGCTCAACTCTTTATTCACAACACCTTAGCACATTCTATGGTTTGCAATAGCTCGCTTCGCTGATTTTAATGTGAATATTTACTATCCCTAGTTACATACTATTCCAAATGATTGCATAAATGGGAGTGAGGGTATGTAGTATATAGTATGGAGTGTTTACATGTTCTCTTTGCATGCCAGTATTCATATAATATGTATTAACATTCATACCTGAGATGAAATCGAGTTCCATTGAACACTTTCTTTCCAGTCTAGGACCGAAGAATCATAATCACTACCAAAGATATTAATAAGTTGGACAGTGGCGCTATGTGAGAGACAAAGACCAATTTTCTGTAGTCGCTGAAATACCTAATGAAATTGAATGCAGCCTCAAAATTGTTTCATTGCTTAAGTGAATAACTTACTTGTTTACTGGCATGTCCAGCGTACAATACAAGTGAAATAATTCTTTTAATGAGACATGCTGAAGGTCTACGATGTTTACACAGAATGGAAACCACTACAACCACTATATATTCTGTATTTCGTCTTGGCTTTGCAGTTTTCAAGCAGGACATCAAAAGATATAGAAGGGTTGGTGCTTTGCTTCTTAATTCATTATGTAATGATGTTACCACATTCTTGAAATTTTGGACAGACTTTACAGACTTAATCCCTCATAATGGAATTGAAATTATCAGAGCAAATGGCAGCTATTTTACTTCGAAGAACCTGTCCTACAACATTAACAACTGCTTGTTTGGTGGCTTGGTTTTTTTTCACGCACTGAATTGCAAAAGATGTGTAAATCCTTCTCACTAGAGGCCTGCAAATTCTTCTTCTGTTGGGAGTAACAGTGTACACGTTTGGATGCCTCAAATAGTGAATCTTTGCCTATAAATCAATTTTTATTTTTGTAAATAAATCAATTATAATAACAGAACTTACTGTCAGAGCTGGAGATGTTGACTGATTGCTAGTCTCCAAGGATTGATATGAACCACTTCGCTCAGCATGTAAGGTCTCCAAGGATTGCGACGGACCACTTGGTACGGCATGTAAGGTCTCTAAGGATTGAGACGGACTACTTGGCTCAGCTTGCAAGGTCTGGCTTTCTGTGTCTGTACTTAAGGGTGTACTAGCTAATTCCATACTCTGCAACTGTTGGCCGGTTTCAGTTTCATGAGATCCAGGCTGACTGCATAGTGTGCTCGTGGATGCTTCTGGAGCTTCAGATTGAGTGGTTAATCGGGGTATATGTGAGATAGCCCCAGAGAAATTGTTGCTCAGCTGTTTGTGCAATTGGTGATATTCTTCTATCAGCCCCACACAACTTCTACAGATGTATCCTGTATTCAGACTTCCAGTGTCTATTCCACTATCTGCAGCAACTGCCAGAGAAGATAAAGTTTTCAAATGTAAACTCAAGCTGGGGTTTGACAGCAGGCGCCTACGCTTCTTGTTTTCACCGCTATCCAACAATTTCCCACAGCCAAAACAGTTCTGGTTAACCATTTTTCTTCTTGCAGTCAACTGGTAATTATTCAATTTAAACCTGCAATTTAAACCTTCCGGCCAACGCAGGAAGTAAACAAACGCACTAATTGCATTCCAGCAGAACGAACCGATATGCACGTTTACCAGACCCTTTCCTTCTCCCGCGCTAGCGGTTGGTAAAGGGTCTGGTTCGCGAGACTAATGCTAGCAAGTTGAGTTAGCGCGGTGAAAACCGTTAATAACTTTTGAACGGAAGTAGCTACGCTTCCGGGGGTTTGTCCCATTCGAAAGCTCGTGCCGAAGCGGTCCAGAAAATTCCGTTTAAAAACTTCAGAGCCAGCGGGAAAGTGCAGTTCCAAAACTCAATAGAAAAGTCTATGGGAATAAAGAAAACCACACGTTTCCCGCGCTACACGCGGCGGGATTTAGTCACACGCTCAAACCGGGCCAACCACGTGCGCAGTACCTCGAGACAATTTGTGAACAAAAAGCAGTCGTAGTTAGGTGACTTCGTTTCTACCCTTCTGCCTGACATTCTGGTTCATTTTAGGCTCAAGACTTGTCTATTTCAAGGCTACGTAACAAGAGCAAGCTACAATGTGAGGTGCGTTTGTAACACGGGTTTTTTGTCCACTCAGATTTTCTTACCAGTTTAAATAGGGCCTATTTATTTAGAACTCGGCCAATTTACTGTTTGCTGACCAAAATAATAAGATATACAATTCATCATGGACTCTATATGCCACTATTAATGCTTTAGCTTCCATTACTCCTCATATCTATACAGGTACAGTTCTCTATGGTTATGGGGATGCTATTGACCACCCTCCAAATTCAACTGCTGCTTGTATCTACCACAATTTCGACATGTCATCATAAAATCATATAATATAATATATTGTACAACATACAACTATTGCTGACGGTTACATTTTGGTTCAACAATTGAAGATTGACCAGAGTCTCTGTTCTTTACTGACTCACTGAAGTTAATTTGCTACGATTCTGAATAGCACCTTTTGTATAGGTCTTGCTGGTAGTCTACTATTAAGATAATGAATGGAGATCAAATAAACTGATGCAAAAATGTTAATCAGAACACACTGGAAAGTGCCAAAGAACTTTCAGTTTAATAATTAGAGTCAAACTTCAGAAAGCCTATTTCACCTTCTTGGATAACTAATAGTTTATGTCTGCCATTATTGTTATGTCATTTTGGTTGTTTGTAGCCATCTCACTAATTCTTGCTTTGCTGCAAAATTATGTAATGTCTAGAACATTATGCCTCTTCACTTTGTGGAGACGTTAATTTTCTGCAAATACTTTTTAAACTGTTTATCACAAACTTAAAAGTTTTCCAAAAGTTTTCCAATGTGCATTGTATATACATTAAAAATTTAATTATATTAAGTAAGTTTTATATAATTCATAATAGATGAACCATTTTAATTATTAAATGTAAAATGAGGGAACTGTACATTGGAAATGGGGTGTATCTGCTTGTTCCCTAATGAAAAATTATCCACTAAATACTGTTCTGGAAGTTATATGTTTAACTGAAGTAATATTATATAGCTTATGTGTTTACAAACGCTTTACTAACTCATATAAATGTAAAGGCAAGGCATTACTAAAATTACTACAATCCAAAAACGGTCTTCTTGTATTTGCTTATCAGCCCACTGGTAGGAAAGCGGGAGTGCAACACAAATTCTCAGATTTGGCCACATTCCTCCAAACCACTAGCGAATTCTAGTATGCTTAAGTTCAATATGTATTGAATACATGTGAGATCTGAATTCACAATAATATCAAATGGAATTCATTCCCACATCAAAGTGGTTTCAATAATATGCTTGTGGTAAGTTAACTGGGGGGATGACCAGAGACGGGTAGAAGGAAGCTGTTACCAGAGTTCTGGCAGGCTGATTTAGTCCTAGCCTGACGTTGGCCTTAGAGGGGTTGTTGGACACAGCACTTGGTGTATGTTTCAATACTATAACCAGAACTGAGTAACAGAAGTGCAGACAGCCAGATACAGTGTATATAGAAAACTGTCTGAATGTGGGGTGAATATGATTCAAAACATAAGGTGGTGTATAGAGGGACATGGGAGTGAAGGGAAATAACATAAATGCATTAGTTACAGTGTTCAAGTTACAATTAGTGAATTGGATGGAAATGTGTGCAACTGAATGAATCTGTATGTTTGTGTGTGAGTTTTATATGCAATTTTGTTCTGAAGGTGTTGTTATTTCATCACAATGCTTGACAATTTTTGAATACTTTAATATTTCTTTTTGTCCATAAAAAGATTGCTTGGTATTTACTGTTTCAGCCATTATTGCTTTCCAAGGATATCTTTTATGAGTATTAAGAAAATAAGGGACATTCTGGTGACATTTTAAAAGATCTTATACCAAGTATAGGTATGACAGAGCAAGAATTTGGCTTAAATAATATTATCTAGCTAAGCTGCTATATTAATTTTTTTTATTTCTACAAAGGCATTATTGAAGAAAATCAAAATAAAGATAAGAAGAAAATAAGAAAGAGTTGGAGTTACGCAGCTGTTAATTAAATCAAGTGTGTGCATAGTGATATTATTCAGATGGTATGGACTTGAAGGTCCACTGCATTTCTGGCTGAATAATAACAGCTAGCTAAATTCCCTATGATTAGCCCTCATATTATTGAACCTCACCAAAAGTTTGTTAGTTATTTATTAGGCACATGAGTTTTATAAAAGTAATACTTCATTTTAAAAATTACCCAACTAGCTATCTCTCTGTTTTACAAGTTAGAATTCATAGAATTAAAAATGTTTGGTCTCCACATGGAAAATTGAACCCAGGACCACTTAATAATGCAAAGTGCACTGCCACTGAGTTACAACAACCCATGTATACTATAAAATTGTTTCGATATAATATGTTGTCGTATCATAGACTCAAATAATTATCATAATTCAATTAGTATGTTTCAAACTGTGCAAAAGAGATGGTATACACCACCATTTTTTTAGTATACACAGGCCTTTAGTATACTCCCCTGCATATAACAGTCATATAAGGACCGTAATACTGATTGTATACATGTTATACTCCAAACAGAGTATACTAATAGTATCCCTGTGTATAGCAGTCCCTATACAACTGTTATAAACCAGCGTATAACATATATTTTGCACTTTGTCATCAAGTAAGAGATGTTCATCAGTTTGAAAATAAATCATAGTTAATGTATACACTCCTTGAAGGGTGATTTTTACTAATGCAGTACATTTTAAGTTGGGAATACATTTCATAGGAAAACATTAATAAGGTTCCAATTAACCATGTTTATGATCCAAGTATACCATACACAGTTAGTTTACGTGATTGTCAGTAAACTACCATTATGAAAGTAATTTGACAATCATGACAGTGATAAGATCTTTACCTTTCAAAGTTTTCATAACTTCATATGCTGTATCTACCATTGTTTTAAAATAAAAAACAACACATTAACTTCATTTAAATTAACTTAGAATCCCCGAAATAACTTTGTGTATATTCGGTATTTTTTGTATATTTTATATAAAATATCCAATTTAGAATCATAGCTACAAATTCACCCATTCATTATCACAGGAAACTAATTTTGACAATTTGTGCTCAGTTTGAACAATCATTTCTCCAACTTAACTTAGTTACGTTCTATTTGCCACGATAATTCACCTTCTTCTGCAGTAGTGGTGTTTAAAGCTATTAATTTAGTATTAACTGTGAAGACAGTTCATCAAAATGTAGGTCTGTCATCAGGATTTTTCTTCCAGCATTTCTGAATGACAACATAACTGTAGCAAAGATAAACCATTAAAACATTGACATGAGTATTGAAGTCAAATGTGTAGTGTAATGACTCTTGTGTACTTTATTAGCCAAACAAAATAATATAATTATGTCAGTAAGTAAATGCTTGGAATTATACATCACTGCTACTCAGTGATAAATGTTAAACTTGTCTTCAACAAATCTGTTGTTATGTTAGTGCTTTATTAATAGAACATTAATTTTAGACAACTAGGTTTAAATAGTGTCTTTTAAGTAATAGCAGATAAAAGGAAATATCCCATGATCATTAAAGGCTTAGAATATACAAAACTTGTTGACTTCGATAAAACTGTATTAAGGAAATGTGCTGTATTTGTTTTGTAAAGGATGATTGATGAGTTTACATACTTGAAGCATAAATATTAATAGTGAAAGTGTTGTTTTTTGAAAATATGCCACTATAAACAAGATAAACTGGGAAGTTATTGGGAACTGTAACTACTGCACTCAAGAGCTGCTTACTGTTCAGTCATGTACATCTGTTCATTCCTTTCTACATTGTTTGAGTACAATGCTGAAGAATATCTTTTAACTAAAGCTAAATATTTTTTTTATTAAATTTCAATGGTGATATGGTATTCTTATTAAAAGACTTGCAAGAGTAAGCTAACTTACATATCCATCGTGTTGGCAGCATTTATAGGATATTCCAGCCTCACTCCTCCATTTAGTAGTGCAGGTAGATCTTTTGTATTAATTCCTGGGTAAGGAATCGTCTCACAACTAAACACTTCTCAGCAGGTAACACCATATGACCACTAAATAGATATTTATAAACAGCAGCCGGCATTAATGTTAATGTTAATGGTGCAAAATCGATATAATTTTGTGCCATATAAGCCCTAAAGATGATGCAACAAATGTTATAAGTAGGTCATTTTATAGTATGCCAAAAGAATAATAATAAAAGATATTGCTAAGTGCTATTCAAATAATGCAATAATTAGAATAATTATGCCTTATAATAAAAGATATTGCTAAGTGCTATTCAAATAATGCAACATAACTGTAGCAAAATACACCTTGGAATTTTTTAAACCATAATCTCAATATTAATTACTATATTTTGGTTAAAAGATTTCATAAACCTAATTGAAATGGCTCATACTATTTGGAATTAGAATTAATACTGCATTGTTATTACAATTAATGCTAATTAATATTAGACTAATGCACATTGAAACAAGCTTACCACATCAGATTTAGCAGTAAAGATAGCATCTCTAAGCTTTCCAGAGCCATCATGGGAGTGAGCAATCATAGATGACAATGTTTAGTGGGTATTTGTAGGAACTCTAGTGATAATGAACTTACAGACAATTTCTCGCAGCCAAGTCTCTGTGAATTATATGATTCTGTGCAAGATGTGACATTCCAAGGGCAATTTGATGGCAAAACTTCAAGAGAATTTTTCTAACTCTAAGAATCTGCAAATTATTATGCAGCTTACATCTTCCTTATCCACACCATACACCAACAGGCTTGTCCTTTCCCTCTTCAGATAGTTTAACAAAACTACCATTTTCCATATATGGCATTATAATTAATGGAATAGAGTCATCACTGAGACAAACTTCAATCAAATTCATCAGATGAGGATGTGATAATTGATGCATCTTAACAATCTCTGAAAACATAGATTCTGTTATCTCTTGAAACACAACTTGCATCAGTGTAAACAACAAAAACAAAACTTAATATGAATATGCTCAACAGTAATACTAATACAGTAACAATATTATTATGATGAGGTAAAGTGGTCTTTGTTGTGGGGTATCTCAACATGATATAGTGGTAATAAGTCATGCTTATTTAATAACAACAGTAAGTGTGTCATTAAAATATTCTTGTAGATAAGGCTTTTCTTGAGCTGCAATGTTCAAAATAGAAAATAATATATTACTAGCTTATAGTACACTGTGGAGTTTGATATACTAGCTTTCGCAAAATAAGTTACTTTTCATTGCTATAATCCATTTCTACCACTTGATTTTCAGTCTGTTTTTTTCCCCCTAAATTACTTCCTGAGCTATCTATAATGATTCATGAATACATACACTGCCATCAATTATTCTTGCTACTTACCTTGACATGCTGAACACACACATCACTGTCATCGGTAATGACGGTACTTTGTCAACCCAATTCAAGCTAATGAATTTTTATGAATACATATACTACCATCATTATCGATGGACAAATTATTATATAAAGATACGTAACAAGTTATTACTTATTTTTTTAACTAAAATTATTTGGAGAAAAAAACTTTGCGCATCTCTGAAGGTGAAATGATGGTCCACTTTTATATGCAATTGATTAAATCAATGAAGTTGTATGCTTCCTCAAACTGTGTTTTAATGTTTTTCTTCAAAATTGACCTGGAGAATATGCACAAATACTTCATATGCTTTTGCCAATTTAATTTAACGATAATAGGCTTTGACTTGACTATTTTCTTCTATGAGTAATAATGGGTAATAATGTAGTCAGTACTTATACTTATCTTTCATTGACTTAACTGCAACCACTACAATATCAGCTGAACATTTCAACAAATTGGCCTTTATTACTTCCCCAAAATGACCTAATGCATAAATATTTTAGTATTAATAGCTAAATGTCATTGAGTTGAATTCTGAACAAAATATATTCATGCATCCTATACTAGGTATACACTGTAAACCAAAAGGTGTGTAGTTCACACCAAATTAAGCGTAAATCACTTGTAACAATAGTCACACCAAAATATGGTGTGATGCGCACACCTCATCGTTTGAGTGTGAAGTGCACACCAAATTTAGTGTGAATTCTCACCACAATCACTATGAACTCATACTTACATTAATGCTGAATTATTCTAAGTTACATTGATTTTAGTAACACATATCAACATTTTTTTTCCAAAAAGAGATTGGTGTAATCCCAGATCTCATTAATCAGACGACTAAAATCTTAGTCAACTCTCTTATCTAGCACACAAGTGTACAAAACATTTATAAGGTAGATTACAGTGATAATAGCATTGGGTTTTGCCTGCATATGAATATAATTAATGTTCGGTAAAGGGTCCATGCTATTCCATTAAGTGTGAATTACACACTAAGTGTGCATTCACACTAGGAAGAAAGTGTGAAGGACACACTATGCATAGGTGGTGGGCATTCACACCACCAGTTTGGTGTGAATTTGGTGGGTTTTCACGCTATAATTTTTACAGTGTATGCCATCACATGCAACAGGTATATTTATGATTACACCATTAAAGATTGGTCAAGAAAATAATTACCTTCACCAAGAAATGAGTCCAGCAATTCTAATTCATTATACTGTACTATAATTTTATCAGGAATAATCTTCAACCAGTTTTATGGGTTGTTTCTTCTGTATATAAACAGTAGGATCATACAAGTAGTTAAGCACCATATATAATATTTATTACCTGTTGTGTAGCAGATTACTGTTTAAAAACAGTAATCTGCTTACTGATTTCCTCTTTAACACAATTAAAATAACAATAGCTATCAATAAACTTATGATTACTCCAATAACTGCTCCTATTGCTACTCCAATGGAATTTGATGTAGTAGGTAAGATGACTGTAAGATGTTTTGGTAACACATATTGAATATTCTTCCAATAATTATTTGGATACAAAAACATGGTTTACGTATTCAAATGGTGTTACTGTTAGTGAGAGTGGTGTTGAATGTGAAAGATTTTGTCTGATAATCAATTAATTTTTGTGGGGTTTTCACATTTTTTATTTTGCAAAATATACAATAAAAATTAAGCTTAAAAATGTAGGTAACATCATACAGAAAACACTTCAAAACCTGAGCAAAAAAAAAATCCTATTGCTATGTATTTTCTATTGCCACTTTTTAAATTATTTAGAATTGAGGATTCATTCCTTGTTAAAACAATTTCGTTGTATTATGTATTTCTAGATACGATTCTGCATGAAAAAACTTCTCACCTTCACAATAGATTCCAGTCTGATGTTGTATATATGTAATGAAGATAATGAAACGGAAATTAAAGAAGCTGGTGCAAAAAATGTTAACCAGATCACACTTGCTTGGAAGTGCCCAAGAACAGTCAGTTTATATCGAATCAAACTTCAGACTCATACTTTATCTTCTTTGATAACTAATTAATCTCATTTTGTGTATTTTTGTGGACAGCTTTTGTATTTACATTATCTACTGATTTCTACTAATCTTCTAAAGGTGAATGCTGTTATGCAAATAGGCAGAAGTTGGAGATACTTTCACATATATAGTGAAGAAGAAGAAGGATTCTTTGGCTTGAGTGATTCTTTAAGCTATTTGCTTCTTGCTTCCAAACTGAGAAATTTTATCTGAATTACTACATCAGCTAATAGTAAACATTTCAAATTAGGAGCTACTAACTGTTTCAACTGTACAGTGTTGTCCCTTTTCTATTTTTCAATCCAATTTTGCTCACAGAATTGCTATTATAAATGAAATTGAAGCGATCACAAAAATATAAAAAGCCCACATAAAATTCTATTACACCACAATCATTTTTTTAAATTGACTTATGAGTATTTTGAAAGTATAAGTTCAATATAAAACTTAATCAACAGCTAACATAATTCTTGAGTCAATAGCTACAAAACACATGAAAAAATACAAATCTACTACAGAAGTTCACAAAAAAGTCTTTTAAAACGTTTATTTTTACAAAGGCACACTGGCATCATTCGAGCGATGAGTTCCGTATAACTCATTTTTTGTCATTGTAATTGTGTCTTCATCACCAGGATGCGGTTCTGAAGTATAAAGGAAAGATGGAATGAACACATTATCAATTAATCAAACAATAATATTCTAACAATCTCTTTGAGAATTTAATCATAATTATCATGTATTTGTCAACAGAAATATATAGTGATCTAATAGCAATTCAATCAGTTTATGCAAGAAAGTTCGGCATAGAAAGTTATAAATCATGATGATTATAATGTATAGCAACATGAGTCGGCAAGACAGTATTACTAAATAACAAAGGAGGCCGCCATACAGTGGCAATTGATGTACTAACACTTGAAAAATACAAATGTGGTACTTAATGCATTTTTATCCATTGTTATTGTCCTCTACTACAGGATTTAGTTACATCAGTTTCAACTGCTGCTCTCTTTTTCCTGAGTCATCTCAGTTCTTCTTATACTCCATATTTTGTTAATTATCAGCTCTTTCTTCTTGGTCATGGATTTCCATTTTCACCTGCTTTAACTACAATCAGTCATCGTTTTTTGCCTTAGTTTCCTTAATTTGAAGTGATGACACTTAACCCATTCAGTTTGAGGTGATGCTTTACAAACCACTCAAGTCATGCATTATTTCTGATTACACAATTGTTTTCATCATCATTCAAGGTTGCCGTCCATTGCCATCGTCAGTCAACATCATCTATATCACAAATGGTAAATCACTATTGTATCATTAATGATCATTAGCATGGGTGGTAGAAGCAGTTTAAAGTTGAGGAGGAGGGGGGTGTGTGGTGTAATGGACACCAACATTAATTAACTGTTTAAGTTCCACCCATACATTGACTCTGATGTACTTCCCATGTCCTTCCTCTGTAATTATTTAATTATCTAGTTTATTCATGTTTCGTTTTCTCATGCATCCTTATTTTTTTGTGATAGCTGGTTTTCTATATATTGGCTGGCTATGTATCATTCTGGGAGTTTTTGCTGCATCTCATATTAACCTTATGACACTAACTGAACCAAGAATTAACCTCTCTCGGGCTCAGGGAAGCTTAACTCCTGGTGGCAGCGACCTGCCTAGAACTGATTCATCTCTCTTCTGGGGAACTTATTCTAGCCTTCCTTAGCCAGAAGGTCAAGAAGCTCCTGGGAACTCTAATCTCCCACACGTGGTGGCAGCGGTTACTCTGGAACCTTCCTTCTTCATCAGCCGTCTTGTCAACCTCTCTCCACTTCTACCATATCAGCTAAATTTCATATCCTTTACTTGTTTATTTGTACATTTGTTATTGTTTTAGTCAATTATTTCTTTCTTGTATTTTCTAGCAATTTAATCATTTGTCTAGAACGCTGTTGTACATTTTTTTCCTGTGTAATTGTTGTGTCATTGTCTCTTTTTGCTTTGTATGCCATTATGTCCACCTCCCCTGGGGATCCTCCAACTTCTGCAATGGATGCTTCTCACCGTCCGCTTCACTCGATGACTACTCGCGGTCAAGCGAATAAACGCAACTCTTCCATCGAAGCGGCATCACTCCAGCCGACGGATGATCGCGAGCCTACTGCCGACGAGGTACTTACAATGACTGATAGTCATGAACCTTCAGTGGGTGTATCTAGACCACCACCTATGCCAGTAATTGGTGAGGCTCTTTCGGGTTCAAAAGATGCTCCTACTTCCTCAAGCGACATAATGCTACTGCTGCAGTATTTAGAACTACAGAGAAAGGAGGACCTAGATCGCCAAGACCGTTTCCAGGCCAAACAGTTGGAAATTCTCAAGGCTAAAGAAGACAGGAAAGCAACTCTCCAAAAGGAACTAGCAGACAAAGAAACCACCTTGCAAAAAGCTAACACAATCAGGAACATCGAAGACAAGGTTCGTCGCGAGCGGGAGCAAGCAGCTAAAGAAATCTCTCGCATTCCCAAGATGATGTCTTCCGAGACTGCGTATGCCTGCTTCTCAAGGATTGAACGTACGTTTATTGAACAGTCTGTTCCTGTAGAAATGTGGGTGCATGGGTTACAGCAAATACTTACTGGGAAAACACTTGAGTACTATTTCCGTCATGCTGGGTCATTCTCTAAAGACTATCATGGTTTAAAGTCAGTCATTTTAAAGTCTTGTGGTTATTCCAGTGAAGACCTACTTGACTTTGTTAAACCCATAGTTGGCTACAGCATCCCAGATTCCTCTTGGCATTCAGAATGCTCTTTTAGGTTCTATGAGCTAGTAAAACACTGTCCCTCTATTTCCTCTTTGACAGGGCCTATTGGTATTGACCAAGCTTTACACCTATTTTCAGATGTTCTAGCTTCATTTACTGCTGTTGCTACTCTCAATTTAGATGGAAGAGCTCACATTTCAGTTTCGAATCCCCTATCTTGGTCCGAGCGAATGAAAGTTTTTGAAACTTACACTCAGTCTCCAGCATTCAAACTGAACAGGTCTAAGAATGACTATAAATATAACAAATTTAGCTCTAACCGTACTTACAACTCAAAACAATCCTCTTCAGTTGAACCTGACAATAAAGCCACTACATCAGCTGACTCTGTTGCTAAACCAGCTGAGAATGCTTACTGTAATTATTGCAAGCATCGTGGTCATACTCTTGAAACTTGTAGAACTCTGCAGAGAAAGAAAGCTAGAGAACTGTCCGATAAACCAGCAAATAACGCACAACAGAAAGTGAGTGGACTGAATAAACTCGTTCACAGTGACTCAGAGGATGATGCTGTAACCTCCTCAGTGGTTAATCGCACCAATGGGGTACCCAACAAATTTAATACTTTGTTGGAAGGCAAGGTCAATGATAAATTAGCCACTTTTGAGTTAGATTCTGGCGCCCAAGTGTCCCTCATTTCACCTGATCTTGTATGTGATAAAGACAGAGTTCCAGGAACCACTTCCGTCTCTTGTGTTTTTAAATTGCGTCAAGTCCTTCCCTTAGTTGAAGTGGATATTGATATCCAGGGAACTAGAAGACGGGTTAGGTTTGGTGTCTCTCATGATTTAGACAACCACTCAGTTCTTTTGGGTAGTGATTTGCCTAAGGATGATTTCTGTCATTTCCTTCTGTTAGCTATTCACAAACCCTGTTCCTCAGTTAAGATAACTAGAGCACAAGCCAGGCATCAGAAGTCTTCTGAAGCAGAGAGAGAACACCAGCAAATACTTGATGGTGCACAGCCTACTGATATTTCAGTTATTGACCCTTTGCCAGATAATTCTCCTCCAGCTATTGACCATGACACTCACACTGACTCACCACAATTGTCTGATGATGATGTGTCTGTTGGGGTTGACTTTCTTTCCACAGGACCAGTGTTGGCTCCTCATTCTGTTGAGAATACTGACTCTGATAACTTTGAAGATGCATGTCCTAGCCCACTTGACAGTGTATCTGCTAAGATCCTGTGTGATGTGCCATTAGTTCAGTTAAATGGTATAGGTAGATCTGGTCTGTGTAAGCTACAAGCCTCAGATACTTCCCTAACTGATCTCAGACGGTTTGCTAAAGATAAAGAAAAGGGTTATAGATTTGTTAATGAGGTTTTAATGGGAACGTGTACAGACCATGGCACTGCTAGAGATGTTATTGTTCTTCCCCAATCACTCAGACCCAAAGTGTTAGCTCTGGCACATGACCACTCTGGCCATTTTGGCATAGCTAATACCAGATCAATAATAAATCGGTGTTTCACTTGGCCTGGTCTTGCATCTGATGTTAGGGCATACGTACAAGCTTGTGATATCTGTCAGAGAAATTCTAAGTCTAAACCTGCTAAAGCACCTTTAATGGAAGTAGATGTAATCACTGAAAGGTGCGAGAAAATAGCTCTAGATGTGGTTGGGAAGCTCCCTAGGTCCAAAGAAGGTTACTCTTATATCTTGACTGCCATGGATCTGGCCACTCACTTCATGTTTGCATTTCCTATGAAAGGTTTCACAGCTGAGGAAACAGCTACTAATTTCCTCAAAATAATTCGTGATGTTGGTATTCCTAACCAAATTTTAACCGACCAAGGTTCTAACTTTATGAGTCGGGTTGTGAAGCATGTGACTGATAAGTTTGCTATTAATAGAATACGCACCTCACCATACCATCCCGAGTCAAACGGTCAGCTTGAGAGATTTCACTCAACTCTCAAATCTGTGATCAGAAAATGCATTGATAATGAACGTAATTGGCCTGATGTACTTGACCTAGCTATATTTTATTTAAGGAACATGCCTCATAGAATTTCTGGGTATACCCCATTTGAGCTCCACTATGGGCTAGAGACCCCTCATATTCTTGCCACTCTAAAATCGTTTTGGACTGACCCTGGCAAGCAGCCTGTTAATGTTACACAATACATGTCAGACTTGCAAAATAATTTGAATACCGTATTGCAGTCCATGAGTGTGCGTATGAATGAAGCTAGATTGAGAGAACGTGAAAAAAGAGATGGTGGTACCCTTAGAACTTTTGCTGACGGTTCACTAGTCCTTTGGAAAACTCCTGGTCTTGGCAAAGCCTTTGCTACTTCATGGGAAGGTCCATACAAGGTAGTTAGCCAGGTCACCCCTGTGACTTATAAAGTTTCTTGGAAGGATGGCACTAAGACTCATTACAAAGTCATACATATTAATCAGCTCAAGCCATACACTCATGAGCCTGATAGTCACTGTCACAAGGTTCTGACTGTTTCAGAGGAGTGTGCTGAGTATGACCCTGAGTATGTTATCCCTGATCACTTTATGGGTGAGAATCTCTCTCCTGATCAGAAGTCATTGATAGAAAAGGTCTATTCCCATAATGCATCCTGCCTCACTGACATTCCAGGGAAAACCGATAATACCACAATGTCTATTCACACCACTAGCAATGTCCCGGTTTGGTCACCTTCCTACACCATTCCTGTTAGTGTCCAGGGTAAGTTCAAGGAAGAGCTTGATTCACTCTTGTCTGCTGGTATTATTGAGCCCAGCCAGAGTGAGTGGTCCTCTCCCCCTATTCCAGTGAAAAAAAAAGATGGATCTATCCGGATAGTTGTCGACTATCGCAAGCTAAACTCTGTGACAATTCCTATGCCATTCTATATGCCTTCAACGGAGGAAATCATATCAAGTCTTGGAAATGCAAAGGTCATGTCTAAGCTAGACTTGGCAAAGGGCTTCCACCAGGTCCCAGTTGAAGAAGCCAGCCGTGATCTGACCACATTCTCTTGTAAATTTGGAAAATTCAGGTACAGGAGAATGCCGTTTGGGTTGAGAAATGCACCTAGTGTCTTTCAGCTGCTTATGCAACGTTGCTTGCAAGAGGTTCGCTCTTGCTTACATAGATGATGTAGTTGTATTCTCAAATTCCTTTGATGACCACTTAAACCACTTACAACTTGTGTTTGATCGTATTAAGTTATTTGGTCTCACCATTAAACTTTCTAAATGTCGTTGGGCTTGCACAAAGTTTGAATTTCTGGGTTACATCGTTGGAACAGGATCACTGTCTATTCCTGAAGCTCGGATCGAACAATTTCGTCACTACAAGCAGCCACGAACAAAGAAACAACTTCGAAGTTTTGTTGGTTTGTGTGGTTATTTTCGAAAATTTATTCCATCCCTTTCTGGTTTGTGTGCTCCACTAAATTTGTGTCTGACTAAAACCTCACCTGACATTCTTGTGTGGACCACGACTATGACTGGCTCATTTAATTCTATTATTTCTGCTATTTGTAATCATACAGAGTTGTGCATTCCATCATCCAATGATATCTATGTATTGTGTTGTGATGCATCTTCTTATGGGATTGGTGGAGTGTTGTGTGTCTGCAGGTCTGATGAGGAAATTCCGGTATCCTATTATTCAAGGCAGTTACTTGATAGAGAGACCAGGTACAGCGCCACTGAACTGGAAGCACTGGCCGTGCTTAACTCAGTAAAGCACTTTGCATTCTACCTCTATGGACGCCATTTTTCAGTGAAGACTGACCACAAGGCACTGACGTCATTATTCTCCTCGACAACCCTCAACAACCGTCTGTGGAGATGGAGACTGCAACTGCAAGACTTTGATTTCTCAATTGAATACAGACCTGGAGCAGACAACCTCATTCCAGATGCGCTCTCTAGGCAAGGATGGTCTCAAGCTTCTTCCTGAAGGGGGGGGGAGATGTGGTGTAATGGACACCAACATTAATTAACTGTTTAAGTTCCACCCATACATTGACTCTGATGTACTTCCCATGTCCTTCCTCTGTAATTATTTAATTATCTAGTTTATTCATGTTTCGTTTTCTCATGCATCCTTATTTTTTTGTGATAGCTGGTTTTCTATATATTGGCTGGCTATGTATCATTCTGGGAGTTTTTGCTGCATCTCATATTAACCTTATGACACTAACTGAACCAAGAATTAACCTCTCTCGGGCTCAGGGAAGCTTAACTCCTGGTGGCAGCGACCTGCCTAGAACTGATTCATCTCTCTTCTGGGGAACTTATTCTAGCCTTCCTTAGCCAGAAGGTCAAGAAGCTCCTGGGAACTCTAATCTCCCACAGGGTGACACAGTTATTTTGAATTGTTTTACTTTAGTGTAAGCTACCTAACAGATGTAATGATAATCTACTAGTGATGTGCTCCAGCACAAATGGTGAGTGAGCTGTTTTGCACAAGTAATTCAAAATATGAAGCAAAACACTCTAAAATCAGACAAAAGCCTATTTTCATAGTTCCTATGTAAATAAGCCAGTCTGACTATCTTACTGTTTAGTAGCTCACAACACAGCAAACACTCGACTCTACTACTAAAGCACAACATAGTTTTCAATTGCATATGGTAAAGGGTTTTCGATGCAATAGTAACCACTCTTTCTAAAAAAATGCCCCACAATTTTGAGTATAACCTTAAAATATGGTACTGATTTAGTAAACTCCTAACAATTCATGTGAATTTGTTAAAATGTTTAGTTTTGAGCTAAGTGGTTGTGCAGTGAACTTGTCATAGTTTTTTATGATTGTCATATTTTACCTATTTTCTGTTTTCATTGTCATCATCATCCCTTACCTGATACAGAGTCTATCACATGCAATACATGTTATGTTGGCGAAAGAAGTTGTAGTTTATCTTGTTAGCTAGTTGGATGTAAAACTAGTATAGCTACACTTCCAATAGTAGCTGCAACACATAATAATTGCACACACACTTGTTCACTCTATCAAACACAATACTACTTCATTGTAATCTTTATAACTTGACTTATTGCATAATGGCTTTCCAAGCAAGAACACTACTGTTACCAAGTGTTTATTATAGTTATGGCAGACAGTGCTTATAACTTACCTCAGCCACTAATTAGAAAAGTGAACTGCAGTAAGTTTACAAAACCTATCTATGTCCTGCAACATTCAGATCATATCAGGAACAGCCAAATCCAATGGGATAAATATTGAATGATATGGTAATATCATAAAAAATAGATTCTGTTTAGTGGGGTGTGGGATGGGGTCCAACATCCAACATCAGGTGAACACAAAAATGTAAGGATCAATTAACAAAAATGAAATTAGTATGTGTACGTTCACAATGAACAAAAAAAATATCCCTGATTTTAAATTGTGTTACCCCTAACAGTGTCTCACTCACTTCACTCAGTCCCCAATCATTTCTGCTTATGTACAACTATGAATGTCTATTCAGCTTTCTGGAGTTGTATGAAATAAACAATTTCCTAATTAATTTACATCACCACTAAATTATCAATTTTTTAAAAACTTTATTAAAGAATTTTAACAATATATTTTGTCTTTGATTAATTAAGACTTGTATAATTTGTTGGAAAATACTACAAAATCTAATCACAATAGCTACATGGCTATATCATATGGTATTTACCTTTCAAAGTTTTCATAACTTCATATTCTGTGCCTATTATTGTGTTAATTATCAAGTATAATATTTAAATATGAAATAAGACACAAAATTTACTTTACATGAGTTGTAACATACCTTGTTTGCTGTTTATAACTTCATATGCTGAATCTGCATAAATTCCAGCATATCAATACAAATATTATTATAATATTATTACAGGCACGTTTACCTTTTTTATCTTTTGTTGAATCTATAATTTCATATCTTGCATCTAAGAGATTATTATCACAGTGATATTATGAAGCTTACCACAATTTAATACTGTACTAAATTGTATTAAAAGTACACACAGTTAGATAATAGACCAGTAGCATAGAAACATTTAGGTCATACAACAACTTTTGACATCCCAATTATATAAATTTTTTGAAGTTTAACTAGAAACTCCCAAATAACTATTTTCTTTTAGTATTCTTATTACATTTTGTAATTGATCTCTGATTTGCAGCTATCACTCATAGCTACAATTTTATCTTTCATTATCACAGGGAACTACAATAGTATTCTATTTAACTGATTTTAAAATGGTAGCACTATCTGGATAATAGTTTGCCATCACTACTTCATGAGATTTATTTCGCACCATAATTTACCTTCATCAGCAGTAGTATGTAGTGCCTGTAATAATTTGGAATTGAACTGTGAGGACAGTTCATCAAATGTAGGTCTGTCATCAGGATTTTTCTTCCAGCATTTCTGAATGATAATGTAACTGTAACCAATAAGTATGAAATCATTGACATGGATACTGAAGTAACAGGTGTAGGGTGATGCCTCTGGTGTTACTTAATTGCCAAACCAAACATTACTTTACAGTATACAATTATTTATAAATGCTGCTGCTAATTATGTGATAAATGGCAAACTTGTTTATACAGGACAATAATGTAAAATAGTGGGACTTTAGCATAAATTTTTTTTAATACATTTTGATGCAATAGATTACATTCTATATATTTTCAAGTGTTACTAATGCAACTGATCAATAAAAAAATTACATGAATTGAAAAATGTGATTGAGAGAATAATACCGGTAATTATATTGTAAGATAAAACTCTCAGATTCAGATTTTTTCCACAGGTCATTAGAGTTGCTATTTGATATTGGAAAAGATTTGGAATTTTTTTGTACTTTCAGCTCTTGGAAACTATCATGTACACTTACAGACCTTTTCCATACACCCATCATTCACAACTCAAAGACAATAAGAATACAAGATATTTTTACTTCATGAGATTTCTCAAGTAATATATTAGTCATTTCAGCTGGTCTGCAGTTATAGATCTTGTCATCAAACTTAGTTAACAAACATTTCACAAAGTGTACTTCACCATCTAATGTGTAGATTATGAGTACCAAATATTCTTCCGGTGACAGTATTTTAGACGAGTAAAGCATCTTCAAGTGACTAATATGTGTTTTATCTTATGTTGTTGTTTTTTCCCCGTCGGAATCTACAACTGTAATCACAAAACCCTTTACCTAACTATGGGCAAGCAAGCCTGTTGTATCAGCTTAATCAGACTGGTTGGAGTGTATTATCACCTTTAACAAATTTTCTATAATATTAGTGCTTTATAAGTTAATCGTTTAGAAAATTTAAACAAGTAGGAATAAACCAAATAAAATTCAGAGTTTCATTTAAAGCCATTACATATTACCCTGAATAGGGAATACCCACATTTCTTGTTTTTCATAAGAATAAACAATATAGTGTATACTTAGCTAAAAAAATGTTTTTTTTGAAAGGTCTAAATTATTATTTTGTAAAGACAGATTCATGTGTTTATATATTTGAAGCTTAAAAAAATGTAAAAGTGAAAGTGTTGTTGTTTAAAATATGCCTCTACAAACCACATCAACCTTAGATATAGTAAAGTATAGCTAAAACACTCATGAGCTGTTTGCTGTTTTTCAAGTACACAGTTTCTTTTCTTCCTCATACTTTGAGTGCAATAGTGAAGAAGCCAATTAATTAAGGTTGACTTATTTCTTGGTAATTTCAATGTGAATAGGGTATACTGTGTATGTCAAATTTTTCTAATGATATAATGAAAATAAATACATGTTAGGGAAGGCTAACTTACATATCCGTGGTGTTGGCAGCATTTGTAGGATATTCTAGCCTCACTCCTTCATTTAGTAGTGCAGGAAGGTCTTTTGTATTGACTCCTGGGTAAGGGATTTTCCCACAACTAAACACTTCCCAGCAGGTAACACCATATGACCACTATAGAGATGTTTACAGTCAGCATTAACAATCATGTCATCACTATAATAGCATTAACAGTCATATCGTCATTAATGTTAGCAATGTAATAGGTCAACATTGATGCAAAATTTGTGCTACATGCTAATAAAGTGTCATCGAAAGTACATACAAATATGAATGTTATTTAGTCATTCCATTTCATTTATTATTAACATTATTATAAAGACTAAAAGATGGCTGCATATGTCAAGTATGATTACTATATTTTTGTCATATGAAGCACTCCATGATCCAACCTTGTAAAGTTTGTAGAAATAATATCAATTACAATTAAACATCAGGTACCTTAAACGACACATACCACATCAGATTTAGTCGAGAAGATAGCATCTTCTAAACTTTCTGGAGCCATCCACTTAAAGGGTAAAGTAACTGCTTCTTTTTGTTGAAAATATTCAGTAGTATAGACATCTTCTGACAGGCCAAAGTCAGAAATTTTGAGGTCATTCTTGGCATCCAATCTTTAAATAATTCATTGAAGAAACATAATATATTTTAGATTAAAGTAACATGTGCTAGCATGATAACAAATTCTAGCTAAGTTCAGCAACTTCCCAGATTAGGC
>WLWD01003308.1_pt1 | contig 22580 bp, 6 predicted proteins | sample 6712731 | NCBI WGS metagenome assembly WLWD01 (sample SAMN12718690, study PRJNA576275) | sponge metagenome | isolation source: marine sponge | host: Mycale hentscheli | place: New Zealand: South Island, Marlborough, Capsize Point | collected 2014-11-01
ATTGATAAAAAGAACAGGTAAAAATTGTTAATTGCGGAATTTAAATATCAGTAAAAATCATTATTTCGGAATTTCCCCCTTTGAAAAGATGGTCTGGTCAAAACCGAACCATCCGGAATGGTTCCCAGGGTTATTGCTGATATCACCTGCTTGTCATACAAATAGTATCTGTACATGGCATACACATGAGCATCTGTACTACCCCATCTCAGTAGTTTCAACTCCACCATAGTCAAAAGAGAAGGAGTGGTTGTTGGCAAGGTACCTAGATCCTACCTGTGCCTAGTACATCTGCAGGGGGCTAAGGAAAATTTTTAGAATAGGGTATAAGTAATAGGTTTCACCTGAAGACAATGAATTGAAACCCAAAATCTACATTTTAGCACATGGAAGTTGTCAAGGTGTACCTCAATAAATAATTAAAGAGCACAATATGGGAAAACTTAGGCTCGTCACCAACCTCTCCCATCTGAATGAGTGCAGAATCAACAAAAAGATCAACTCCCAACTCTGCTCACTGACTTACATTAGTGTGGAGATGTGGCAGCAACAGAGGTTTCATGGAGAGGCCAAGAGGCCAGTATCATTGACAGAGGTCGACATTGAAGTGGCTCATGCCAGGTGCTTGTCCACCACTAAAAACAGACAACTCAGTATTCATGGATCCCATGCACCCCTTTAGATTGATGTGTACCCAATGTGAACACCTTTCTTTGGCACCTAACCAAGGAAGTGGTGCAGGGTCATTTTCACTATCTGAATAATCTCATCGTGTGACTTCCGTATTTCCAGTGATGCCAACAAGGCTACAGGTCAGGTGTGAGGGGACTTTGATTTTCTATTAGCTGATAAGATAGAGGGCCCAGCAAAATGAAATAACTTTCTTTTATGTCAGTTGCCGCACTGTGGAATGCCTTGAACAGTACAAGCATAACCCTAGCTGGAATGGGGCTATATTATGTCCACGTCGAGTTGGCGCGACCACAAATGTGGCAAAAGAGGAATGCACTTGGCGAAACCAGAAACAAATTCAGGTCACATGACAGTAGTAGCTCAAATGTGCAAAACATCGACACCCACGGGTAAAAACGGGGCTGGTCTAAGATACGCATTATTACCGTAAGTTATCTTGTTGAAATGAAAAAGAAGCTGCTATGGCGGTTTCTTCCACAGCTGTATTGACTATATGCCCGGTTATAACTAATCACTCATAGTTTATCGTTTATACGAGCTCCTAGCTGTGCGTTAAAACTGGCTGAAGGTTACAGAGGGTGATCTGGAGCTACTAATGTAGCATAAATCTTCGAGGAAAAGAAGCGCAGGACTGTGGCTGAACGCTTCCTCAAGTAAGTCTGATTGCTGTGTGCTCAAGCGTGTATTTGGTGTGACGAACTTCTGAAGTACTCAACAATAATGTGAAGAATCCAGTATATCACCTACACCTTTAGCTATGGCCGCACACATTCCAGTATTACTTTATGTCCTTCACGTGGAACATTTTATTCATAATTTTACTTTATTATCTATCTATTTTGTTAAATTTCAATTTTGTTAATTATACAAAAAAATTGACATATATTAATATAATTTTATGACGACATATTATATAACTTTATGATGACATGAAATTGTGGTAGCTACAAGCAGCAGTTGAATTAGGAGGGTGGTAAATAGCATCCTCATAACCATAGAGAAATGTACCTTTATAGATATGAGGAGTAATGAACAGCTAAAGCATCAATAGTGGCATATAGAGTCTATGATGAATTATATATCATATTATCTTGGTCAGCAAACAGTATATTGGCTGAGTTTCTAAACTAGGCCCTATCTAACTGGTAAGAAAATCTGAGTGGACAAACAAACCGTGTTATAAATGTACCTCACATTGTAGCTCGCTCTTGTTAAGCAGCCTTGAATAGCAACAAAGTTCTGTGTCTAAAATGAACCAGAATGTCAAGAAGTAGGGTAGAAACTAAGTCACCAAACTACGACTGCTTTTTGTTTACAATTGCCTCTGAGGTAGAGCACACATGATTGGCCCGGTTTGAGCACATGACTAAATCCCGCCGTGTGTAGTGCGGGAAACTTGTGGTTTTATTTATTCCCATAGACTTTTCTATTGAGTCTTGAAACAGCACTTTCTATTGAGTCTTGAAACAGCACATTCTATTGAGTCTTGAAACTGCACTTTCCCGCCGGCTCTAAAGTTTGTAGAGGTAATTTTCTGGACTGCTTTGGCGCGAGCGTTCAAATGATACAAACCCCGGAAGCGTAGCTACTTCCTTTCAAAAGTTATTAACACATTTTACCGCACCAACTCAACCCGGACATACTATGGGACTATCAGGCAGGCTTGTTTTTGTGGCTTTTTTTTTTTTGCCCAATTTTTAATATTTTTAATTTAGGGTGGTTGATGGTTTAGTATTAGTAATATTAAAAATGTGAACAGTGATATGCTTTTCCTTTGTTCACTATCTTACCTGTCCTGGCAATAGTCAACATGTTAGACTCAAGTTGATGTCTGGACAATGTTCAATTTTTGATACTTCAGGTTCGAAGTTTGTTTCAGTTTTTAGAATATCTGATTGACTGGTACAGTTGTTCAAAATAACCTGACTACTGGGTCCACTTAGTCATTAAGTTACACCTGAAGTCTTTGTCAGACACTCTCTTGCTGTCTTCGAGACGTGAAAAATTGCATTCCTAGAATATCTTAAACTCTCACAGTGCTCTCGTCTTCTCTCTCTCTCGCATTTCTATGCAAGCAACAATGTCTTTGTTCATATTATCAAGATTCATGCTGAAAGTCTCCCTGCTAGTGGTGACACACTTGCTAAAAAAAAGTGAACCAGTACCACTTCCTGCATGCTAATTTTCTGCTGTGTATGTGTATCCATTTTATCTCCTTTTGTGCTCCTAACAATGTACGTACAAATACAGACGCATTAACCGATTATACATGATTAAAAATTTTAATTGCGCCTAATGTAATGTAGTCATGGGCGCATGCGAGAATCAGAGGATTGATTGCTTGGTGGGAGGGTGACACAAAACTTGAGAATGAAGTCGAACGGTTGAAGATTGCCTCGGGGACAGTATTATTGAATGATAGAGTATGCTTTAGCTATTGGGAAAGCATAAACTCATGATATTTGAGTGTATTCAGTTTGGTACTCCAAGGCGTTTTTACTGTTGTGTGCTGGTAGGATGTATTGTTAATTTTGTAAGAGTTATTGATCTTACTATGAAGTGTAACTGGTCTGTACCATATATGATGTAATGTAAGAGGGCTTCCTTCAGTTGCACCTGCTATGTAATAAAATATTTATTTTTACTTATTGCTATAATATAATGTATGTTGAATTTCCTGTAGAAATTTCCACTTCCAAAATCATCAATTATGTTCTCGTCAGAGTCCTCAACCACTTAGTTGCTCACCCATCAGCACTGAAGTTATTTTCACTGTCATCAAACTCTTCGTCAATATCATCCGAGTTACTGCCATCCTGTATCAGGTCAAGAATATTATGTCTTCATCACTAGGATGCTAATGTGCCAGTATTTTCCACTTGCAGAAGTTTTCTTTCATATCATGAGCAGTTATAGCTAAAGTAATATTGGTTTCTAAAAATATTATTCTGTGTACCTTGATTATGTTATAAAATGAATTTTCTACGTATACTTAACCAGAAACAAGTCTCACTGTTGTGACAAAATTTACTCAACAATTTCTTATGGCAGTCTATATATTTCATAAGCCTGAAATATACTTGCAACAATATAGAATCGCCTGCAACTGTAATTGGTGGCTTCCCTGACTCCACAAAGGTGTAGGACGTGGAGTCAGGGAAGCCACCAATTACAATTGCAGACGATTCTATATTGTTGTAAGTATATTTCAGGCAAAATATGTCAAAAATGTGTCTTCGCGTCCACTAGTGGATGCGAAGACACATTTTTGACATAGTTTCATGTCCTCTGCGGTTATCAATTTTTATTTATTGACGCATTTTCGCGTCCTCTGCGGTCATCAATTTTTATCTATTGACACATTTTCGCGTAGCTAAAAAACACCTACGGCCATATTACAACATGACATCCATAATTTCTTTTGCGCTTACTGTACACAAATTGTATTATATTACATGGTTCTTGCTTGGTACAAAATGCTAACCTTATAATATGTTACTCACCGAGATCGAGTAAAACTTCCAACATTGCGTATCCACTGTCCCAGTCTGGGATGGCCAAACCGCAAATATAGTGAACTCCTATCATCAAAGCCCCAATATTCCAATGGCAATATAGCTCTAAATGTAAGTTCTACTCCATCATCACAAAGTCCAGACATTGAAACTTCATATCTAAATCAAAGTAATTCAGTGTATTCCGATTACTCCAACAGTACAATTAAAAGTTCTTAGCGTGTATAAAAAAGTCTGGGTGGTTAAGACATTCAAAAATCTATATTAACCTTGTAAATTACCAAAGGATGATAAAGATACCCTACCCTAGCAATCAATACCAAATAGAGCCACTAAAACAACATAAAAAAATCTAATCAGCAAATCATAAAGCTTGGCTTCATTGCATGATAAGATTAATCCCAATTAAGTGCATTTAGGTACGTAAAAATGATGAATATTAAAAAACTAGATGTGAAAAAATAATATATGTCAGTATATTTAAAATGGGAATACTACAAGAACATATCAGATATGTACTATAGGGCTAGCCCACCGCTTTGAGGTGTGACTGTCACAATAGCAAGATATTAACTCTTAGTGGATGGTAGTCGTGAATGTATGACAGGCATAATGTAATGTGAGCACAGGAGTCATGAATTAGTGATGCCACACACACTTTAATAGAATATGGTTGTCACAATTAATGATGGGCTACTCTCATTCATGCTTTATCATCCAAGTAACTGTATGCTTTCTTCAGAGCTTCATTAACTTTAATGAACAAATGGAGCCAGATTGTTATATACCTGTCTGCAGAGAACAAGTAATGATTAAATTATTTCAAACAAATGTTAGCAACAGAAAATTATGCTAGAGTGAGAGGGGTGCATCCCAGTATGTTAGTCCAGGAAGTGGGTGGAGCTGAGACACTCGAATTAGCCACACTGTGAGCACCAGAGCAGGTGGTCAAGGCAGAGGTAGAAGCCATGGAGTAAGACATGCAGAAGAATGGCTGTCACAAGAGAATGCTATAGATAATATGACTGGAAATTAAGCCTAACTTTTTGCTTCACCAAAAAAAACATTGTATTCAAGTCCTTTTTTCTTTCAGCTATGTATGTAGTGGGTAGAACTTCATTCAGTTAACAATGACACTTTACCAAACTCATGAATGTACGCACTGTCATCTTTGGTTGTCACTGTCGTTGTCGTGATAAACATAATTATTATTCAAACCTATCCAATCACACACACCTACCATTATACTGTCCGGAATAGTGATTCTAATCTATTGTATCCTTTTCCTTCTTTCTTTTTTTTTTTTCTTTTTTTTTTTCTTTAGTTTTACTTTCTTTCTTGTCTTTTTTTTATTTCACATCTCTTACATTTTTTTATTTTTATCTATTCACTTCGGCTAAATTATTGTCTCAGAATTCAAACTTCACAAAAACTAACCACAAAATCTAAATAAATTAAAGATAACTATCATCTCCCTTCTAATCAAATATACAACTTAAGAAAGTTGGCAATACCATATCATTTGTTAACAAATACCATGTAAGAACAATACCAACACACAACTATATGCATGTTTGCATTGATTAAATTCTTACCTAGAACTAGTATGTTTCTTTTCTGATCCTTTCATGTTATTATTGTTAGGTTTCTACAAAAGTAATAAAATATTGATACATTTAGAGCACATGTGACAACTCTTAGATTAAATTGACAAAAAAAATGTGTCATTAAAAATTTACTATAGGTCATTTCATTGTTAGCTTGGTAGAGCCAAGTTGGCATTTACAATAATCCAAGCACAAAATATTTTCTGTACTTATTTATAGCAATACATATAGCTCTACGCTAACCATAAAGACAAGAAAGTAAAACATACATATGAATGATATCAATACTTAATGCAACTGACTAGCTACTTTCTTTAATAAAATAATACCTTCATATATTCATTATTGCATCTTTAATAATGAAATAGAATGTTGTTGTTTTTAATTGAAAAATACTCAAAAGTTTAAGGGTGGCCGCCCGCAGATCCGGACATTAATTTATTCCCCGCCAATACCCCACCATTCGATAATTCACAAGCAGAAATAATCATGCAGTAGCAGCAAAAGAATATTCGCGAAGTTGTGGTGTCTTGGCTTCAGGTTGTCTCATAGCCGTTTACAGCAACACTCCATACAGTAGTCCTCATCTGAGCTCATGCGGCAAGGTGCGCCAGGCTGCCTCTCCTCCTGTAGCCGTTCTCCAGGCTCTGCACATGAGCTCAAGCCAATGGATCCAGCAGGTTCGATTTCTGAGGAGCAAAGACTTCCCAAGCTGCACGCTCTAAGACCTTCACCTCGGGCTATCTCCAAGAAACTGGACTCTCTTGTTATTGTTGCATTGATCTTTGTTTACTCTTGATATAGGCAGGCTCTTTTTAGAACCAATGCAAACCAACTGGAAAATTGCTTGCGTATAGCTACTAGAGTACAAGAAGTGGGGGGTGGGGTTATTTCATAAGAGTTGCAAATAGAATAAAAGTTTCAGATCTTGTATCAGTTGTTCTTGGAATCTAATAATGTAAACCTAAAATCAATTAACTGCACCACAACTTAAAATTTTCAATATCTTATAAAATAAAAAAAAGAGAAGAAATCATTAAGTAATATTGAAATGAAAAAGAACTCATTGTTTTGCAATAGAGTATCGGCTCGGCTAGTAGTGCACCAAATTGTGGAGCTCCAATTTACCGCACCGCTCCAAAATTACAAAGTTTTATAACCGCCCCCGATATTTCCTCCAGATTCGCTCTAAAATTAACAAGCGGCGTCTTTAGCAGGTACTTTGTCTTGTGAGCCACTGTAAGTATACAATAGTTGTAATCGTGCATAACAACCATCAACAAAAAAAATTGCATAGGCGGTATGCGGCCACCCTAATGATAATGATACATATGTGGTAGACCCACGCCCACCACATTCATATAAACTATTGCGTGCACACTTATCACTCGTTCATCCTATTTCACGCACACCTGCCTTTTCTGTATTCACCCTTCCGTTTCCTGTATCACCTAATCATCGCGCATGCTCGGCTGGTTTACTATATATTGGCCAGTCTGGCGTACGCCCCTTTAGTTGTACCTCATGCTGGCTATTCTCCGTGTCCCCAATCCTTAGCAGATTCAGACCCTGTGAACTTCGGGTTGTGGAAGGCCTGAACGCCTTGGGGATAGCTAAAGTAGTACAACCCTGGTGGCAGCACTCCGAGCGTCCCGTGCCGTCCCACCACAGTTGGTGGCAGCGGTGTTCGAGACGTACTCACTCATCGAATTATCTACGCCCTTATCTGAGTTCTCCTTCTCCGCTGTTCCAGACGTTGATTCACCAGAGGGTGACATCTGTCAAGCAATCCCTGATTCTCTGGTGTAGAGGATTTCCGCCGTGCCCCTTCCACTTCGAGTTCTTAATCCACTTCTTTCAGCAGTCTGCCCTGCTTCGTTCTACTTGTTCTAAGTCTTTGGCTACCCCCAAGAGATCATCCTTCATTCATCGAACGCAAGTTATTTGTTTCTATTAATGCACCTGTAGTTGTTTCATCTTGTCGTGCTTGAACTCTGTACAATCGTGTTATACTTTATTCAGTGTGTCAGTTAGCATTCATACACCTCTGTTATCATGCACACTAGACGGCAAAGAGCTAAGCTTCCTGTTTCCTCTGATTCCCTTTCTTCCTCTGGTTCTGAGTATTGTACTTATGACCATGCTCCTGCTCTTTCTTCTCTTAGTAGTCTCTCACCTCGTTCTGATTCTTCTACCTCGGTGTCTGAGTCTGTTAACACTGTGGTAGCTGATCCAAGCATGTCTGTCATTCCTATGTTAAAAGACAAAGAAGCCACACCAGGCATAGATCTTGCTGCTAAGCTTAAGTCCCTGACAGACCTGGCTAAAGAACATGAAATCGACTCTACCATGTTCATGTTACAGCAGATTCTACAGTCCCATTCTGTTTCTAACCATGATTCCAATGAGCCATACAACCCTGAGAAACTATCCAAGGTTATTGGTAAATTGAATGACCATGATGACGTGTTTGTATTCCTTCACCGTTTTGAATTCGAGCTTACAAACAGACGTATTCCCTTGAACAACTTTTATAATTATATGCCAGCGTGTTTGACAGGCCATTACAGGGAAGCCTATTACAATAATATTGACCAGTGCACCTCCTATGTGGATATGAGGGTGGTTTTATTGAACATGGGTGGTTACTCCATCTCTGAATGTCTGAATGCATAACCCCTCAAGTTCCGTCCAGGTGGCTCAAAGACCATGTTGCAATGGTTCAATCACTGGAAATACAGGTTCCAAGTAATCTTAGATCGCCTTCATTTCCTGTCCACATTTAATGACAAAGTCGTAGAAGATATGTCAAACCTGTTCGCAACAGTTGGTGTAGTTGCAGGCATGTCCCAAGAATGTAGGGAAGCCGTCTTGAACAAACCTTGCCATACTAATCAGTTGTTTATACGGGAATGCAATTCATGGTATTTATCTTCTTCATCTGCTCATTCTAAATTCCATCATCAGAAACCTTATTATGATTCTCATCAGGAGTCACCCCATTCTAATTTTAGCCATCCCTATAGGCAACAACATCATGCGACCAATCACAACCGTTTACCACTTATGGCTCCACCGACCAACAATTCGCACCAATCCTATCAAAGCCATTCACACCCTCAGACCGTTCCCAGACGCATTCTCTCAACTGTCACTTACTACAAATGCAACCAATTAGGCCATTACGCCAACGCTTGTACAGTTCAGTCGTCTGTTTCTTCACAACATTCCCATCCACAAGTTTCAGAGTCACAGGGTTCCTTGAACCAGCAGCCCTCTAGCCGTCCTACTCCCGTGCCCAGAAACATTCCCAAACCTATCCGTAAGGTTGACATTTCACCCCAGGATACCTCACCTGACGAAGACGCCACACCACTCAATTGTTTTGATGACGAGGAAGACCTCATTACTCAGGGCATCATTAATGGGATTGAAACTCCAATAATGATTGACTCCGGTGCTAAGATCTCTGTCGTATCCGACGATTTCATTGATCTGGATTATGAGCCTGTCCGTTTTGTGTCCATCACAGGTATTTCGCAAGTCTCTAAGTCTGTACCCATGTTTGATTTACCTGTTGTACTCCCTACTTTGCAAGGCAACTGTTTGTTAGCAGTAGACTCACGTTTGCCCCCACGCACAGTTCTGTTAGGCTTGGACTTTGGCAAGCGGAACATTATTGAACTCATTGAACATTTGAAGTCTGACCCACACCCAGTTCTTACGGTTACACGCGCCATGCAGGCAGAGTCTGACCTAGCTGCTCATGTCACAGATGCCTTACACAGCACGGAAGGTGCCCGTCCACTTGCATTAGATGACATTCCTATGGTTGACTTTGACAATAAATACACACCAGTTCCTGTTTCACACAACTCATCTGATTTTTCACTTGTTCCCAGATCCATTCCCACTCTTAGTTTTGATGGTATCACCAGAGATAAATTCATAGAACTTCAACAGGCAGATGAATCACTTGCATCTTTGTGGGAATTTTCTCGCAAAGGCGAGAAACACTGTTTTGTCATTGATGGTTTGCTAATGTGCATGACTTCGACCCAGAATTCCGTGTCCCATGCTTTGGTAGTACCTACTTCTCTCAGGTCAAGGGTTTTAGTGGCTGCACACGAAGGCTTAGGCCATGGTGGAATCAATACCACCAGGGCGTTAGTGAATAAACACTTTACTTGGCCAAATCTCTCAGGGGACATTAAGAAACATGTTATGTCTTGCAAGAAGTGCACACTCCATAATAGATCTGGCGCACCTAAAGTCCCGATGTTAGAACCTGAGATTATATCTGAGAGAGGGGAAAAGCTAGCCTTCGATATTGTAGGTCCCTTACCGACATACAAGCAAAAGTTCAGATTCATCTTAACCTGCCTTGAGTTAGCATCCGGATTTCCGTTTGCAGTCCCACTTAAATCGTACACTTCCGAGGAAACCTCAAAGGCTATTCTTTCTATTATTTCTGTATTGGGTACACCTTTGGACATTTTAACTGACCAGGGATCTAATTTTATGTCAGTTACATTGTCACATTTGAAGAAGAGATTTAATATCTCCTCTATCAGGACTTCACCCTATCACCCCCAGTCTAATGGGAGACTGGAAAGGTTCCATTCGACTCTTAAGTCCATGCTTTCCAAATGTCTTGAACGCAAACATGATTGGCCAGTAGCACTCGATCTTGCACTGTATTTTGCACGCAACATGCCCAATTCTCGTCACGGCTTCACACCCCATGAATTATTATTTTTAAAGCCTTCATCCTTTGTTTTGTCAATGCTGAAATCCATTTGGACTTCACCGTCACCCTTTTCTGTTAACTTACCTCAATTTATTTATGATTTGGACAACATGCTTGCATGTCAAACCCATCATGTTAAACAGGCACTAACCTCCAAGTGTTCCACAAAGAGATTGTCACATGACGCTGGGTTGGCAGCGGACTTTAAACCTGGTGACATTGTGTTTAAACGTCAACCAGGCCACAACAAATGTTTGGAAGCAAACTGGATTGGTCCTTATGTAGTGCACAAAGTTTTACCTCCTTTGAACATTTCCATTGTGCCACAGGGTAAGAAATGCAAACCGAAATCGGTCCATCTTTCCCAAGTTAAAAAGTCCTTACCTGTTTACAGATTTCTTTCCGTACCTGATGAAATAGCTGATAACGAATTCAACTCACCTATTAACACTTCCCGTCCACTTGAGTTATCATCTGTTCAGCAATCCCAATTAGACTCTGTTTTGGGAAGTTTTCCTTCGGTATTTGCCAATAAACCTGGTTGTACTTCGTTGGTCACTCATTCTATTCAGGTTACTTCCACGACCCCTATTTGGTCGCCTTCTTATTCCATTCCGATTGCACACCAAGATTCGTTCAGATCTGAGATTGAAAATATGTTGGCATTAGGAGTCATAGAGCCCTCAACCTCTAAGTGGTCCAGCCCACCTATCCCCGTGAAAAAGAAAGACGGTGCCATTAGGATAGTTATCGATTATAGAAAGCTGAACTCGATTACGGTTAGAGACCCCTTCACCATGCCATCTATAGATGACATCCTAGCACAACTCGGCAATGCAACAGTTCTTTCCAAAATGGACCTCCTCAAGGGCTTTTATCAAGTCCCTATGGACCCAGACTCTAGACATTTTACAGCTTTTACTTGTTTGCAAGGAAAATTTCATTTTAAGGTTATGCCTTTTGGATTAACAAACGCACCTTGCACATTTCAGATTTTAATGCAATCTGTCTTACGAGGTCTCGAGAGGTTCAGTCTCTCCTATATAGACGATGTTGTAATTTTCAGCCAGTTGTTTGACGAGCACATCTGTCATGTTTCTTCAGTGCTTTCCAGACTCGCTCAGGCGGGGTTAACCGTCAAGAAGGAAAAATGTTCGTGGTGCTTCACTTCTTTTGACTTCCTTGGCTTTCATGTAGGCCTGGGCACCCTATCCATTCCTCAATCCAAAATCATCCACATCTCAAACTACATCATGCCGAAAACCAAATCATCCCTGAAATCATTCCTTGGGCTTATTACGTTTTATTCCAAGTTCATTCCCAACCTTGCAAATCTCACATCTGTTCTTACTCCACATTTGACTAAACATAAGCCCGAACACTTACTTTGTGATGACGACTTTGTGACAGCTTTTGAACTTATCATCGGTTCTATATCATCTCATACCTCACTTATTATATTCCCAATTCTAACGATGTATTGTCTGTGTTTTCTGATGCTTCCTATGCAGGTATTGGTGGTACTCTGTGCGTGCGCAGAGATGATGATTGGATCCCAGCCTCCTTCTATTCTCGGCAACTGTCTCTGGCAGAAAGAAACTATGCCATTTTGGATCTAGAGGTTACAGCACTACTTGCCACGATTGAGCACTTTAGACTTTATTTGGCAGGACGCTTCTTCAAGGTCTTCACGGACCACAAGCCACTGATTAACATTATTGATGGCCCAGCCCCTTCGGCGAGATTGACTAGATGGAAGTTACGTCTACTTGAGTTCAACTTTGAGATTCAGCACATTCGAGGAGTTGCGAACCCGATCGCTGATGCTCTTTCCCGGCAGTCCTGGCCATCGGATGATACATCTCATCCCTCAACGTGAACATTTTGCCTTGTGAACTTTTATCAACTTTGTTTATTTGTTTACTTTATTTATTTTTGTGTGCCTTCACCTCAAAGGGGGGGAGATGTGGTAGACCCACGTCCACCACATTCATATAAACTATTGCGTGCACACTTATCCCTCGTTCATCCTATTTCACGCACACCTGCCTTTTCTGTATTCACCCTTCCATTTCCTGTATCACCTAATCATCGCGCATGCTCGGCTGGTTTACTATATATTGGCCAGTCTGGAGTACGCCCCTTTAGTTGTACCTCATGCTGGCTATTCTCCGTGTCCCCAATCCTTAGCAGATTCAGACCCTGTGAACTTCGGGTTGTGGAAGGCCTGAACGCCTTGGGGATAGCTAAAGTAGTACAACCCTGGTGGCAGCACTCCGAGCGTCCCGTGCCGTCCCACTACAACATACATACGACTTGGATTTACTGTTTCATAAGTCAGTAGCAAATATGTAGAAAGATAATGCTTCTACATTACAAATGATGGAACTCACTAAAATAGCTTGTAAAATATTTGAATGTTATGATAACTTTGACATGCTGGTGTCAAATGGGAAGGGCTTGCACTGGTGCACATGCTCAACACATGAGCGTGATAGCAGGTTGATGCACTTTGGTTGAAGAATATGAGCAATGAATCAATAGTTTTTTCCTAGAGCTTAGGGTATTCTAAAATCTACCACCTACTTGTTTAGTCCTCCTATTAATGCCTTATATCTCCAATAATACTATCCTCATGACACTGACTTACATATATAGCCATCTTATGCCAGTAAGCAGATGAAATACATTCACCCCACTATAAATTTGCAGCTTTTAGCTGTCAAAACAGCTATATTGGAACTAGCCAAGCCTGTTCCAAAATGGAATAGATACGATATATTTTTCTTACAATGTATGATATAGTAGGAATCAAAATAAAGTTCCGAATTCCGTTCTGTAGAACAGCTGTTACACGATAAAAAACGGAGGAGAAAACGGTACGTCGTTTGGTTAAAAAAAAACAGCCGTTCCGTTCGACCGGCGTTGCCATTTTAATCTTTCTTGTTCACAACATGACTCACTCAAAGAAACAAAAATCGTTTATCCAATAAAACATTCCGATTTTTTTGTTTACAGGCTACTGAGGCGGAGTTTTTCAGGTAAAAAAATTGGTAGCCGTCCTATTTGAAGTTGTCTCATGGAGAATTGTTAGCTCCACTACCACACAGTATCGATGTTTTCTCAATGTTAGGGCCTTCTTGGGCTTAGACTTTTGACTACGGGAAATCGGAAGCTAACAGAAGACCTACGAAGTGCGGACCTCGTTATAGCTGTATGCCCTTCGAAACTTCGGTCTGTAGCTTTATAAAGCAAGTTCAATTTTTGTACGAGCTTTTTGCATTATTCCCATAGCATTTAACGGACGATACAAGGCTAATATAGCTATGGAAGAGTTTCTAGCTAGAAAATATCAGTGAATCAATGGACAAGCTTAAACGTTTTTTTACTGTTTCAGTAAACAATGTTGGCCATTTAATCAAAACGGTACGGAACACAACTGTAAAAACTACGGTAAAAAGACTACCGTTTTACGGCCGTACTACGCAATGGAATCCAGAAGTTTATTTTGCCTCCTACTGTATGTTCTCCACCTCACTTTATCTGCTCAAAATGCATACTCTTGATTCTGAGGCTGAATAGATCTTATTAATTGTCGACATTATCCAGAGAACTAGAATGCTGTCTCTGCTGACTAATTTGGAGAGCCAATGGCAATCAAGATCGGCATCAGAGGCATTACACTGTCTCCAGAATTGTTAAAATAAATGTCATATGTAGTAGCTGAAAAATTAAATGAAAGTGTGTAACCCTATGACAAGAAGTCTTTAGTAAAAGCAGAAAAATATAAGCAATTAGTAATTCTTTGGGGAACCTTCTTAAAGTAGATTAGTCTGGGTGTGTTTCGTTTCAACTCTGAAAGATTTATAAACAATTCTAAAGCTCTGATGTTACTTTATTAAACAAAAAAATACTATTACATATTTTAATCTCTTGCTTGAGACCCTCACTCTTCAAACAATGCAACACAATATACAATAATTCTGACTATGTCATATATTTAATTTGAGCAGAAGCAGAAAAATTTCAATTTTGCAATGCCTTAACTGAAAAATACAATCGGAAATGAATTCTACTATGTCATACATTTCCTTCATGGTCAATAGTATATATATATATATAATATATATATATTTGGAATTATTGCAATGTATCTGGCCTCAATAGGGCATCAGAAACAAATTTACATACCCAAGAATTCTATACTAGATATACTAGATATATTATATGGGAAATAAATTCTTCGATCAGATCAATTTAATTGCGACCGTTATAGATTTTCACAATTTTCCAGAGTTTCCCAAAGTTGCCAAATGGGCAATCATGTACTAACGGGACTACCCACTGGAATATTTGGGCATTGTCTTCCATCCAGTAGTTCTACACACATGTGTTCTTCATGTAGCTACGGGAATTTCTTTGAGGACGTTTTACTGAGCGTTCTTGACAACAGATTTCATAGTTTTTTTAGGCCTCGGCAAGTCACTTGCTTCTATTTTGCACTTCTTAAAGTAACACTCAACATGACTTTTCAAGCAATATGTACTAGCTAATACAGGCTTGTGAAGTGCAATTCACTTTCTAGAAGTTCATGACTGAGGCCATCACTATGAAACTTACTTGCTGCATAGAAACTCTGGATTCTTGCTCTGGATAAGCTTTGCTGGTTATTTTTTTGTTCTCCCTTACAAATAAGACACTCTATTGTTACCTAAAAGTCTAACTTTCAGGATAATAGAGCATTAACATTCTGTTTCTTGAAGGAAGTATCATGGTTCAGTTTCTAAACTTGACTAAACTACCAGTTTGAGCATGAACAAGCAGGTGACTCAAACAAAGTGATGGAAATTACCATGTAAGGAAACAACAGGTACTTAGCATGTTAAAGTTCGATGTCATCATAATATGCTATGTCATAGAAGAACTAATTCCATTGAGAAACTACTGTGATCTAATACTAGAGTAAATGTTAGATAAGATGGTTTATTTGATTTTAAATGAAAATTAAAGGGTACATTTTAAATTTTAATTATCGAGAAATGCTCTAGTTTTTGCAACTGGCACTCACCAGATTTGGATTCAGCAGGTATAAATTGACCAAAAAATTTTATACAAAAATTAACTTTACAAGGTTGGTCAAGAAATCTGGATTTCTAGCCAGACTAAGACTGATGTATGCTCTTCAAGCAGCTGAATTGGTCAAATCTTAACAATGTGACACTAAAATTCTATCAAGTTCTTCTTCCCCTTGATGACCATGGAAATTCTAATGACAAGGATTCTCCAAGGTACAAGATAGAGTAAGAAGTGAGTTATAGCAAAAGGAAGCAACACCAGCAACTTACTCAGTCACTTGCACACTCACCACCCTACTAAATTCAGTGAGATAGAAACAAAAAAAGGAAACTAATTAGAGCAGTAGAAGACCTTCACTTGTTTGTTTTCTCAAAGCAGTATGATTGCAGTGAAGGGGAAAGGAAACTCTTGACACTGTAATGAGCTAGCTTGGAGTGAATATTATAGAAAATATAGTATATGTACTCTATTGTATATCTAGATTGCTGATATAGCCCAGTTTTAGTCTTGATGGCCTTAACTAGAAAACATGAATAACATACGCAGGCTCTACTCGCAAAACAACTCAGAATTTGACAGCTTTAATTTTTGCAAAAGTATCACCCAAAAACCCCGATAAAGAAAGTTTTATTTAGAATAAAAGTTTTTTTTTGTATTCTTACGAGAAGCATAATGGTAATAGGAAAAATTAAAAAGGTAACAATGTTGAAAAGAACCACCATGTTTTACCAATTGCAATATCATGGTACAACTGATTTTGTTTTTTCCCCCGTGCAACAGCCACTCTAGCAAAAGAAATTGAGAACTTTTATAGCGGGTACTGTAATTGGCTAAAAGTAATGTATGGGTGAAATTGTTTATTCAAGCATTATGTTGTGTTCATATAGAATCATTTATCTTATGTAATATGTAGTGGACTGCATGTTAAACAACCAGTGTTTGAATGTATGCTGTTGCAGCAGCCGCGAAAATAATTTACATCTGTTTATTTTTGTTCGGTTTTATTGCACCACCACCACCTCTCCTCATTCCTTTCTTAACCGATTAACGCCGGAAATTAAATTCGCGATTACGTGCGCGTACTCCGAAATTGTTTACAAGAAATCGTGACCGTCACCTCGAGGCTTGAACCGCCTGAGCTTTTTCTTGTCTAGAGGCAATATGCTTCGAAGTAACCGACGGCGATGTATTAACTGATTGAAGCTAAAGCCTTCCTCTACCCGCGGGCTAAGTTTTGTTTAGTTTCTAGGCGTTGGAAGTGTATGAAGTGCGCACTCATTGGAAACTACAAGCTTCAAGGTAAGTATACCATTGTTAGCATCAGTATTGTAAAAATTAGGCTAAGACCTCATGTTTCATAGCTATATATTGTTGTTTTAAATGTTCACCAGCCGCTTGCTTTGAAATAATTCAGCAACTATGGATTTTGGCTGTTTATTTTTTTTGTGTGAGCCATATACTAGGATAATATATAACATAACAAGCAATTATATAGACTACTGTGTTTGCAATTCTAGGATTTTTTTTCTGATAATACTATGAAGCAGTCCGATTGAACTCCCATGGTGACAAAGCCACACCCCATAATCACCACTGTACCGTACCATGATGTGTCTGTTCTTACTGTTCTTGACATAGATTGCACATCCTTCTCTTCATACCTGAGAAACTTTCTCCTAAGAAATCCATTTTATGGGCACCTTCAAGTAGGGGAGAACTGGGAGGAAGAAAGTCTGTATCCTCATGCAATAATAACTTGACCTTTTTGTGGTTAGTGTTGTTCAAAATCTATGCCTTTTTCAACCTTTATTTCCTCCAGGTCATCAAATTCTTCATTGCTGCCCTCCATGAAGACTTCTTGGCCACGGACCTCTACACCTAAGAAGTCTTCTGCCTTATTCTATCTCTATTTCTTTGAGATCATAAAATTCTTCATCACTGCCCTCTATGAAGACTTCTTGGCAGTCTTTAAATTTTATTGACAACTTTATATCATATTAATAATTGATAAATATTTTTGTCTATTAGTTATAGCTATACATATTTTTTTTTGTAACTTTGATTTTCTTTATACACAAACAGTGCTACAATTTCAATCTACAAATAATAATAAAAAATTCTATGGTAAGGGTCATTAAAACCTTGCCTCCCTTACACTTACCTCACAGGAGAATCGCTACGGCGTTGTGGGAGCTCTTGAAACACTTGCAATTGCTGCTGGTAGCTAATTGAAGCAAGTACTATGGCGGTTACGCAAAAATGCGTAACCCGCGCTGTGAAGCATCCTCGTGCTTGACTCGGAAACGCGTAATTCGGCGATAATCGGTTAAGTAAAATATTTAAAACAACTTCATACCAGGTTCAAATTGTAATCTTTGCACAAGTCTATTCCAAACATTAGGGTAAGTCATTGACATAAATACTAAGATTAAGCATACAAAACTTATTATTTATTTAAAAAATACACATAGTAAACTTGCTTAGAAAACTATACTTTTACATACCCCACTAATGGTGCCTCCCGTTGTGCCTTCATTTATGATGCCTCTCGCACCCCCACTTGCACCTCTATGACTTGGGCCTTCATGAGTGCTTCCGCTTGAGCCTCCACGAGTGTTACCGTGCGGGCCTCCATGAGTGTTACCGTGTGGGCCTCCATGAGTGCTACCGTGTGGGCCTCCATGAGTGCTACCGTGTGGGCCTCCATGAGTGCTACTGTGTGGGCCTCCATGAGTGCTTCCGTGTGGGCCACCATGAGTGCTTCCGTGTGGGCTACCATGAGTGCTTCCGTGTGGGCCTCCATGAGTGCTACCGTGTGGGCCACCATGAGTGTTTCCGTGTGGGCCACCATGAGTGCTTCCATGTGGGCCTCCATGAGTGCTATCGTGTGGGCCTCCATAAGTGTTTTCGCTTGGGCCTCCATGAGTGCTTTCGCTTGGGCCTCCATGAGTGCTTTCGCTTGGGCCTCCATGAGTGCTTTCGCTTGGGCCTCCATGAGTGCTTTCGCTTGGGCGTCCATGAGTGCATTCGCTTATGCCTCCATGAGTGGTTTTGCTTGGGCCTCCATGAGTGCTACCATGTGGGCCACCATGAGTGCTTCCGTGTGGGCCTCCATGAGTGCTACCGTGTGGGCCACCATGAGTGTTTCCGTGTGGGCCACCATGAGTGCTTCCATGTGGGCCTCCATGAGTGCTATCGTGTGGGCCTCCATGAGTGCTTTCGCTTGGGCCTCCATGAGTGCTTTCGCTTGGGCCTCCATGAGTGTTTTCGCTTGGGCCTCCATGAGTGCTTTCGCTTGGGCCTCCATGAGTGCTTTCGCTTGGGCGTCCATGAGTGCATTCGCTTATGCCTCCACGAGTGGTTTTGCTTGGGCCTCCATGAGTGCTACCATGTGGGCCTCCATGAGTGCTACCGCGTGGGCTTCCATGAGTGCTGCTACCGTGTGGGTCACCATGAGTGCTTCCGTGTGGGCCACCATGAGTGCTTCTGTGTGGGCCACCATGAGTGCTTCCGTGTGGGCCTCCATGAGTGCTTTCGTGTGGGCCTCCATGAGTGCTACTGTGTGGGCCTCCATGAGTGCTTCCGTGTGGGCCTCCATGAGTGTTACCATGTGGGTCTCCATGAGTGCTACCATGTGGGCCTCCATGAGTGCTACCGTGTGGGCCTCCATGAGTGCTACCGCTTGGGCCTACACTACCGTATGGGCCTCCATAAGTACTACCATATGGACCTTCATGAGTGCTTTCGCTTAGGCCTACATGAGTACTATTGTGTGGGCCTCCATGAGTGCTTCCATTTGGGTCTCCATGAGTGCTATCGTGTGGGCCTCCATAAGTGCTTCCACTTGGACCTCCATGAGTGGTTACAAGTGGACTTCCGTGAGTGTTTCCACTTGGGTCTCCATGAGTGCTTCCACTTGGGTCTCCATGAGTGTTTCCACTTGGGTCTCCATGAGTGCTTCCACTTGGGCCTCCATGAGTGCTTCCACTTGGGTCTCCATGAGTGCTTCCACTTGGGCCTCCATGAGTGCTTCCACTTGGGCCTCCATGAGTGCTTGTAGGCAAGTTATTTTCTTCTAGCGATTCCTTTGAGTTATCAAACTTTTGTCTAGTATACTTCAACAATTCTTCATCAAAATGATTTCTTTTCTTGGTACTTGCAGCTGCTTTATTATCATCATCAGTACAATATGTATTGTCACCAATCTCTCCATCTTCATTAAATTTCCGTAGCTTATTACCATTGCCGAACACCATATTGGTTCCATTTCCGACTATTGCAGGATTTGTACTTGATGGAACTGAAAACAATACCACAGTAGGAGTCACAGTGGTTGGTACTGAATTAGTTGACACTGAAAGAGGTGCCACTAGTGGAGATGACACTGGTATAAATGACACTGGTGGAGATGACACTGGTGTAGATGATGTGATTGTTGCTGTTTTAGAAGTGGTTGTGACTGAAATAGTAGAAGTCTGAATAGCAGATGAGGACCTACTAACACCAGTAGTTATAATCTCCGATAACAGTGGACCAACTGAAGTATCAGATGTCACAGCAGTTTTTGATACTTGTTTAGATACAGGAACAAATGTTGTCAATGGCATATCACTAGACACAGGTGCAGGTTTATTCTTAGCTGGTGGAGTAGCTTCAGATGGTAGCAAAGGCAAAGTACTAGTTGCTACTGTCTGTGCTGTGTCTGATGCCGATGTAGACACTATTTTAGGAGCTGTCACTGGTTCTGATATTGACACTGACGTACATGTAGTTGTAGTCAATAATTCTGGTGTATTCTGAACTGACCCTGGAATACTACTACTTGGCTGTGCAGATACTGACACATTCTGAGTGGCAGGATCTACTTGAGCACCAAGATATTGATCATAACGACAAAAGGGACAATATCTCAGCTTTACTATCACTGGAAGTTCTCCTTGACAACTTACACACTTCCATGGACTGACATTAGTCACAATCGGACTTACACTAGACAGTGTAGGAATAGTAGTAGTTGTGGCTTGAGTTTTTGCTGAAATTGTACTTGGAGTACTAATTATAGGCGAAACTACTGTAGTGATCGTAGAAGTAGAAGTTGTGCTAGTTGAAATTTGAGGCCCAGCAGCTGAGCCATCACTACTGCTAGACATGTTTCTTTAGCTCTTAAAAAAATCTATAAAGATAAAAGGAAGATGAATAATTTCAATCTAACATATTAGTAATACACACAAGAGTGCACTGATGGAGCGAACTGTACAGCAAGTAACACAGTGCTCTTTACACAAATCCAACGATTACATATGCATGTGGGTCATTCATTTCTATGAAATATTGACTGAAGACCTTTTCATATTAGTAAAGAAAATGCATGAATATGTACACAGAGTATAAAAACAAGTAAGAATGACACTGTGAGTAAAGTTTGAACAGCAGTAAACTTAAGTATATGACAATAATTGTACAAGAAATATTCTCCTCTTGTTGCTACGTTCTAAATCCGTTAGGCGCTTTGCAGAAGGTGTTAACTACCCTGGCCCTAAGTGCAGTGCCCTCACTTCACTCAGGACACTACAACCTTGGGCCTTCAGAACCCTAACAAAGGGAGTTCCATCTGAAGTAGCACCTAACCATGATGTAGAAAATTTTCGAGTAAATCCACAAATAAAAAACAACAACTATGACTTCCTAAATATACAAAGATTTGATGAGGCATTAGTAGAGCAGATTCACACAACAATCGTGCATTTTGTGATATAAGGATGAAACTTAGCACACATGACATCATGAGAAGTATTTTGAGTCAAGGAGCTGCTTCCAATTTAACCTTCGGTGACCTCCAGACATTTTTCCATATACGGAATTTGGGTATATAATCACCAAATAAGATATAATAACATGTGGTGGAATGTAGCCAAGTATGTTATATTGACAGTCACGATGTCCTTAAAGATGCCACACCCAATTTATAAAGGAGAATGTGCCAAAGTTAGTGCTCAATAGCACCCACACTTTACCTATCAAATTAATGTGTTTTGGAGTCTCATACCCATATTTTTTTTCATTTTGTCTGTAGCCCTGTTTAGGTCGTATGCTATACTAAGTATAGTGAACTGACAAGCATGTGCAGGATTTTTATACTACAGGGCTGCTTGACATGGTCAACTAGCAAGTGTGAGCAAGCTAAGCATGCATATGTCTAGGTCAGGCAACTGGCTTTGTGGGTATGAATTAGCATTCTCTCTTATAAGGTTCTTTCAGTCAATTTGGTTTGTGTTCAAGACCCTAAAGTAGAGAGCTGTATGTAGCTGTTATTTAGGTGAGTATTCTTATAACTGAAAACATCATATGTGACCGTCTACAGGAAAATCGGGCACAACGCGGCCCCGACGAAAAAATTTTTTTTTTGCACTTACACACTCCTCGGCAAGCAGATATTAAGCTCTCCAAGTTTTATCGCCGTGGCTTTAGCTATTCCTGCTATATATCACCTAACCGTTCCCTTCGTTAGGCTTATTTAATACAATTTTAAGAACTAAATCGATCTTTTTGCGATGTCTACGCATGCCGCGTTGTGCCCGATTTTCCCATAGACGGTCACATATCATGGTGGTTGCCAGCGGCTGGTAAGCAAAACTATACCCAGACTACCTAATGAATACTATTTGAAAGCGAATACTATTTGAAAGCGAAAACTAGCAGACTCTTTTTTTATATATGTGACCGTCTACAGGAAAACCGGGCACAACGCGGCACCCTTCGAAAAAAATTTTTTTGCACTTACAGAGTTGTCGGCGTCCAGATATATTGAGCTCTCCAAGTTTTATCGTCGTAGCTTAAGTCGTTCCCACTATAATAGACCTAACTGTTCCCTTCCGTCGGCTTGAAACAATACATTTTTAAGAAATCGATCGATCTTTTCTCGATATTTACGCACGCCAC
>WLWD01005504.1_pt1 | contig 22577 bp, 31 predicted proteins | sample 6712731 | NCBI WGS metagenome assembly WLWD01 (sample SAMN12718690, study PRJNA576275) | sponge metagenome | isolation source: marine sponge | host: Mycale hentscheli | place: New Zealand: South Island, Marlborough, Capsize Point | collected 2014-11-01
TTGTGCCCGGTTTTCCTGTAGACGGTCACAAATAATTGACAATATATAAAGCAAATAGTTATGTATAATTATCAATAAAAAAATAACTAGACTTGGACAATGACTGCTGAGAGGTACACTACTGATCAAGTATTGGCCTTCCTTGACTTGGACAATGACTGCTGAGAGGTACACTACTGATCAAGTATTGGCCTTCCTTGACTTGGACAATGACTGCTGAGAGGTACACTACTGATCAAGTATTGGCCTTCCTTGACTTGGACAATGACTGTTGAGAGGTACACTACAGATCAAGTATTGGCCTTCCTTGATTCAGAGGAACTTGGAGAGGAAGACTTCCTAGGTGAAGAAATCGATGGCCAAATGGAGGGCAGTGACGAAGAATTTTATGACCTGGAAGAGATGGAGATAGAGGGCAAGTGTTTTGTTTGTTTGTTTTTTTAGCTTCATTTTTGTTCATTCACAATGATGATTGCATAAAATTTGATGAACTACCCCAACCACAGGAAGACCCACCTATCACTGCATTGTCCTCCCAGAATACAGACTTGCTTCCTCACACTTCTCCTGTGATTGAAGGTGCCCATGAGATGGATTCTGATGGGGAAGAGGAATCATCAAGCCAGGAGGCATCACCTTCACCTTTTCTGGCACATCTTCTCCTGGTCCCACTGTGGGACCAGGAGAAGATGTGTCAGAAAAGGAGTGTAGAGCTGGAACTGACAATGCTTCCTTCCATACGGGTTTTGAAGGTGATGCCTCCTGCTGAGACTGCTTGATGATCTCTGCAAGTCGGGCCTTTACAGCTGTGGCACTGCAAGATCTAACCGTAAAGGTTTTCCAAACATTCTAAAAATAAAAAAATAAAAATTGAAGAACAGGTAAATTACATATAAATTATATTCTCTAATATGCTCTAGAATATTAATATAATTTATAATTAGGGGAGATATCATCACAGTACAGTCTAACAACATAGCAGCATCTGCATGGAAGGACAACAAACTTGTAACTGTCATGTATACTGGATACGACCCAGCAAAGAACACCACTGTTCTAAGGAGGCAAAGAGATGGAAACCAAGAAGTCATTTTCCTGTCCACTTGCGACAGCCTCCTACAATCAGCATATGGGAGGTGTTGACAGAGGTGACCAGATCCGAGGATATTACGCAACAAAGTTGTAATGTAGAAAGTTCTATAGATACATTGTAAATGTTTTGGTGGGCGTGGCAATATCAAACTCATTCATCCTGCATCATCATTGCTATCCAAATGCAAAAGTGTCACTGAAGTCCTTCCATGAGGCAGTTGCTGTGCAGCTCATTGGGAACTACTGTTCTCGCAGAAAACCTGGAAGGATAACTTATCCGTTCACTCTTGGGGGTTCATTCACTATCCCAGAAGAAGGTCTCTTCAGGTACCAGAGAGGGAGGTGCGTTATTTTGCCAAGATGAACCAAAAAAGAACAGACACATCATGGTACGTGGTAGATTGTGGGTGTGGCTTGTCACCGTGGAGTTCCATCTGATTGCTACATAAAATATCACCAGAGAAACTTCTAAGTACAACCACAACATTTCTTTATACCAATTTCATTTTATTCTTAGTTAGGCATTAGAATATCGAAGTATTTGGGGACAACAACAAAAAAAACACAACCCCCCGACATCAAAATCAACAGTTACAAAATTATTATTTAAAGCAAGTAGCTAGTGAACATTAAACAACAATATTTAGCTTATAAACACAAGGTTTAGCATAAACATGACTAATATAAACACAAGGTAGCCTAAACATTTACATACTATTAAGCACAAGGTTTAGCCTAAACATTTACATTACTATATAAACACAAGGTTTAGCCTAAACATTTACATTACTATATAAGCACAAGGTTTAGCCTAAACATTTACATTACTATATAAACACAAGGTTTAGCCTAAACATTTACATTACTATATAAACACAAGGTTTAGCCTAAACATTTACATTACTATATAAACACAAGGTTTAGCCTAAACATTTACATTACTATATAAACACAAGGTTTAGCCTAAACATTTACATTACTATATAAACACAAGGTTTAGCCTAAACATTTACATCGCTGCTGCTAACAATGGCAGACTTACTTTCAAACTTGTAGTCTCCAATGAGTGCGCACTTGAGTAGGCTTCAAACGGGTGGAAACCAAATGAAACTTAGCCCGCGGGTAGATAAGAGCTTTAGCTCCAACTTGCTAATACATCGCCACCGTCTACCTCACAGCATATCGTCTCCAGACTAGAAAAAGCTTCTAGCGTTCTAGCCACGCGGACCCCCGCCTCAATTCTTGTAAACAATTCCGGAGTATGTGCGAGTACTCGCAAATTTAATTTTAGGCGATAATCGGTTAATAGGGTCAGGTCACTATGGTACTTAATAGGGTCAGGTCACTATGGTACTTAATAGGGTCAGGTCACTATGGTACTTAATAGGGTCAGGTCACTATGGTACTTAATAGGGTCAGGTCACTATGGTACTTAATAGGGTCAGGTCACTATGGTACTTAATAGGTTCAGGTCACTATGATACTTAATAGGGTCAGGTCACTATGGTACTTAATAGGTTCAGGTCACTATGGTACTTAATAGGTTCAGGTCACTGTGGTACTTAATAGGGTCGGGTCACTGTGGTACTTAATAGGGTCAGGTTACTATGGTACTTAATAGGTTCAGGTCACTATGGTACTTAATAGGGTCAGGTCACTATGGTACTTAATAGGTTCAGGTCACTATGATACTTAATAGGGTCAGGTCACTATGGTACTTAATAGGTTCAGGTCACTATGGTACTTAATAGGTTCAGGTCACTGTGGTACTTAATAGGGTCGGGTCACTGTGGTACTTAATAGGGTCAGGTTACTATGGTACTTAATAGGTTCAGGTCACTATGGTACTTAATAGGGTCAGGTCACTATGGTACTTAATAGGTTCAGGTCACTATGATACTTAATAGGGTCAGGTCACTATGGTACTTAATAGGTTCAGGTCACTATGGTACTTAATAGGTTCAGGTCACTGTGGTACTTAATAGGGTCGGGTCACTGTGGTACTTAATAGGGTCAGGTTACTATGGTACTTAATAGGTTCAGGTCACTATGGTACTTAATAGGGTCAGGTCACTATGGTACTTAATAGGTTCAGGTCACTATGATACTTAATAGGGTCAGGTCACTATGGTACTTAATAGGTTCAGGTCACTATGGTACTTAATAGGTTCAGGTCACTGTGGTACTTAATAGGGTCGGGTCACTGTGGTACTTAATAGGGTCAGGTTACTATGGTACTTAATAGGTTCAGGTCACTATGGTACTTAATAGGGTCAGGTCACTATGGTACTTAATAGGTTCAGGTCATGTGGATTATGGGTCAGGCGCTATGGTATAGCGATTTTCAATAAATGGAATTCATTGAATCAGCAACTTCATTGCTATCTAAGAGAAGGCTATGGATGATATATGGATTGAAATTATAGTTTGGTGGTGTGGATTTAATCCTAGAGCCTCTGGTCTATGTATTAGTGCTGCACTAAATAATCACTCTCAGTGATAGCACTTATTCTCAACCTGATGTTATTGCTGTCACATGAATGTTTTGGTATAGGCTAAGTCACATGACTAGAGGAATTATGTCACTTGACTATGTTATTATGTACAGGGCTGAATGTGGTGGAGAATTCAGTATTTTTATCAGTGATAATAATATTGTCATGTCATGTGGCCGAGGAGATAGTGGAGCTCTAGGTCATGGACCAGCTGCTCTCCAAGACTGTCTCAAACCTAAACTCATTGAAGGCATGTTATCCTCGGATACAGTGGGTGTGGCTTGCGGTATGGCACATACTGTTGCAATAACTTCAGATAGAGGAGCTTTATTTACTTGGGGAGATGGTAGAACTGGTTGCCTTGGTAATGGAAAGAATGAAATATGGTATGTTAATTATAGTTTGCTATAGTATATAACCGTTATTATAGTATTGTTGTGTAGTGTAGTGCTGCTAGTTATTATAGTATTGTTGTGTGGTAGTAGTGCTGCTAGTTATTATAGTATTGTTGTGTGATGTAGTGCTGCTAGTTATTATAGTATTGTTGTGTGATGTAGTGCTGCTAGTTATTATAGTATTGTTGTGTGATGTAGTGCTGCTAGTTATTATAGTATTGTAGTGTGGTGTAGTGCTGCTAGTTATTATAGTATTGTTGTGTGATGTAGTGCTGCTAGTTATTATAGTATTGTTGTGTGATGTAGTGCTGCTAGTTATTATAGTATTGTTGTGTGATGTAGTGCTGCTAGTTATTATAGTATTGTTGTGTGATGTAGTGCTGCTAGTTATTATAGTATTGTTGTGTGATGTAGTGCTGCTAGTTATTATAGTATTGTTGTGTGATGTAGTGCTGCTAGTTATTATAGTATTGTTGTGTGATGTAGTGCTGCTAGTTATTATAGTATTGTTGTGTGATGTAGTGCTGCTAGTTATTATAGTATTGTTGTGTGATGTAGTGCTGCTAGTTATTATAGTATTGTTGTGTGATGTAGTGCTGCTAGTTATTATAGTATTGTTGTGTGATGTAGTGCTGCTAGTTATTATAGTATTGTTGTGTGATGTAGTGCTGCTAGTTATTATAGTATTGTAGTGTAGTGTAGTGCTGCTAGTTATTATAGTATTGTTGTGTGATGTAGTGCTGCTAGTTATTATAGTATTGTTGTGTGATGTAGTGCTGCTAGTTATTATAGTATTGTTGTGTAATGCAGTGCTGCTCCTTCTGAAATTAAAGTACTTAGTGCGGGTCGTATGAATGAGTTGATTTGTGCGGTAAGGTGTGGTCCAGACAGTTCCATGTTCCTCACAGATTCTGGCAGAGTGTATGCTTGTGGCAAGTGAGTTATACAACATTGAATAATGTCAACTTTTATAAGCATGAAAATTGGTGCACATTTGGCCATTGCACTCAGTTATGGCTCATTGTTATTATCCTTTCTGTGCCTTCTTGGGCACTATCAAGCTGGCACTTTCCCCCAATCTGAAGATTTCATAATCATTCTTCTTTTATTACCTTTTTCAACTATATAGTAGTCTTGTTTTGTATTTTTTTCTTTTTCAGAAGCAAAACAACAACAACAACAACAACAACTGTATTTCCAAGCTGACAATAAACCCATAACTTTACTTCTAGAGTGAAATATACTTACCGCTAAACCCTCTGGTATAAATCTAGCATTTGATCTTGGAGATACCTGATGTGGCACACCAATGCCATCATTACCTACCTGATGTAGCATCATAATCGTAACTCTGATGCTTTGTAAGAAACTGGAGGTGTTCTCTGAAGATGGTGTGTTCCCGTCCATACTTCTGACGGAGAGTCTTGAGGCCATTCTCATAGCCATTATCACTTTGGATGGCTGTCTTAACTAATTCCTTAGTCTCTGGAGTAGTCATCGATTCTAAGATAAGACAAGCTTTCTCTTCCTCAGTCAGTGAAGTATCTTTCTCTACCACCTTACAGAAGAGCTTTGAGAATTGTTTCCAATCCAGAGAAGTGCCGTCAAATTTTGGCAAAGCCACCTTGTGCTTGGTGGTGGGAGAAGATTTGACAATGATCTCAGATGGCTTCAAAAATGACTCCCTGGAGGAAGGAGCTCTGTCCTTCATCTGTTCATCTAAGATCCTGGCATTGATTTCTTTAAGGATTGATGTCAACTTGCTCCTCAGCTCATGGATCTCCATGTCCATCTGGTAACAGAGATTCCTTCTTGAACTGGGTAACTTGAGATTTGAGAGATTCTGGATCAGAGTGAACTGCTGGAAGGTTGAGTGTATCCAGCTCGAAAATAGAAGATAGAGATTCCAAAGCCACAACTCCTGAGACGTACATGGCTTGCTTCTCTTGCAGGACCTTGACCTTACTAAGTTTAGTCCTGATTTCAGATAGTACAGTGTCGGCTCAAGCTTCCTCTTCTTCCAGAGGGAAGTCGGATGCGGCTTGTAGAGATAATTCTTCGAATCTTTCCTGCAACACATCAAACAGAATGGATGACCTGGTGATCTCTTCAGTTTTCTCCTGCAGTTCGCCAGGCCGTATAGTGGCTAGAGAAGACTCCATGAGGATTCATATGCTGGAGTCTAGTTTGGTCAGCTGACCTTTCCTGCCAGCTCTCTTGGCCTGTACCTTGGCAGGACTAGTCATGGCCAGTGTTTGTCTCACTTCTTCTTCCACACTGTGAGACATAGTGGTTCATTTAATATTTCAGTAGATTGGAAGTGATGTTCGTGAAGTGTAGAACACGACGTGAAGAGCTTGATGAGAAGAGTGAGATGAAATGGCTGAATGATAGAAGAGAAGGGGGGGGGGGGTTGTAAGGCACCTTGCAGCTCTATCCATTTATTTAGATTGAGCAGTATGATTAGCAACCACAGCTAACTAGGCTAAGTACAAGCTAGAGTGACTACTGATAGATAAAATAGATAAACTATGTCTACTATGAAGGCAAAGCTAAAGAGATAAATACTGTTCATGATTCAACTGTTCACCATGATTACACTATTATCTAACCTCATCTCACACAATGGTTTTTGGTCCACATGAACAGGTCAAACCAGTTACTATTCTAGTTGTCAGTCACACTTTTTCTCTTGCTATGTTGTTTGAATGATAGTTTGTCTTCATTTGACTCTTTGTTTTGAGTAAAGTACTTAGCTAGCTAGCTACTTTGAATAGGTCAGGGATAGGTTAAGCAATTATAGACTTGGATTTTGGTATTCTGGAGACGTCCCTCTCTACCTACAAACTATTGACAGGAAAGAACTCTACAGATACTGAGCTTGCAGCAGCTAGATTTCATATTTTTCAACAAAAAGGGAATAAATACAAAACAGAGAAAAAAGAGTGATATATATCACTGGGTTTAGTGGGTGGTGCCTGCATACAGAACTCAGACAGTGAGGAGACTGGGCAGGGCCAAACAATCAATAGCTACGCAAACAAACCAATTGACAAGTTCAAAGTTCATGTATTATGGGATGACACATTATCTCGCACACATAGGGTCAGGGTAGGCCTGGACACTACCATTATGTACCTGATGTAGTACACCAATGCTACCATTGCCTACCTGATGTAGCACTACCAATGCTACCATTGCCTACCTGATGTAGCACTACCAATGCTACCATTACCTACCTGATGTAGCACTACCAATGCTACCATTGCCTACCTGATGTAGCACTACCAATGCTACCATTACCTACCTGATGTAGCACACCAATGCTACCATTGCCTACCTGATGTAGCACACCAATGCTACCATTGCCTACCTGATGTAGCACACCAATGCTACCATTGCCTACCTGATGTAGTACACCAATGCTACCATTGCCTACCTGATGTAGCACACCAATGCTACCATTGCCTACCTGATGTAGCACTACCAATGCTACCATTGCCTACCTGATGTAGCACACCAATGCTACCATTGCCTACCTGATGTAGCACACCAATGCTACCATTACCTACCTGATGTAGTACTACCAATGCTACCATTGCCTACCTGATGTATCACACCAATGCTACCATTATCTACCTGATGTAGCACACCAATGCTACCATTGCCTACCTGATGTAGCACACCAATGCTACCATTGCCTACCTGATGTAGCACACCAATGCTACCATTACCTACCTGATGTATCACACCAATGCTACCATTATCTACCTGTTGATGTAGACCCACCACAATTTGCTACCAATTGCCACCTGATTGTGGAGCACTACAATGCCTACCAGATGTAGCACACCAATGCTACCATTGCCTACCTGATGTAGCACTACCAATGCTACCATTGCCTACCTGATGTAGCACACCAATGCTACCATTGCCTACCTGATGTAGCACACCAATGCTACCATTGCCTACCTGATGTAGCACACTGTGGGCCGACTCGGGGGCAGTTGTCACTTGGCCTCTCTTCCGACTCGCACCTGATGACAGCAATTATTTGCTGCCACCAGAGTCTCAAGGGTTTCTTAGCTACTCCTTGGCTAGCCACAACCCTACCCGCAGGTTGGATACTAGGAATAGGTTAAATTGTATTTAATCAAGAAACAGAACACACAACGTATTGAGTGACCTGAACTACAAAACTGAGACTGAAGCACATGGCACACAACATCTGACTTATATAAAAAACACAAACTCCACCTACAACTCCCACAAAATGCTGCAAAGCACACACACAAACACGACTATCGTGTTACACTTTCACATAAACTACACATGACTTCCATTAACAACTTATTGATGACACACACACAAACATGTTCATTCATGCACGCCCGCAATTGTCTCTTCTCAGTTCGGCTTCATGTGGGCATACCCACATCTCCCCCCTCCTTCTGACTTGCTGAATGTCCATCTTCAGCACATATCTGCTCCTTCTTGTCGTAACAACAACTCAGACAATCAGCCACGCCATTTTCTCTGCCACTACGATATTTGATTTCAAAGTCAAACTCTTTAAGGCGAAGAGCCCAGTTGTATAGCCTCCTGTTCTCTTGCCTAGCTGACATCAGAGTCACCAATCCTCGATGGTCCGTCACCACAGTGAATCGATTCCCATACAAATAGAAGGCAAAATGCCTCACTGCTTCGAACAACGCAAGTCCCTCCAGCTCCTGCGCACTGTAACGACTCTGGGCTCCCTTCAGTTGCCTCGAAAAGAAAGCCACAGGATACTGATCCTTCCCTCTTTCTACAGATAACACAGCTCCCACACCACACGCACTGGCATCACATTCAAGCACAAAAATGTCTGACACACATGGTACAATTAAACAAACACTACTACATAATTGCTCACACAAACTGTAGAAAGCCTCTATCATCTGGCTTGTCCACTCTACTGTCCCAGCCGCATTCCTGGACGTTGAGGGCGTGAGAGTAGAGGACCAGCGGTGATAGTTCCGAATGAAACGCCTATAGAAGCGCATAGGCTCCAACCGTCCCGAAATGTCCGGGACCGTCCCGGATTTGTTAACTTTGTCCCCGGTCCCGGAAGAGACTACTATTTGTCCCGGAAAGTTACTTTAACCGGCAAAATGTAAAGGGTGTCTCTACGCGAAATGGGAAACGATCGTCAGTATCACAAATGCAGGAGTAGATTCACGGTTATTGTAGAGGTTGACATGAGCGATTGCGGTCCTCCTAAGCTTAAAAGAGCCAGAAAGCAATGCCATTTTGATTTTAGCTGGCCTCAACAATTCCCTGGTATAGGGAGAAGCTCTAAAGGTAAAAGCAGTAATAAAGTAGTGGTTATTTACTACTTTCTAGCTAGCACAACAAACTTTGTATAATGACAAAATAAATACATAAACAAAAGCAACAGCAATTTACTATTACAATGAACAGTCATTTAGTGTAGGGAATAATGTTGGATATACATCAAATGTAAATTTCTTATAGGTTTGAGGTAGTTGTATACAACTATCGTAAAACTTAGATGAAGTAGAATAAAGTTCCATGCAATATCTCTGTCCTCATTGAGTAAGCACTTGATAATGAAAAAAATCACTATTCATGCTACACCTATTTATTAGCCTTAATCGTACTTAATTAGTGGCGGGCGTGGCTATGGTCCCTGAAGCTCCTTTGGAAAAGTTGGAGGGTATGCTACCATACCAAGGAAGGCCCTAAGTTGCTTCCTAGTCCTTGGGAGCGGGTGCTCCCTGATGGCTCTCACTCTAGCCTCCGGCACGTTAATAACACCACCGCCCACAACATGCCCCAAAAACTCCAGCTTCACCTTCCCAAAACAACACTTACTCCTCCTACACGTCAACCCAGCAACCTTCAACACCCCAAACAACTTCCTCAGATGTACCACATGCTCCTCCCAACTACTTGACACAACTAATATGTCGTCTATATAGACACGAGCGAAGTCCATACAGTCAACCAACACTGAGTCCATCAAACGTTGGAAAACCGACGGTGCATTAGTAAGACCGAACGGCATCCTGATGAACTTATATTTCCCGAAGGGACAAATAAAACATGTCTTGTCCCTGTCAGCCACATCCACTTCCACCTGGTGGAATCCTTTCGCAAGATCCACCTTAGACAACACCTTACCACTACCAACCTTTTCCACCATCTCCTCAAACCCTGGTATATAATAGGGCTCTTTGGCCGTCACCTCGTTTAACTTCCGATAATCCACACACAACCGTATACCACCACCCTGCTTTCTTCACCGGCACCAAGGGCGATGCCCACTGACTGTCACACCTCTCGATCACCCCACACTTCTCCAGACCAGCCAACTCCTTTTTCACTTCCTCCCTAATTCCCAACGGCACAGAGTACGGTGTCTGCCTAATAGGCGGACTATCTCCTGTCTCTATCTTAAGCACAACCTCCCCCGTATTCCCTGGCAAGTCCGAAAACACTACATCATACTCCGCCAACAAACTATCCAATTCACCCTGATTAAACCCTCCACATTCTCCCGACAACTTGGTTTTCGCCTCACTATCTTCCTCAACAACCACATCCAACCTACCCACACTCATCCTCTCCCAATACCTCTTCAAACAATTCACGTGCACCACTTTACTATGTTTCTTGGCACCCACCTTATGAATTTTGTAGTTGACCTCACCTACCTTCTCCAATACAATGTAAGGCCCCTCCCACGAATCCAACAACTTACAACTAAGCCCCGGAATCCGATACAATACCTTAGAACCCACAGCAAATTCCCTCAACTTCTTTCCCCTATTCAACAAAGCCATCCTTCCTTCCTTCCCCTTCGCCATCTTCAAAGCTGCACAGTCCCTCATCATCTCTAACCTATCCGCCATATTACCAACCCACTCACACACATTCCACTTCTTCCCTTCTTCCTCAAACAACTCATGGTACAGGGCATCCAGAGGTGTCCTTACTCTAAACCCATAAACCAGATCAAAAGGACTAAATCCTGAATCGGCGTGAGGCATCTGCCTCAACACATACAAAACAAAATTCACCTGCCCAACCCAATCCATCTTCTCCTCTACACACTTCCCCAAAATCGCCTTCAGTGTCCCATGCATCCTCTCCACAGCCCCATTCGTTTCCGGATGATATGGGGAGGTCCTAACTTTCTCAATGCCCAACCAACTACACATATCCTTCATCACCTTCCCACAAAACTGACTGCCTTGATCAGTCAATACTCTTTCCGGGATCGAGGTCCTTGAAAAGATTGACCACAACCCATCCATAACTGTCTTAGCATGGATATTCCTCAAAGGTACCGCCTCTGGCCACCTTGTTGCCAAGCAAACATAAGTTAAAAGGTACATGTTGCCACCCTTCCCTTTAGGCAATGGACCCACTAAGTCTACTGCCACGTCTTCGAACGGCTCACTCAGTAATGGCCTCTCTACTGCTGGTGCCTTCTTTGGTTTCTGCTTTGACTTGAGCTGACATACCTTGCATGCCCTGCAATGGCCCCACACCTCCTTGCTCATGCCTGGCCAAATAAAATGCCTGCCCACCATGGCTGACACCTTCTCCGCCCCCAAATGTCCATTTCTCTCATGCCCCAACACTAATACCTTCTCCCTAAACTCCATCGGTACCACCAATACGTCCCTAAACTCCTCCCAAGTTACGTACATTGACTTCACCAACGTTCCACCCTTCCACGAAAACCCTCTCTCCTTTCTCTCACCCAATTCCCTCCATTCCTTCAAACTATCATCCTTCCTGACAGCCTCCCGGAATTTCTCACCATCCGAACCACCCTTCATAGGCCCTATTCTCCCTGCCAATTCACACAACTGCCTTTCCTTTCCCTCTAAAGGTACTTGGCCCTCTAATGCAGTAGGTACTGCCACGCCTTCTACCGAAGTATCCTGACTCAATTCCTCTGACTCAACTACCAAAGTAATCTCCTCAGCTACCGAAGCATCCTGCTCTGACTCCTCAACAGCTGACACCTCCTCAATCACACTCCACACATTATCAGAACTCTCACCTCCCACACTAACTTCTTTCTCACCCAGTTTCAAATACTTCGTCTTCACACCCACTATCACTGTATCCAACCCAGCCTCCCTCTTAGCCTGACTTCTGGTTAACACGTTCACACTCTTAGGTTTCACAGCTTCCCTGAACGCCTCCACCTCCTCATCCAGTCTTAAGTCTAACGGCACAATACAATATCCATCATCCCTCTCATCAACCACTACTCTCTTCTCTAACTTTAGACCAGCAACCTCAAACATAGCCCTCGTACATTTCCTCAAGTTAGTTTCACCACACACTCCAGATATAAGAATCTCACCAAAGTCTTCCGCACCCTCAGCTACCATAGACTTTGTGACTAATCCAATATCAGCTCCCGTATCCACCAAGATTTTTGTCGACTTCCCATTCACCTTCCCCCACACAATATTATCTGGGTCTGTGAGTCAAGCTAGGCAGCCTACCTGCTATAACTGTCATAAGGATGGACATAAAAGTCCCGATTGTCCTTTGAAGAAGGTGGGAATGACAGTGAAGAAGGAACCTTTAGGAGGCGGGTTATCTCCAGTGAATGTGGAGACTAAAGGAAAGGAAGAGAAGAATACCCGGTCAACATTGGGACTAATGGACCTATTTGCCTTACAATCGACAGCCCTGTGCCCTGCCTCTCCACAGATGAAGCAGTTCACGGTGAACTTACTATTACTAGTGTTGTCACGACCCACTCTTCCTGCCCTACCCCCATCACCACTATTACTACTTCCCAACATCTTGTAGAAATTCCCCCGTTGTCTTCCTGACATCCAATCACACCACGCCTCCCGTAACTCAATCACACCACGCCTCCCGTAACTCCCTCACACCACGCCTCCCGTAACTCCCTCACACCACGCCTCCCGTAACTCCCTCACACCACGCCTCCCGTAACTCCCTCACACCACGCCTCCCGTAACTCCCTCACACCACGCCTCCCGTAACTCCCTCACACCACGCCTCCCGTAACTCCCGTTCTCTATGAACACCTTCCCACTACTAGGGATAACCTGTCTTGTCACCGCCATAGCCAAGGCAAACACACATTCCTCCACCGATTTCGCTCCCTGAAACAACCCCTTGCAAATCCTACAGATAGTGTCCACCACCTCATCTCCTGTCTTCGCCTTCAGTGCCTCTCCAGTGAGTTCAAACAACTTATGCCCGTAGGTGATAGTGGTTTCACCCACGGCCTTCAGTAAAGCACCCTTCAATATCTCATAGTCAGCCCCCTCGTCCATTAGCTCACTGACCTTCATGCACAACCTCTCCGTCAACCTTGCAAACAATCTCTCCGACCACTCCGCCCTATTGATCTCACAATCTGTCATAATCCGTTCAAACCGGTCCAGATAGGCGCACAAATCCGAAGCCTCCCTGAACATTCCCAAACCTCTCAACTTCTCTTGCTGCCTCTCCTTCTTCTCCTTAGCCCTGTCTTCATCTTCTTTTCTGTCCCTCCTGGCTACATCCTCAGCCCTTCTCCTTTCCGCCTCTTCCTCTCTAAATTTTGTCAATCTCAATTCTTCTAACTCCCTTATTTTCTCCGCCTTAGCATCTTCTATCTTCCTTAACTTCTCAGCCTTAGCATCTTCCATTTCCCTAATCTGCGTAAACATCTCTCTCAAATCAGCTCTCCTAGCCTCTTCATTAGCCTTCCTAGCCTTCTCTTCTTCCTCCCTCCTAGCCTCAGCTGCCTCTAACAAGTCTCTCTTATACTGAGCATCCCTCTCACACATTATCCTCAACAGTGTTTTAACCTCTGAATCATCTCCAGTGGCCATCTCGTACACTTCCTCCCTCTCACTGATACCACTCAAACTGTCACTCCCCTCAATCACTGTTCCTGCTCCCTGATCTACTTCCCTTTCTACTACTTCGGTCTCCTCTCCCTCCGAGCTCACCGTTTGTTCCACCGGCCTGGTGAAGTACGGCGACCTAGGCTCTAGCACTTGTCTCCTCGATGGCCTATAAGCCAAATCTCTTCCACTTCCAGCTGGCAACTTCCTGCTGGTCCTCTTCCTCCCCGTTTCCTCAGGTTTGGTCTCCGGCATGGGCAGGGAATAGCTTCACCGTCCGACAGAGACCTAAAAAAAAACACAACAAAACAAAAAAATGACACACGAATAATAATGGCGCGCACAAAAAAAAAATTAGATTCAACAATGATACAAGTTATACACAAACACAATTGTTCTGTTCCAAGCAGTCTCGACTGCTGTTCTCCTACGGTAGTATGGTCCCGATGTAGGTAGGACGTAGGTTGAGTCCTCACTGTGGCGGACGCACGCAGGAAGATCTCAATATTAAACTCCCTCTTGGATATTTCCGCTGATGGGAATTCTTGATGGTTCTTCTCTCGGGATGACTCCTGCGATTGAAGATCCCACCGCTGCCACCAAATGTGGGCCGACTCGGGGGCAGTTGTCACTTGGCCTCTCTTCCGACTCGCACCTGATGACAGCAATTATTTGCTGCCACCAGAGTCTCAAGGGTTTCTTAGCTACTCCTTGGCTAGCCACAACCCTACCCGCAGGTTGGATACTAGGAATAGGTTAAATTGTATTTAATCAAGAAACAGAACACACAACGTATTGAGTGACCTGAACTACAAAACTGAGACTGAAGCACATGGCACACAACATCTGACTTATATAAAAAACACAAACTCCACCTACAACTCCCACAAAATGCTGCAAAGCACACACACAAACACGACTATCGTGTTACACTTTCACATAAACTACACATGACTTCCATTAACAACTTATTGATGACACACACACAAACATGTTCATTCATGCACGCCCGCAATTGTCTCTTCTCAGTTCGGCTTCATGTGGGCATGCCCACACACACCAATGCTACCATTGTCTACCTGATGTAGTACTATACTACCAATGCTACCATTGCCTACCTGATGTAGCACACCAATGCTACCATTGCCTACCTGATGTAGCACACCAATGCTACCATTGCCTACCTGATGTAGCACTACCAATGCTACCATTGCCTACCTGATGTAGCACACCAATGCTACCATTGCCTACCTGATGTAGCACTACCATGCTACCTGATGTAGCACACCAATGCTACCATTTGCCTACCTGATGTAGCACACCAATGCCCTGTAGCACCATTGCCTCCTGATTTATGCTACCATTGCCTACCTGATGTAGCACACCAATGCTACCATTACCTACCTGATGTGCACACCAATCTACCGTTACCTACCTGATGTACACACCAATGCTACCATTACCTGATGTAGCCCTACCATGCTACCATACCTACCTATGTTCACACCATGCTCCATTACCTACCTAATGTAGCACTACCAATCTACATTGCCTACCTGATGTAGCACTACCAATGCTACCATTGCCTACCTGATGTAGCACACCAGTGCTACCATTGCCTACGTGATGTAGCACACCAATGCTACGCATGCCTACCTGATGTAGCATACCAATGCTACCATTGCCTATGCCAACTGATGTAGCACCCAATGCTACCATTGCCTACCTGATGTAGCACTTACACTGCTACCATTACTACCTGATTAGCACACATGCTACCATTGCCTACCTGATGTAGCACTACCAATGCTACCATTGCCTACCTGATGTAGCACACCAATGCTACCATTGCCTACCTGATGTAGCACTACCAATGCTACCATTGCCTACCAAATGTAGCACACCAATGCTACCATTACCTACCTGATGTAGCACACCAATGCTACCATTACCTACCTGATGTAGCACACCAATGCTACCATTGCCTACCTGATGTAGCACTACCAATGCTACCATTACCTACCTGATGTAGCACTACCAATGCTACCATTGCCTACCTGATGTAGCACACCACATTTAGTATACTAACTCATAAATGCTAACTTTCATTACTATAGCAACCAATACAACAAGCTTGGTCTCAACCAGCGTCAGACGTTCATCAGTCAAATGAGACGTATCTGGAACAAAGCTATAGAGCATGTAGCATGTGCCTTGGAACCAACTCCTATCAAAGAACTTGGAAAACACAGAGTGATTGACATGGCAATAGGCCCCACCCACTCCTGTCTTGTCGTAGAGACCGGCAAAGTAAGCCATTAGTGATTTGTGTATAATGTACTGTTTGCTGTCTAAATGAATCTTCTTTTTCTCATGTCCATGCTAGGTATTTACTTTGGGTCGTAACAATGAAGGTCAACTTTGTTCTGGTAATCTACAATCATCAAATGTCCCAGTCAATGTCACTTCTCTGACCGGAAAACCCACAGTAAGTGAAATGGTGCATCCACCAGCTGACCTGGTGGAACACACCCACCAGCTAATGTGGTGGACCACACCCACCAGCTGATGAAACACGCCCATCAGCTGATGTGGTGGAACACACCTACCAGCTATGGAACAAACCCATCAGCTAATGTGTGGTGGAACACACCCACCGCTGATAGAACACGCCCACCAGCTAATGTGGTGGACCACACCCACCAGCTGATGGAACACGCCCATCAGCTGATGGAACACGCCCATCAGCTGATGGAACACGCCCATCAGCTGATGTGGTGGACCACACCCACTGCTGATAGAACACGCCCACCAGCTAATGTGGTGGACCACACCCACCAGCTGATGTGGTGGAACACACCTACCAGCTGATGGAACACACCCATCAGCTGATGTGGTGGACCACACCTACCAGCTGATGGAACACACCCATCAGCTGATGTGGTGGACCACACCCATAAGCTGATAAATCAATTTGTATAAAATTCTTATGTTTGTTCAGATGGTGACTTGTACTGAGCTTGCAACTATGGTGACAACACAAGAGAACAGCTTTATGTTGTGGGGTTCTCGTCCAATCATTCAGTCTCCGTTACACACCTTGCTATCACCTCAACCCAACACAAAGGCAGAACAAGTCCAGTCCAGAGATGAAAAAATAAAAGATAATGAACGAACCAGGCGGCATCACACTTCCTCTGTAACCATGGAGCTTCGTGCCCCAGGCTCGTCAGATAACCTTACTCAGCAGCAAGACAATGGTGTCCACAGATCATCCAGTCTGAATCTGATGAACTGTCCTCACGTGATGGTACCTTGTGTTGATGGAGGTCAATACATGGACACTCTGACACACTGTCTGAAGGAAAGAGCCACTACTACTAAAACAAAGGGGACAAAAGAAGAAGGGAGAGGAGGTGTTGTGGGTGGAGCTATAAGGCGTGGTCCATCTGTGAGTAGTGAGACTGGGGCTATAGATGGAGTCATTCTAGAGCCAACACCTCTGGATCTTGTTGGTCGCTCTGGAGTGTTAGCTGACATTCATGCACAAGGCCTACAACAACCCAAACTAGAAGGTATTGGCCATTATGCTGGCAATGTACTTATTTTAATTGAAGCCAAAGTAGCAGAAGACAGACCTGAGGAGAGTTTGAAGGTGACTACTATGAATACCATCAGAGTGAGTCCTCCTAAACAACAACTTCTACTGAGTAAGAGACTGCGAGATAGAAGACATGTGAACAGGTGAGTGAGACATGTTACATCAAGTAATGCAGCATTGCCTGGTGATGTTACACCAAGTAATGCAGCATTGCCTGGTGATGTTACACCAAGTAATGCAGCATTGCCTGGTGATGTTACATCAAGTAATGCACCATTGCTAAGTGATGTTACACCAAGTAATGCAGCATTGCTAGGTGATGTTACATCAAGTAATGCACCATTGCTAAGTGATGTTACACCAAGTAATGCAGCATTGCTAGGTGATGTTACACCAAGTAATGCACCATTGCAAAGTGATGTTACACCAAGTAATGCAGCATTGCCAGGTGATGTTACATCAAGTAATGCACCATTGCCAGGTGATGTTACACCAAGTAATGCAGCATTGCCAGGTGATGTTACATCAAGTAATGCACCATTGCCAGGTGATGTTACATCAAGTAATGCACCATTGCCAGGTGATGTTACATCAAGTAATGCAGCATTGCTAGGTGATGTTACACCAAGTAATGCAGCATTGCCAGGTGATGTTACACCAAGTAATGCAGCATTGCCAGGTGATGTTACACCAAAGTGATGTATCTATAATGATGTTGCAGGAGAAAGTTGCCGACTCCCACCTTGCCAGAATTTAAACCTCCGCAACCCTCAGATTTCGAACCTACTCTATCATCTCACTTGCAACCAACTAGGACCAGGGGTGATTCAGACCCTCCAGACCTGTACCAAACTAAAGTATTGATACCAGATCCTGCCAGGAATGCAATACCACATGAAAGTCACTTAGAGAAACCAGACACAAACACTGGGTACAAAAGCTTGGATGATTCTATGGTATGTAACTCCAGGGGGCGTGGTTTATGATCATGGTATGTAACTCCAGGGGTGGGGTCTATGACTAAAGCCAGTTGTGATCCTCTGGATTAGTGAGAGTTTGGCTCAAATAATCATAGGATGTGTTTTATTAACTACAAGATTGAAACTAGAGAAGAAATGGGACCATCAATTTAAATAAAATAATAAAAAAACATTTAAAAAAAACCTGGGACCACAGGTTAAAAACAACAACAACAACAGCTGAGACCATATAATAACGAAGAAATGGGACCTATTTAAATAAAGAAGAACTAGGACCATATTAGGGAGAACTGGGACCATAGACTTAAATAAGGATGGTGTTTGTGAGTTTATAGTTAATGGTTCATTTGGCTGGTATGTCATTGAATTATAACTTTCATAAGATGGTTACTATGTAGCTAATCAATGATGATGAGTATGAGTGTTGTATATAGTCACTTGATGATTATTTCACAGGTTCCCACTTGGATCATGAAGGAGTTGGCAGTGGCTATATCTTCACCACAGCCGTGTGAAGGATTCAGTCAGTCAGACCTTACTCCTAGCAGTAGACCAGCTTCCAGTATGGATATTGAAGTCATAGACTCCTCCTCAACACACACACTTGCAGACACACATTCCTCTGCTGCTCCACCAGCTAAACCTTGTTTCTTTATCCCTGAAGCCAATGTCCAGGACACTAGCAGTGTGGAAGAAGGCTCGATTAAACCAGACAGCTTTCTAAGACTACCAGCCCCAGTCAGGAGAGTGTCTGGTAGTACTAGGAAAAAGCCAGAACCACTACGACTACCTACTCCTCACAATCGCTTGAAAAGTGCCTTATCTGCAAATTCTATCGATTCTACAAGCACAACCAGCCCTACATCTTCCAGTGGACCTGGCATCTCTTCAAAAATTCTCAACATTAAGAAAGCTTCTAGCAACACTGATCTTATAAATAGATCAACACGTCCTGCCTTGTCCAAACAGCCTTCAGTACCTAAAGTCCAGAGTGGACTGGTCCAAGTGTCTTCATCAGTTCAACAAAACCAATCTGGAGGTAGTAGTCCAAAACTTGTTGACCAAGACAGCCACCATCACCCACTACTAGTCAAGGACAAGGCTGGGAAGGAAGGCAAATTCCCTTTACAAACTCCAGATACTCGCACTAGTTCTACAGACTCCTTGGACAAGACATCACTCTACTACAAAGGCAGCAATCATGTGAGTCATTTACTCAGACTGTACGTTGTCTGTAAAACTGGAGATTTATAAATCTAGCTTCTTTTTTTTTTCTTTCTTTCTTTTTTTTTGAGATAGTACTTGAAGTCCGAAGATTTTTTAGTAGGTTAGTTTATACATGACTAGTGAAATTAGAATCTCCAAAAGCCACAATGAAGTATAGGCTACCATTTACCCACAAGCAAATTACTGAACACCTCTAATAACCTATTCTTTGGTAGTTGGGACATTTGATTAAAGTGCCTAGTGCTAGCTGTTACACACTATAGAGTTAAGGTAGATATGTACTGAACAACCAGAATAACTTACCCACAGAGAAAGTATGTATAGATTACTCTGGCATTATACAAGCTTTAAATTGCAGCTGCATCTACTATAGACTTTAATAAGCAGCTGCATTTAATGAATACTTGTTGATAAAAAGATTAACAAATTTTTATTCCCCAATTGTTTTGTGTAGGAACTGTCATCCCTACCTAAACTAGCCAGCAGAAGAACAAAAGGAAGTAACTCTTCCCTTCAAAACAAAACTAAGACTATGGAAGCACCTCAAGTTCTTCCAGACTCAAGCAAGAACCAATTGTCAGCAGTGGATGTAGAAAGGGAAAATGCTGCCAAGAAAGAAAAGGAGATGCAAGAGGAAATCAAGAAGCTCAAAGAAAATATGGAAATGGTGTGTGTGTGTGTGTTGTATGTGTGTATGTTGTGTGTGTGTGTGTGTTGTATGTGTATGTGTGTTGTATGTGTGTGTGTTGTATGTGTGTATGTTGTGTATGTGTGTGTGTTGTATGTGTTGTATGTGTGTGTTGTATGTGTGTGTGTGTTGTATGTGTGTGTTGTGTATGTGTGTGTGTGTTGTATGTGTTGTATGTGTGTGTTGTATGTGTGTGTGTTGTATGTGTGTGTTGTATGTGTGTGTGTGTTGTATGTGTGTTGTATGTGTGTGTGTGTTGTATGTGTGTGTGTGTTGTATGTGTGTTGTATGTGTGTGTGTGTTGTATGTGTGTGTGTGTTATATGTGTGTTGTATATGTGTGTGTTATATGTGTGTGTTGTATGTGTGTGTGTGTTGTATGTGTATGTGTGTTGTGTATGTGTGTGTGTGTTGTATGTGTGTGTGTGTGGTGTATGTGGTGTAGTGGTTGTGTCCTGGGCTCAGGACCCGAGGTCCTGAGTTCAAGCCCAACTCAGGCAATTTTTCCATCTGATTTTCCATCTGCCTCCCACCAGCCCCACCAGTCCACCCAGCTGTGATTGGGTACCTGGCATTTGCTGGGGTACAAATTCAAGGCCTTTTCTCATGAAACAGCAATGGTCCAGGTGGGACTTCGGGTGCCCACACCACTTGCTGTGAGGAAAGGCCTGTTCTCCTGCGAGTTCCTAGCCCGGCTCACAGTGCCTGCTTAGTGCACAGGCATCCTGGCTCTGCCAGGTGCGCATGACCGCCTAGCGGCAGCAAGAAAATTTGCATTTGCATTTGCATATGTGTGTGTGTGTTGTATGTGTGTGTGTGTGTTGTGTGTGTATTGTGTATGTGTGTGTGTGTTGTATGTGTGTGTTGTATGTGTGTGTGTGTTGTGTATGTGTGTTGGATTCATACATATCATCACATATACGTTTGGTATTTTTTAGCAAAAAAATTTGCTTCAAAAAAATGAGGAAGAAATGAAGGAGTTAAAAGAGCAACTCCAACAATTGCAAGCACAATCTGCCTCTACAACTCCCGTCAAGGTAGCTTACCTGCACTTGGTCTTATATTATCCCTTGAGACTATAAACATATTGCCATGACAGGTCACTGGAAAGTTAGCTAGAAAAACATCCAAAGTCGCTACAGATGAAGAATCAGCAGCTCAGTCGGTCAGAACCAACAGCAGGAGTAAAATATGTGTATTGTCATGACAACCAGTCATTCATGGGTAATTATTATCATTCATGTCACTCTCTTTAATCAATCACTCGAAAATACTAAGATAGATAATTCACTAATTCACGTCCTAGGATTGATTATAGTAGGGGGGTTAATTAACTCAAGGTCAGAGTTAAAATAACAATACAGAAACACTTCTAAAATCACTCACATTCTCTAGAGTGACTGAATCATGCACACTCAAAGTCCAGTTATCTAAGAGATATACAGCTATTGTCAGGCCATCTGCTTCTTGGCTGGGTCCACCCAACAGTGCTGTCAGGCCACCTGCTTCTTGGCTGGGTCCACCCAACAGTGCTGTCAGGCCAAAACCTCTCTTTGCTGGGTCCACCCACCCAACAGTGGCTGTCGGCCACCTGCTTCTTGGCTGGTTTCACCCAACAGTGCTGTCAAGGCACCGCTTCTCCTGCTTCTTTGCTGTTTGGTTCACCCAACAGTGCTGTCAGGGCCACCTGCTTCTTTGGCTGGGTTCCCCCAAACTAACATCACAAGAAAGGAAGGAAACTGGTAAACGACCAATCCACAAAGTCCAGTATCTAGTAACCAATAATGCCACACAAAGTTCCCAGTGTATCTAGGTACCACTGCCAAAAGTCCCATTTCTCTAGGTACCAATGCCACAAAGCCCAGTTATCTAGGTACCAATGCCACAAAGTCCAGTTATCTAGGTACCAATGCCACAAAGTCCAGTTATCTAGGTACCAATGCCACAAAGTCCAGTTATCTAGGTACCAATGCCACAAAGTCCAGTTATCTAGGTACCAATGTTACACAAAGTCCAGTTATCTAGGTACCAATGTTACACAAAGTCAAGTTATCTAGGTACCAATGTTACACAAAGTCCAGTTATCTAGGTACCAATGCCACAAAGTCCAGTTATCTAGGTACCAATGCCACAAAGTCCAGTTATCTAGGTACCAATGCCACAAAGTCCAGTTATCTAGGTACCAATGCCACAAAGTC
>WLWD01001193.1_pt1 | contig 22567 bp, 14 predicted proteins | sample 6712731 | NCBI WGS metagenome assembly WLWD01 (sample SAMN12718690, study PRJNA576275) | sponge metagenome | isolation source: marine sponge | host: Mycale hentscheli | place: New Zealand: South Island, Marlborough, Capsize Point | collected 2014-11-01
AGTGAAGTGGACACATTGGCCCGTAGGAAAGTGGATACCATGTGAACCTATTAAGTGAACACATGGTGACCTAGGGAGTGGACACATGGTGGACCTAGTGAAGTGGACAACATGGTGACCTAGTGAATGTACACATGGTTACCCTAGTGAAGTGGACACCATGGTGACCTAATGAAGTGGACACATGGTGACCTAGTGAAGTGGACACATGGTGACCTAGTGAAGTGGACACATGGTGACCTAGTGAAGTGGACACATGGTGACCTAGTGAAGTGGACACATGGTGACCTAATGAAGTGAACACGTGGTGACCTAGTGAAGTGGACACATGGTGACCTAATGAAGTGGACACATGGTGACCTAGTGAAGTGGACACATGGTGACCTAATGAAGTGGTAGACACACTGACTGTACTAAAACACACTGAGTAAACACACTGACTGCACTAAAACACACTGAGTGCACTAAAACACACAGAGTGCACTAAAACACACAGAGTGCACTAAAACACACTGACTGCACTAAAACACACTGAGTAAACACACTGACTGCACTAAAACACACTGAGTGCACTAAAACACACCGAGCGCACTAAAACACACTGACTGCACTAAAACACACTGACTGCACTAAAACACATTGAGCGCACTAAAACACACTGAGCGCACTAAAACACACCGAGCGCACTAAAACACACTGAGTGCACTAAAACACACCGAGCGCACTAAAACACACTGACTGCACTAAAACACACTGACTGCACTAAAACACACTGACTGCACTAAAACACACTGAGTGCACTAAAACACACCGAGCGCACTAAAACACACTGACTGCACTAAAACACACTGACTGCACTAAAACACACTGAGCGCACTAAAACACACTGAGCGCACTAAAACACACCGAGCGCACTAAAACACACTGAGTGCACTAAAACACACTGAGTGCATTAAAACACACTGAGCGCACTAAAACACACCGAGCGCACTAAAACACACTGACTGCACTAAAACACACTGACTGCACTAAAACACACTGAGTGCATTAAAACACACTGAGTGCATTAAAACACACTGACTGCACTAAAACACACTGACTGCACTAAAACACACTGACCGCACTAAAACACACTGACTGCACTAAAACACACTGACTGCACTAAAACACACTGACTGCACTAAAACACACTGACTGCACTAAAACACACTGACCGCACTAAAACACACTGACCGCACTAAAACACACTGACTGCACTAAAACACACTGACTGCACTAAAACACACTGACTGCACTAAAACACACTGAGTGCATTAAAACACACTGAGTGCACTAAAACACACTGAGTGCCACTACAACACACGACGCACTAAAACACACTGAGTGCATAAACACACTGAGTGCACTAAAACACTGACCGACTAAAACACACCGACCGCACTAAAACACACCGAGCGCACTAAAACACACTGACCGCACTAAAACACACTGACTGCACTAAAACACACTGAGTGCACTAAAACACACTGACCGCACTAAAACACACCGAGTGCACTTAAACACACCGACCGCACTAAAACACACCGAGCGCACTAAAAAACACTGACTGCACTAAAACACACTGAGTGCACTAAAACACACTGACTGCACTAAAACACACTGAGCGCACTAAAACACACTGACTGCACTAAAACACACTGACCGCACTAAAACACACTGACCGCACTAAAACACACTGAGTGCACTAAAACACACTGAGTGCACTAAAACACACTGACCGCACTAAAACACACTGACCGCACTAAAACACACTGACTGCACTAAAACACACTGACTGCACTAAAACACACTGAGTGCACTAAAACACACTGACTGCATTAAAACACACTGACTGCACTAAAACACACTGACTGCACTAAAACACACTGAGTGCACTAAATAACACACCGAGTTTACTAAAGCAACATCAAGTATACTAAAACACACACAGTATACTAGTACAACACACCCAATACATACAGAACACTGAACTTACTTCACTGTTCTTTTTAGCATGAGCCACTAAAATTTCTTCGGCAGTAATTTTCGGCAGTATTTAAATCAATAAATAATACTGAAACAAGAGATATAAATATAAATAAACAAATTAACCCCCCACTACCCGTATGTATAAAGTTCATCAAATAATTTAAGTAACTATAAACAAAAACACTCACCTTTTATAATTTGATCCTTCAGATAATACTAACGAACACAAGACAACACTAGCTCAGCCGTCCGCCAATACTGATGAACACAAGCCAACACTAGCCCAGCCGTCCGCCAATACTGATGAACACAAGCCAACACTAGCCCAGCCGTCCGCCAATACGGATGAACACAAGCCAACACTACTCATCCGTCCGCCAATACTGATGACACAAGCCAACACTATCCCGCCGTCCGCCAATACTATGACACAAAACCCACACTAGCCCATGCCGTCCGCCAATACTTATGAACACAAGCCAACACTAGCCCAGCCGTCCGCCAATACTGGCGAACACAAGCCAACACTAGCCCAGCCATCCCCGCCAATGCTGATGAACACAAGCCAACACTAGCTCAGCCGTCCGCCAATACTGATGAACACAAGCCAACACTAGCTCAGCCGTCCGCCAATACTAACGAACACAAGACAACACTAGCTTAGCCGTCCGCCAATACTGATGAACACAAGCCAACACTAGCCCAGCCGTCCGCCAATACTGATGAACACAAGCCAACACTAGCCCAGCCGTCCGCCAATACTGATGAACACAAGCCAACACTAGCCCAGCCGTCCGCCAATACTGATGAACACAAGCCAACACTAGCTCAGCCGTCCGCCAATACTGATGAACACAAGCCAACACTAGCCCAGCCGTCCGCCAATACTGATGAACACAAGCCAACACTAGCTCAGCCGTCCGCCAATACTGATGAACACAAGCCAACACTAGCCCAGCCGTCCGCCAATACTGATGAACACAAGCCAACACTAGCCCAGCCGTCCGCCAATACTGATGAACACTAGAGCACTGAAGTGCAAACCCTCAGCGCTAGTTAGCTAGTATGAAGTGATTTGCAACCTCCAAGCTGGCTCACGTGACAAGAAAGTTTTTTTAAGGGGCGGTTCCCATTACCGTAACGTACGATTGTAGGACTGAAATTCTACTCGCTTTTTCTTGAAAACTAAGTCAAAACTAACAATTCTGGCACATTAAAGGGACTTACTCTGTGAAGTGCTATAGTTTGATGTCGCTTTCAAAGCCTGGGTAGCCGTACTCTTTGAGATCCCTTGTTGACTGAATGAATGAATGAATGAATGACGGGTTGACTACTATATACCCTTAGGCGCATGCGCACTGAGGGTTCACAAGCCAACACTAGCCCAGCCGTCCGCCAATACTGATGAACACAAGCCAACACTAGCTCAGCGTTCGCCAATACTGATGAACACAAGCCAACACTATCCCAGCCGTCCGCCAATACTGATGAACACAAGCCAACACTAGCCCAGCCGTCCGCCAATACTGATGAACACAAGCCAACACTAGCCCAGCCGTCCGCCATACTGATGAACACAAGCCAACACTAGCCCAGCCGTCCGCCAATACTGATGAACACAAGCCAACACTAGCCCAGCCGTCCGCCAATACTGGTGAACACAAGCCAACACTAGCCCAGCCGTCCGCCAATACTGGTGAACACAAGCCAACACTAGCCCAGCCGTCCGCCAATACTGATGAACACAAGCCAACACTAGCCCAGCCGTCCGCCAATACTGATGAACACAAGCCAACACTAGCCCAGCCGTCCGCCAATACTGATGAACACAAGCCAACACTAGCCCAGCCGTCCGCCAATACTGATGAACACAAGCCAACACTAGCCCAGCCGTCCGCCAATACTGATGAACACAAGCCAACACTAGCCCAGCCGTCCGCCAATACTGATGAACACAAGCCAACACTAGCTCAGCCGTCCACCAATACTGATGAACACAAGCCAACACTAGCCCAGCCATCCGCCAATACTGATAAACACAAGCCAACACTAGCCCAGCCGTCCGCCAATACTGATGAACACAAGCCAACACTAGCCCAGCCGTCCGCCAATACTGATGAACACAAGCCAACACTAGCCCAGCCGTCCGTCAATACTGGTGAACACAAGCCAACACTAGCCCAGCCGTCCGCCAATACTGCTGAACACAAGTCAACACTAGCCCAGCCGTCCGCCAATACTGGTGAACACAAGCCAACACTAGTCCAGCCGTCCGCCAATACTGGTGAACACAAGCCAACACTAGCCCAGCCGTCCGCCAATACTGGTGAACACAAGCCAACACTAGCCCAGCCGTCCGCCAATACTGATGAACACAAGCCAACACTAGCCCAGCCGTCCGCCAATACTGATGAACACAAGCCAACACTAGCCCAGCCGTCCGCCAATACTGATGAACACAAGCCAACACTAGCTCAGCCGTCCGCCAATACTGATGAACACAAGCCAACACTAGCCACACTGGTTTTTGCACCACCATAGTATCATCCTCACCACCACTCGATTCAGACATGCAATCCAGTGACTTTTAAATCATTCCTTCTCCTGCACTTCAATCAAAACCTTTCGTCTACATTCCAAAAGCTGAAAAAAATAACAAACAAAACAATTCTTGTTACTAATGAAGCTGTTGTTCAACTCCCTTTGTTATACTTATTCTAAATAAAATTAATCTCCCATCTAGCTTCTTAAATGATGTACAATAAATTATAACATAGATACTGTTTAGAATTTCTAGTTGTACCCCATTATTAAATATAACAAATGAAAATAAAGTTGTTTTTCTTACAGTCACGTGCTCTGTCTCAACAACCGTCTCCCTCACTCCCTTCTCCATTTGAAGTCAACCTTGCTTAAATTTATTAGTGTATATTTTAATGAGAAAGAGGGCACTCACCTCCATCCTACCCAACAAGAGTTAGATTGGTTCCTTTAAAATTTAGGGGGAAAATATTAAAAGTGACCCCTGTACAAGCTCTGAAAGTTGACTCTTACATAAGTCCACAAGAAAGTACTAGACCGTTTAAAACCAATTCAAACAATTAAAGCTACTGTCTTTGAGATGTGCTTTTGACAAAACAGACAGAATGAACCATCAAAGTGCGAAACCTAATACCATTGTGACAGCCGTAAGTGGCTTCTATGAAGAATAGATCTCTTACCGAACAAGAGGGGTATTACCTCAATGGTTGGCATGTTAACAAACAAATGCAACTCACTGAAGGAGAATAAAGAATAAAAGTATCATTTTAAACAGAGTAGACATGCAAATGCACCTATAAAAATGTGGGTGGGGACTGCACATGGATTAATGTGACAACATTTTGGGGGCGTTGCTGCCCTCAAAGGCAAGTACCTACACTGACTGCTCCACTTTTTCTCAAAAACGGGCCACCTCCAAAAAAAAAACACAATAATTAATCTTAAATTGTGAATAATTTTAATTGTGAATAATTTTCAAGTTGAGCGTGTGACAGACAGACAGGATGCCTACTATGACCCTTTCGTGCATGAGTGATGAGGGTTAAAGAATTATGGAGTGAATACTATTACCGTCTCACTCTCACTGCATCGAATACTTAAAGGGCTTCATGCAGACATAACATTATCATGTTTGTATGACACATAAGATTACTGCTCCCATCCCCTCCCATTCTTCCAATGAAACATATATCCATCACTGAAACAACAGTTGAACCTCAAGTTACATCTAAATATCTTACCCTAACTTTTCTTGCTCTAACTTTTCTCTTTTGTTCTGAGCTTCTCTGGCTTCCACTGGCATACTCTCTGCTTCACGCTGACATCTTTTGCGCGATTGAAAGTAACGATGCACGGCTCCTTTAAAATTAAGTCTATCAAGCCAATAATGTACAAATAATATTCTTACTTTGAATTAATGCTGGAGAAAAAGAATTACTTCCTTGCATCACCTCCTCCGTTATTTTTTTCCCTTCACTTCAATGTTTTGCTTATCACTGGATCTATGGATGGATGTCAAAGCATATTTCAATTCACTCAAACAAACTCATGCTTTTACTTACCCTTTACTTAAATAAATTTTTCGTGACTGTCCTCTAAAGTTTGGTATATTTGTGCAATTGTTTTCTAAATAATACTTAATATTCTTATATGACAACTTAATAGTAAGTATGAACACAAATTCTTATAATTACACGAAATACAGTTAGTGATGAACAAGAAGATGCAAAACAAAGAAGACCAAATAGAGCAACTGTGGCATAATTGCCTAATAGTAACATACCGATAGTTCTGGCGGTAATTTTTTAGACGAAGTATTCTCAGTTTTCTCATCCAGTCTCTCTTCCAGTTTCTCGACTCTACCTACCAAACTCTTTATCATTTCTTTCAGCTCAATTTGCTCCCTGTTTAAATCAAATACTTGTTCTTGATAAGTCCTGGATGAGTTACCATCATATGGCTCGGATTGAAATCGCTCTTGAATGTATGGACTTGAGGTAGAAGGGTCAGGCTATAAGGATGGTGTCTTACCAAGCATCGTGCATTTGACGTGGTGTTAAAATAATTTAAATAAATAATAGTAAGTAGGAGCTAATATGCCATCATTACAATGTTTTTAGTTGTTTTTGTTTATTGTGGCTGGCCACCTACTACCTGGAATCTTTCAAGCGACTATTTCAGTTACTCAAACCGTTCTTGCTGGTGACTACAGAATAACTATTCACTATGTTGCACCACTGTTTACAACCCCCTCCCCCTAGTATGTACGGCTTCACCGCCGTTATAAACGTTTCCACTTACGGTAGAGCTAGCTAGCTAACTATGTGGGGCTTCCTTACCGCAGCCATAAAAATAAAAATAAATTAAAAATAAAAAGTGCTCGGCTGTTTACTTACTGGTGGGGAGTAACATAATGAAGTTCACCTCCATATTCCATAGCACCAGGAAAGTCTTATCGGTGTCAGCAGCGTTGTTTTGCAAGTATCCACTCCGAAGAAGTACTGTACACCACACACTCTAGATAAAGCTACCTTCCGCGAATAAATGTGTCCGCCACGAGGGTTGATTGAAAAACTTGCAAAATTTATTTACGGGGGTGAAGAATACAATTTTAAAGTGAAAAATTGGATTATTTACACATGAATGAATATTTACAAATAAGGACCAAAGAAATGACTATGGTAACATTTTCATTTCCATGGTTGAAACAAACTGAAGTAGTAACATGAGCACACCTACATACAATATTGTCTACAAAAACATACTCAGTTGCAATAGCACCAGCAGTTAAAGTCATCCATACACTTGAACCTCAGAACCAAACCAATTTTTATGAGGATGTTCATCAAGCCAGTGTACAGCTATGACAAAATCCTTCACACCTTCTTGAGTCAAAACTCTGACTAACAAACAATCTTTGACAATGGCAGGTATTTTTTATTATTCTTTTCAACTAATATTATAGAAGAAGAGGAATGAAGTGAATCATATGATCCAACTAAAACATTGTCAATTTGGTTGAAACCAATCGACATTAATAAGCAAGCCCAATGAACTGTCATCTGGAAATAAAATATGCACCCTGCTCATTTTTCAAGCTTTTCCAAATTCGGCCATCATAAATATCAGAAAGACAATTATCAGATGGATTTCATTCTCTCCACTTATTTATCAATCTTTGAGCTTTATCTCTACAAAACAACGCAGATATTTCATTAATTCATTATACATTAGTGTGAGAGTATGAGTTACAAATTCTGTCTAATGCAATGCTTGTGTTTAGCTTCACTTACTAGCTTAGTTACGATCATAGTCTGTAACTGTGACAGTGACTATTAGAACAGAGACAAAGACAGTGAATACAATAATTTTTAATATTGTCATTATAAGAATGCATTAGATCAAGACAGTCTCAAAAATTGATGCAATTGTTTGAAATAATATTTAATTGTTTAAAAGTTAATTTTCATCACAGTCTTTGCCAGCCAACAGCCATACTGACAGGTCCGAGGAAAATCTGTATGGAAACCACACTTTTCAGCTCTCGGACGTTTCTTTCATCCTCCTCCTCCGGACATGGAACTGCCTCAGCGAAGAATTAGAAAAACTCTGTACACACATATAACATTAAGATAAATACACACTATATTAATAGTGGAAAACAAACATATCTAATTCGGAATGTTCAGAGAAAATTACATCATGCTAATAAACACAGCATATGTGAAATAAAAATACCTAATGATATATAAACAAATTAAAAACGTGTGTTTTAGGATGTCCTTGTGAGCATGTATCAAGTATGTATGGTCATCTTTTAGATTTACGTATACACATAAATGATGTGTATAAAGCAAACACACATACATGATGTGCATCAATTACAAGTGAACACGCGATATATATTTAAAAGCAAACACAACCATGATGCTATAAATTAAAAGCGAACACATACACATGTGTATCAAACAAGCAAACACATAGAATTTGCATGTGTGTGTTCACTTTTAATAGATGCACTCATGTGTGTGTATAAGATTTATACACATCATGTATGTACTTTTAGATTTACTACACATCATCAGGGGGGGAGGAAGGTACCTGAAGTTGGGGGGGGCAAAAAAGTTCTATTTAGCCACACCCTCCATATCTAAGAATAGTTTATAATAAATAATCCAATGATGTGTGAGTATGTAATGGTGTACATGACATGATAATATGAAAGTTGGAGGGGCAATGCCCCCCTTTTTGGAAGTTCAGGGGGCGATTGCCCCTTCGCCCCCCTGTGGAGCCCCCCTGATCATGTGTGTACTTTTAGATTTACTACACATCATGTGTGTACTTTTAGATTTACGTATTCACATCATGTGTGTTCACTTTATTTTATGTACACCATTGTCTACAAACATAAACAGATAAAGGATAAGGCAATTCATTTACATAAGAAATCATAATTACAGTGAATTGAAAATTGTTGCATCACTAGATTATGCAGGGATGTGACTCTCAGTGTTACTATGCACTAGCTAGCCATTACAAATAACAAAAGAATAAATTATTAGGCTTAGTGCCAATAAGAATAAATGTACAGGGGAGGGAGGGGGGTGTAATTCTCCCCCCCCCCCTTAACCCCTTGAATTTTTAATTATAATTGTAACTCAGAGCAAAATTATTTTATTAATAAAAAATGTAAGTCAAAGTCAAAGCACAATTTTTCTATTCTTTTATTGTTTGAAAATCTCTAGAAATTCAGGACCCTCAATTGCAATTCTCAGGAGCGGACCACGGCCAATGATACTGCTGCGTGTAATTATTTTAATGAGTGTGATATAACTGAAAGATCTTTCAACTGCCGGGGACCATGTGGACGTGTCCAGTGGACTAAAATGAAAGAGAGAAACTGCCGGGGACCATGTGGACTGAAATGAAAGAGAGAAACTGCCGGGGATCAGTGGACATGTCCAGCGGTTTAAAATGAAATGAGGGAAACTGCCGGGGACAATGTCGATGTGTCTAGTGGACTAAAATGAAAGAGGTCTAGTGGACTAAAATGAAAGAGAGAAACTGCCGGGGTCCATGTGGACGTGTCCAGTGGACTAAAATGAAAGAGAGCAACTGCCAGGGACCATGTGGACGTGTCCAGCGGTCTAAAATGAAATGAGAGAAACTGCCGGGGACCATGGACGTGTCCAGTGGACTAAAATGAAAAAGAGAAGTTTCATGTAATTTCTTCGTGGCCATTTCCAGACCAAGTAGTTTCTTGTTGGTCAGTTCAAACTTCAAACTATTCAGGCCTATTTCTCAAAACGACTTTTTTGTTCTGTTTGCACAGTTTTCTCAGCTCTCCTGTATTCAAATCACTTGATATACATATGATTTTAAACCTTACTTCATATATATTCAGAATAAGACTAACAATTTTTGTCAAGATACAATATGAAAAAATAATGGTCCATAGCATTGGGTATGGTATAAACAAAAAATGAATGTGAATAAATAAAAAATAATACTTGAAGCTTCAATGATTCTAATACTTAGCTATTATTGTTGGTAATGATCATCTAAAAGTGCACAGTGGTTGAAAGTTTGCTACAGGCAGCCACTCCCTTTTTACAGTGCATTAAAGGAATTTGGATTTACTCTGTAACTCCAGAATTGTTGGAGCTATGACAAAAATAAAAATATCATTAAATAGAGCATTGAAAGCCCATTTGAATGATATGTAACAATTGGTATAGAAGATCTTTGGAGAGTAGGGGGGGAAAGAAAAAAAAGCCTCGTTTTACCCACTCACCCAGCCAACTCACGCCTCCTTTTTAGCATCTGCTAAGACGGCACAGTTTGTTACTATAACGAAAGCGGAAGCGTTACCGCCCAGTTTTGCCGCCTCGCGCGTGGTCTGGACTTTAGTTGGATGGATGGGGAGTACTACTGCTTGCTTGTGTGTGGGGGGGAGGCTCACCAAAAGTAAGAATGAGAGAGAGAGAATAAGAGGAAGTGTGTTTGCAATACTAGTTTCCCATAACTTTTTGAATATTTCTCTTCTCTAGTGTTTACAATTTTATTTATTCTTATTTATGGCACACTTGTTTCCAGGGTGTGAAAAGAAGCCGTACCCTCATTCTTTGAAACTTGACAGAATGTGACAAGGTGTGTTCATAGAACATAGATATAGGGTGATAAAAAACTGGACCACCCACACTACAGAAAATTGTGGCGAGTAAAAGGTGGAAAGAGGGGGGGAGAGGTAGTCTCGGGAAAGGATCTGGTCAACTGACATTAGCAAGTTGTGCAGCTTCCCTCAGCTAATTGGGCTGGCAAGAATAATACAGAAGACAATAAGGAGGAGATAACACGTGGGTGGAGTGGTCTAACCCTAGTAACTTAAAGTATGCGAGCGTATTCAATTCCATTCACTAAGTGGGAGTAAAAATAAGTCGCTAAAGTACTAATTATACCACATCCATGTGAACTTACCGCAATCTCCTCGTTTGCTGATGATGCAAACACAACTTTATGTCAGTTGACCAGACCCACGTTGCGATTGGTAAAGGGTCTGGCTATGCAAGACTAGGGGGAAGGGAGGGAGCTAGTGATACATTATAACAGTTACTTGCGTATTTCCAAGCTATATGAACTATCTATTGATACATGAGAGCAGAGAGTGTTAGAGGCTACACATTATACTGATATGATAGGGCTGTCTGAATGGTGTATGTGTGTGCATGTGTTGTGTAACAGTGTTTCATCCAGACATTCTTGCAAGGGGGGGCAAAATAGAGTTTTGAAAATGTAAGGGGGGGCGGGCGGCACTGGTCACCATGGGAGTGAAATAGAATTATTGGAAGGCCTATGTCCTACATTAAAAAAACATAATCTTATCTAATGAGGTCTGCATGTGTCAGATCCTGACAAGTTAATTCAGCTACTCATTTTTCACCTCCACCGTCTAGCAATTTTCAGTCAACTGTGACATTCACTATTTAGATGCTTTTCACACACTATTCAACTCTGACTCTCACCTCCCCTTAGGTTTATCACACGTTAATTCACACTTACGGTTGCTGGCTGGCTATAAAAAGGCCAGCCCTCAGCTCACCGTAGCAGTTGTTGAGTTTTGATCTATACAGATTCTACAACTTCCAGAACCAGAACTCTAAGCACTCGTAGTCCCTGACAGCTTAAGATAGTCTCAAATGGATATTCGCTCTTTCTTCTGTGATGCAAGCTCTTCAAAGTCACCTGGCCACTCAAGTAGCAGTGACACAGAAGATAAAATTGACAGCAATCAATCTGATACTGAGTTTTTGGAGCCAAGTCCTGCCAAGAAAATATTAATTGTCCATGAGAAGCATGCAAAGGAAAGATTAACTACACATGAGAAAAGCAAGAAAATCACTGCAAGCAGTCGAAAATACAACAAAAAATGGGAAGAGAGCTTCAATTGGCTGATGTTTGATAAAAATTTCCAAGGAGCTTTTTGTAAGGTTTGCAGGAAGAGAGGAATTTCTCTTCAAAGAACAGGAGGAACATGGATCTCAAAACCTTTCACGAACTGGAAGAAGGCAATAGAGAAGATGAAAATTCATGCAAAGAGTGATATTCACCTCCTATCATGTGAAGCAGAGATGGCTGCAGCTACAGCACTACAAGAAGGGTCATCATTCAGCAACTCCAACAAATTAATGATGAGGAAAAGTTGAAGAACAGAATGGCCATTAAAGCTCTAATTCGTTGCACCCATTTTCTAGCTCGTCGCCACATTCCCCACACAACAAATTTTGATGAACTTATTGATCTAATCGTAAGTTGTGGTGCAGAAGATTTAAAGGGGTTCCTTGAAAGAGCTAGATTAAATGCAACCTACACATCTAAAGTTGCTGTTGTTGAATTTGTTGAGGCAGTTGGCTTATGGGCTGAAGAATGTTTACTGAAACGGCTTCGCCAAGCTTCCCATTTCAGCATAATGGCAGATGAGTGCACTGATGTGACGACCACAGAAGAGCTTTCAATTTTCTTCCGCTGGGTGAACATGGACGGTCAACCTGTTGAGCACTTCTTGGATATAGTTCCATTGAAAGCTACTGATGCAAAGACTATTTATTCTGCCCTTGTTGAATTCATGAAAGATAAAAACATACAGATTAGCAAGCTGGTGGGTATGGGATTCGATGGAGCAGCTACTTTCTCTGGGAAACACAATGGTGTGCAGAGTCTCCTGAAGAAAATTTCACCTCATGCACTTTTCGTACACTGCCATTGCCATTTGCTACAGCTAGCATGCGTTCAAGCAGCTAATGCTACCAGTGGGATAAAACATGTGTACATCACACTCACCACCCTCTGGAAATTTTTCCACTATTCTCCTAAGCGAGCTGAGAGTCTCAAAGCAGTACAGCAGGTGCTTGACTTACCTGAGCTGAAAGTTGTGAAACCATCAGATACTCGCTGGCTGTCCCATGAACGCTGTGTGAAGGCAGTCAAAGCTAGCTACAGTGCAATTGTGACTGCTCTAAACAATATCTATGAGCAGACACATGCACCTGAAGCTCTAGGTATCAGTAAAGCCTTATGTAGGCCCTCAACTTTAGTGGCCATATACCTCCTTGATTATGTTCTGCCACAAGTGGCGAAGTTGAGCAGAGCTCTCCAGACTGAGAGAATAGACTTGACAGCTATCACCCCTCTTGTTGATGCCACTCTCAATACACTTGATGATGCCATGTTACCTGCTGCTAACTGGGTATTAGAACTGATGGATGCAAAGAATGAGATCGAAGAAGTCACTGACATCACGTTAACCACGGAAAGCATTGCTACATTCCAAGGACAAGTGGCTGAACCGTTTATCAGGATGCTGAAGGCAAACATATCCAGCAGATTTATTTCACAAGATATTGTCTCCTCATTTGGCATCTTTGATCCGAAGAAAGTGCCAGCTGCTGACTCTTCTGACTTCCATACATATGGTGAGGACTTAATAGATGTACTATTAGCTCACTATGGTGCAGAGCTGCCTGCTAAGACTGCTGGTGGAGATGAATACACCAAAGAAGCTCTTATTTCCCGCGAAACCCGAGAGGAGTGGAAAACATTTCGAAGCTACTTATCGAAGAAGCCGAAAGGTAACCTGCACTTGCAGTTGAAAGAGCTCACCACAAGTGATATGCTTAGTGAAATTTTTCCAAACATTAGCACCCTGGCAAACATATGTCTATCTATCCCTGTCAGCACTGCTTCAGTGGAAAGGAGCTTCTCCAAAATGAAACTAATTAAAACACGAATTCGAAATCGAATTGGGCAATCACAATTATCCTATTTGATGAAAATAGCCATGGAGACACCCGAGACGCTCTCATCTACACAATTAAATGACATTATTACAGTATGGAACAAAAAACCTAGACGAATTGCTGTGTGAATATTGTTTATTATTAATTTGGTTTACATTTTTCTCTTAATAAATATCGGTTCTTTCAAAAGGGTGGGGGGCACTTAGAATCCAAGGGGGGGCATTTAGAACCCAAGGGGGGGCAAATGCCCCCTTTCGCCCCCCCCTAAATGAAACCCTGTGTAACATGGTCAAGGAGCACATCCTTGTAGCAAGAGTTCTTGTGTTTCATTAGTATGAATTCAGTGAGTAGTCCATGGAAACCTGACAAGTGTAGTGGTTGACAGTATGAATGAGTGGTTAATGTAACATCTATTAACACTTCCATTCAAAGATGTATGCTGAATTGGGCATATTACCTCAGAGCAAGCAGCTAAATTACCTCATCCAGGAATAATCCACATTACTCTCATTCATACTAATGAAAGGCACTGAATAATGAAAGGGACTTTTTGTGTTAGCTAACCTTCAGATACATACCTAGTAAATACTCATTAATTCTTATTTTAATTTTTTTTTATTTGTTATTTATTTTTGATTTTGGTTTTTTAGGTTAAGTTTCCAGATTTTTCATTGTGAATACTGGGGACTTGGAAGTTTATAATATAGACAAGATAAATGGATCTGATGTTCTCTCGAGGTAAATAAATTTAATTGTGCCATTAAAAATAAGTATTAGTGATGTTCACTTATTCTTTGGTGTATTTAAAACTAGGACAATATCCTTACATGATTATGTCTTTAGTTGGTTTATGCCCTAGAGATAAATTCTGATTTATTTCCATGTTGGGCAAACATATTATTGTACATTTTCCCCTCTTATTGCTAATATATTGTGGACCTTTTCCATATTGAACTAATAATTATATTGTAGACACTTTCCATATTGAACTAATGTATTGTGGACCCTTTTCCGTATTGAACTGACATTGAGGACATTTTTTTGAACTAATATATTGTGGACATTTTCCATATTGAACTAATTTATTGTGGACACTTTCAGTATTGACTAATGTATTGTAGACCATTTTCTGTATTGAACTAATGTATTGTGGACCCTGTTCCATATTGAACTTATATATTGTGGACATTTTTCCATATTGAACGGATATATTGTGGGCCGCAATCCATATTGAACTAATATATTGTGGACCCTTTTCCATATTGAACTAATATATTGTGAACCCTTTTCCACATTGAATAATATATTGTAGACACTCGTATTGACTAATATATTGTGGACACTTTCCGTATTGACTAATGTATTGTGGACCCTTTTCCATATTGAACTAATATATTGTGAACCCTTTTCCACATTGATTGTAGACACTTTCCGTATTGACTAATATATTGTGGACACTTTCCATATTGACTAATGTATTGTGGACCCTTTTCCGTATTGAACGGATATATTGTGGACCTCTATCCATATTGAAGTAATATATTGTGAACCTTTTTTCCATATTGAACTAATGTATTGTGGACACTTTTCTTTATGAACTAATGTTTTGTGGACCCTGTTCCATATTGAACGGAAATATTGTGGACCGCAATCCGGACCCTTGTCCTTATTGAACTAATATATTGTGGACAGCAATCCACATTGAAATAATGTATTATGGACCCTTTTCCATATTGAACTAATATATTGTGGACACTTTTCTGTATTGACTAATGTATTGTGGACCCTTTTCCTTATTGAACTAATTTATTGTGGACACTTTTTCGTATTGACTAATGTATTGTGGACCTTTTCCCATATTGAACTAACTTTTCCATATTGAACTAATGTATTATGGACTATTTTCTGTATAAACTAATGTATTGTGGACCCTTTTCTATATTGAACTTATATATTGTGGACCTCTTTCCATATTGAACGGATATATTGTGGACCGCAATCCATATTGAACTAATATATTGTGGACCCTTTTCCATATTGAACTAATATATTGTGGACACTTTTCCGTATTGACTAATGTATTGTGGACCCTTTTCCATATTGAACTAATTTATTGTGGACACTTTTCCATATTGACTAATGAATTGTGGACCCTTTTCCATATCGAAATAATTTATTGTGGACACTTTTCCGTATTGACTAATGTATTGTGGACCTTTTCCCATATTGAACTAATATATTGTGGACCCTTTTCCATATTGAACTAATAATTATATTGTAGACACTTTCCATATTGAACTAATGTATTGTGGACCCTTTTCCGTATTGAACTGACATTGAGGACATTTTTTTGAACTAATATATTGTGGACATTTTCCATATTGAACTAATTTATTGTGGACACTTTAGTATTGACTAATGTATTGTGGACCTTTTCCCATATTGAACTAATATATTGTGGACACTTTTCCGTATTGACTAATGTATTGTGGACCATTTTTTGTATTGAACTAATGTATTGTGGACCCTGTTCCATATTGAACTTATATATTGTGGACCCTTTTCCATCTTGAACTAATATATTGTGAACCCTTTTCCACATTGAATAATATATTGTAGACACTCGTATTGAATAATATATTGTGGACACTTTCCGTATTGACTAATGTATTGTGGACACTTTTCCATATTGAACTAATATATTGTGAACCCTTTTCCACATTGATTGTAGACACTTTCCGTATTGACTAATATATTGTGGACACTTTCCATATTGACTAATGTATTGTGGACCCTTTTCCGTATTGAACGGATATATTGTGGAACTCTATCCATATTGAAGTAATATATTGTGGACCTTTTTTCCATATTGAACTAATGTATTGTGGACGCTGTTCCATATTGAACGGAAATATTGTGGACCGCAATCCGGACCCTTGTCCTTATTGAACTAATATATTGTGGACAGCAATCCACATTGAAATAATGTATTATGGACCCTTTTCCATATTGAACTAATATATTGTGGACACTTCCGTATTGACCAATATATTGTGGACCCTTTTCCATATTGAACTAATTTATTGTGGACACTTTTTTCGTATTGACTATTGTATTGTGGACCTTCTCCCATATTGAACTAACTTTTCCATATTGAACTAATGTATTATGGACTATTTTCTGTATATAACTAATGTATTGTGGACCCTTTTCCATATTGAACTTATATATTGTGGACCTCTTTCCATATTGAACGGATATATTGTGGACCGCAATCCATATTGAACTAATATATTGTGGACCCTTTTCCATATTGAACTAATATATTGTGGACACTTCCGTATTGACTAATGTATTGTGGACCCTTTTCCATATTGAACTAATTTATTGTGGACACTTTTCCATATTGACTAATGTATTGTGGACCTTTTCCCATATTGAACTAATATATTGTGGACCCTTTTCCATATTGAATAATATGTTGTAGACACTTTCCGTATTGAACTAATATATTGTAGACCCTTTTCCGTATTGAACTAATATATTGTGGACCCTTTTACTTATTGAACCAATTTACTGTGGACACTTTTCCGTATTGACTAATATATTGTAGACCTTTTCCCACATTGAACTAATATATTGTGGACCCTTTTCCACATTGAATAATATATTGTAGACACTTTCCGTATTGACTAATGTATTGTGGACCCTTTTCCGTATTGAACTTATGTATTGTGGACCTTTTCCCACATTGAACTAATATATTGTGGACCCTTTTCCACATTGAATAATATATTGTGGACCCTTTTCCGTATTGAACGGATATATTGTGGACCTCTATCCATATTGAACTAATGTATCATGGACCATTTTCTGTATTCAACTAATGTATTGTGGACCCTTTTCCATATTGAACTTATATATTGTGGACCTCTTTCCATATTTAACGGATATATTGTGGACAGCAATCAATATTGAACTAATATATTATTGACCCTTTTCCGTATTGACTAATGTATTGTGAACTTTTCCATATTGAACTAATTTATTGTGGACACTTTTCCGTATTGACTGATGTATTGTGGACCTTCTCCCATATTGAACTAATATATTGTGGACCCTTTTCAGTATAAAACTAATATATTGTAGACCCTTTTCCTTATTGAACTAATTTATTGTAGACACTTTCCGTATTGACTAATGTATTGTGGACTCTTTCCCGTACTGAACAGATATATTGTGGACCTCTAATTGAACTTATACATTGTGGATCTTTTTTCCATATTGAACTATTGTATTGTGGAACCTTTTTTCCATATTGAACTAATGTATTGTGGACTCTTTTCCTTATTGAACTAATTTATTGTGGACACTTTTCAATATTAAACTAATATATTGTGGACCCTTTTCCACATTGAATAATATATGTGACCGGTTTTGGGAAAATCGGCCTAAACGCGGCATCTAAAGTTTTCTAATTTATTCTACCAGTGGGCTGCACGGGGTCTTGGGATGCCGTCCTCCTAATTTGGAAGCTGTAGCACAAGCCGTCTTCGCCCTACGCACTACAACACTTCAGTATTTTTGCTAAACTTATTATTGCTGATTTCGAAAAAACGCCGGGTAAGGCGTTGCTAAGGTCAGGGGGCGTGCCTTGTGTCCGTATACTATTACTGCGTGTCTCCGGGACACTATGGAATAAACCGATTACAGGCGGATTGAAAGAAGTCTAAAAGGCTTAATGCAGGGCTCTTTAAGAAACTATGATGGCGAGAATTGCGTGAGTACATGAATTATGTAGATTAGTAAGTGAATTAGTTAGCTACAGTTTTTTCCCGGCTGTTAGTGAAAAGCCCGCCAATAATTTCTTAGCAACTCTCCGTACACGAGTCCAACCGGCTAGTGTTTTTAGCCTCCTAGTGTGAGTTCTACAGCACGCTAGAGCTTACAACTGCGTCATAAGCTAGAGCTAACTGGTGTCTATCCATTTCTGCCATAAAAAATTTTTCGAAAAAAATCGACCCATAAGGCTTTACCCGGGGATACTGAAAAAATTTGTTTGCCGCGTTTAGGCCGATTTTCCCAAAACCGGTCACATATTGTGGACATTTTCCGTATTAACTAATGTATTGTGGACCCTTTTCCATATTGAAGTAATATATTGTGGACCTTTTTTCCATATTGAAGTAATATACTGTGGACCTTTTTCCATATTGAACTAATGTATTGTGGACACTTTTCTTTATTGAACTAATGTATTGTGGACCCTGATCCATATTTAACTAATGTATTGTGGACCCTTTTCCATATTGAACTAATATATTGTGGACCCTTTTCCATATTGAACTAATATATTGTGGACAGTTTTCCTTACTGAACTAATTTATTGTGGACACTTTTCGGTATTGACTAATGTATTATGGACCATTTTCTGTATTTAACTAATGTGGACCCTTTTCCATATTGAACTTATATATTGTGGACCTCTTTCCGTATTGAACGGATATATTTTGGACAGCAATCCATATTGAACTAATATATTATCGACCCTTTTCCGTATTGACTAATGTATTATGAACCTTTTCCATATTGAACTAATATATTGTGGACACTTTCTGTATCGACTAATGTATTGTGGACCTTTTCCCATATTGAACTAATATATTGTGGACCCTTTTCAGTATTGAACTAATATATTGTGGACCCTTTTCCATATTGAACTAATTTATTGTGGACACTTTTCCGTATTGACTAATGTATTGTGGATCTTTTCCCATATTGAACTAATATTATTGTGGACCCTTTTCCACATTGAATAATATATTGTAAACACTTTCCGTATTGACTAATGTATTGTGGACTCTTTCCCGTATTTAACAGATATATTGTGGACCTCTAATTGAACTTATATATTGTGGACCTTTTTTCCACATTGAACTAATGTATTGTGGACCCTTTTCTATATTGAAATAATAATTGTGGACACTTCCATATTGAACTAATATATTGTGGACCTCTATCCATATTGAAGTAATATATTGTGAACGCTTTTCCGTATCGAACTTAAACTTTTGTGGACCCTTTTCTATATATTTATCTAATATTGTGGACACTTTTTCCATATTAAACTAATATATTGTGGACACTTCTCTGTATTCAACTAGTATATTGTGGACCTCTATTCAGAGCGGTAAACAATTCAATTTTTAGGATGATACGGGTAATGATTGCTAAACCGGAGGATTCTGTTTAATGAAGTTTGGGTCGGGGTAGAACAACGAGTTAACACAAAATACGACAGGGTCAAAGTACAAATGACATATGTATGTCCAAACATATATAAATAAACAAACATCCCCGATTTTCAATTGTGTTACCTCTGTAAGAGTCTCGCTCGCTTGCCGACTAAATATTTATTAGACTGTGTAGTATAATTATTTGTCTTAATTTTAAGTTAGGTTTTAGCTGTGTAGTCTAATGCAATTTCATTTTGTGTGTGTTTATGTGTTCAGAATTTTGAAGGGGACACTGTGTTGTGAATACTATCTGAAAGATTTATATCGGGAAAAGGATGGCAAGCGTCAAGTATGAAGTACTTTTTTCACCGGAGAACTCTCCATGCAGTGATGACAATGATCAAACAATATTCACGCAAAATCTTTATTTTTATTGGACGAAGTGATTTCTTTTTTTGTTGGTTTTCATTGTTTCAAAATTTTTATGGTGCATAATCTCTTTTTTTTTTGTGGTCATTATACTTTTGTTTTAAGTATGATAAATATTTGAAATACATAGGCAATATGAAAGATATACGCAGGCTGTCTACTTGTTATAACCAGTGTAGTACAAGTTATACATATGGTTTACACATGTAGTATACTTTTGATATACTTAAGTTATACATATGTGTAGTAGACTTTCGATATCCTTAGTTATACATAGGTATACATATGGGTTTACATATGGTTTACACCGTAGTATACTTTTGTTATAGATCAAGGTTTAACACACCGGTGTAACCGGTACCTATACATAGGCGAAACACTGGTGTATACTATATGAGTTCCCCTGGTGTTTTCCCATATGTATAACAAAGTTTCATCCTTATGTTATACCCTTGTATACTGGAAGGTATTTGCAATGGTGAAGTTTCGGGTTGGTAGGGTTTGTAACAAAACTATTACACTCCAGCTAAAAACCCTTTACCAAAATTCATTACCTTGCCTGCAACTTCAAATCCCTTTACCCATTTTTAATCTCTTTAGACTTGACTGCTATATACCCTTTACCCGTACTCTATTAGGGATTATGGCAACTAAAAAAAATACTTCTATGTTATAATTATCGCTTGAGTGAAAATATGCCCCTCCGCTAACACAAAAATTGTGTGTTGTTGTGTGTTTATTATTGTTCATAAATTCCTCTATAGCAAGCATTTAATGGCACATAATATACAAATTCCCAACTCAGTGTGATAATAACAAAAAAAAAAAAAAAGACAACAAAGTAAACGATTCGTAAGATTGAGGCTGGGAGAACAATTACAGGACACACAATCATAAGATAAGATTCCTTAGGGATACACAGTGGAACTGCCTTGTTGACAAGGTAGCTTACAAACCTGGCTGAAAACTCAATTGTTAAACACCTTGACAAGTCTGTACCGTTCTGCAACCACATTGAAAAAGTCTGCACCATTTTGGCAACCACCTTGACAAAGTCTGTAACTTTCTACCAAACCCACCTTGATAAGGCTGCAACTTTCTTGGTAACTAATTCAATAATGTCTGGAACCTTTACATTAGCCCACATTGACAACCATGAATAACCACATTGAAAACTTCTTTTTAATACATTTCGATATAAAATAAAAAAATTAATATCAATTTAACAATAAAAGGTAATGTTAAAATGAAATGAATTAAAACTTGAATTAAAATTTCAATTGTTTGTTTCCTTGAATGCTAACTTGGTCACTCCATCTACAATACACAAACAATGTCAATAACAACTGATGGCAAAACAGTACTTTAAAAGAATAAAAAAATACAGTCTGTTCTCGCTCGTTCAAACCATCTCAAATTATTCATTTGAATTATAGAAAAGTTCAGATATAAAACACATAGAAGAATAAGTACAATAATATAAAAATAAATATAATTACTTTCACTCTGAATGTTGAGTAGTTCATATAAACGAGGATGCACCATAATACTTAGTTACACAAATCGTAACAAATTTCACCATTAAAATTTTAAATTATAAGTATTTATAAAAGCATAATGCATGGATCAACACCCAAAAAGATTCAAAAACTACACTTCAACTGTAATATAGGTACCAAAAAAAACAACAACTAGCATCACTAGCTGATGCAGCCACTGGCACAGAATGCCTACTGCTGACATTTTTATTTTTTCCAGTCATGTTTTTTTCCATACTCTCGCTTTACCCAATCCATACTCCCACTTTACCCAGTCCATACTCTCGCTTTACAGAGTCCATACTCTCGCTATACCCAGTCCATATTCTCGCTTTACCCAGTCCATACTCTCGCTTTACCCAATCCATACTCTCGCTTTACCCAGTCCATAATCTCGCTTTACCCAGTCCATACTCTCGCTTTACCCAGTCCATACTCTCGTTTTACCCAATCCATACTCTCGCTTTACCCAATCCATACTCTCGCTTTACCCAATCCATAC
>WLWD01005129.1_pt1 | contig 22562 bp, 17 predicted proteins | sample 6712731 | NCBI WGS metagenome assembly WLWD01 (sample SAMN12718690, study PRJNA576275) | sponge metagenome | isolation source: marine sponge | host: Mycale hentscheli | place: New Zealand: South Island, Marlborough, Capsize Point | collected 2014-11-01
TCCATCACCCTGAGGGGTCAGTTTAGCTAATCTCGTATTCGATAAATTATCGACCCATTGATTAAACGGATTATCTTCTGGGTTCTGCCAGATCCAGATAACAGATAAAAACAAACCGGACAGCACAAGAAAAAGAAAAGCAGAACGTTTTCTATTTTTTTCCTGGTGCCCTTGGGCTTTTTGATGGTTAGCCTCAAGCGTAATCGCGCTCAATGGGTTTCTCAGTTGAGCTTTGTGCAGGTCAATGGACTCTTCGATATCAAGCCCCAGCAAACCTGAGTAGCTACGCCAGTAACCCAGAACATAAGTTGCGCCGGACAAGCTCGCATAGTCATCGCGCTCAATGGCTTCAATTTGACTCACAGAAAGCAATAAGGAACCAGCCACTTTTTCCACTGGCCAACCAAGCCCAATCCTCTTTTGCTTCAGCAAACTTCCTGGAGCAGCAAGGGTTGAGATGTCGGCAGTTAGTTCAGGTACCATTTACACTCCAAATTCGCTGTGCATTTAAATGAGTTTCAAAACTGAAGAAAGCTGTTTCGCTTCCTCAGTATCCGGAAACTTCGTGGTCAAAGCTCGGATATATCGCTTAGAGCTATCTTGATCATCAAGCTCTATTTCGACCTTAACAGCCAAGAGCAGGGAGCGAGAAGAAATTGAACCTGTAGAGAAATAGCGTTCAATAAAGCCTCTGGCTGACAGATAGTGGCGTTTCTGGTGATAAATTTCTGCCAACGGCAAGAGAGCCTGAGGTAAATCTTGGCGCTTTTCCAACACCACTTTGAAATACTCAACGGCAACATCGACGCGATCCAATTGATGATTACATACACCAAGCGCTAAAAGTGTTTGTAACATTTGATCGTTATCAGGGTTATTTTCGATTGAATTCAGCAAACCCAGCCCCTTCAATGAATTCATTTGCCAAGTCGAATCTTGCGTGCCGTTTGAGCGTTTTTCTGTTGATACGTTTTCAGCTCCATCGACAACAAATAAATTGCTGGAATGTTGGTGGCAAAGATGAATGGCATAGTCGTTGATTGCAGTGAAATTGCGCGGATTCAGTTCAATCGACTTTTTAAACATTGCCGTTGCTTGAGCAGGATAACCGGAACGCTCGAGCAAAAGCCCCTTCCCGTGATAAACCGTGTCCGAATTTCCATCGATAGCGAACGCAAGATCGAACTCGACACGGGCAATGTCTAACTGATCGTGTTTTAGATAATCCAAACCTAGCAGAACATGGGCCTGTGCTCGTTCACGACTTGACCATTTCTCTTCTTCAATCACGGTGACACAACCGCTTATTGGTAGTGTCACAATCAGCACCATGAGTAAAATCGAGCGCTTCATGAAAACACCACCTTTTGCTGTTTCATGTGCACGGAACGCTTTGTCCTGTCATGAAAATCGCCTGCTAATTGCCCACAAGCGGCGTCGATATCCTCTCCTCGGGTGCGTCGCATAATGGTAAAAATTCCCTGACCAAGCAGTATATCCCTGAATCGATCGATCGTTCTCGAATCAGAACGTTCAAGATGAACTCCTTCAAAAGGGTTAAAGGGAATTAAATTAACTTTGGAAGGAACATCCTCAAGTAATTTCGCTAATTCTCTGGCGTGAGAAGGTGAATCATTGATTCCCTTAAGCATGACATATTCGAACGTAATTCGCTGGCGCTTGTTTTCGCCTACATACCTAAGACAAGCAGCCAGCAACTGCTCGATTGGATATTTCTTATTAATTGGTACGAGCTTATTGCGTAGTTCATCGTTCGGAGCATGGAGAGACACCGCCAGACTAACTGGACAGGACTCTGCAAGTCGATCAATGGCTGGAACAACACCAGCAGTGCTTAATGTCACCCGTCTTTTGGACAGGCCAAAAGAGAAATCATCCATCATCAAGTTCATCGCTGCAACGACACTCTCGAAATTAAGTAAAGGCTCGCCCATACCCATCATGACAACATTGGTAACTGGGCGTCTTTGATCCGTCAAGGAAAAATCTCCAGTTTCCAAGTCATCTTGTGGACGATTGTCGAAATACCCACCCACACCAATTGACTCCAATGCGTTATTCGCAATCCACACCTGAGCAATGATCTCATCCACGTCAAGATTACGATTATAACCTTGGCGCGCAGTGGCACAAAAAGTGCAGTTTAAACCGCAGCCAACCTGGGAGGAGACACACAAGGTACCACGATCCTTTTCAGGGATATAAACCGTTTCAATGCAATTTCCATCTTTGAGCTCCAATAACCACTTACAAGTACCATCAGCCGATAGCTGTTGGCTGACAATGATCGGCATAGCTAAACATGCTTCATCACTCAATTTTTTTCTGAGCGATTTACTTAGATCCGTCATCTTTGCAAAATCAATAACATTGCGCTGATAAATCCACTGTAGCAATTGCTTGGCACGAAAACGCTTCTCTCCCAAGTCACAAAAATAGGACTCCATGGCATTTCGATCCATGGACAACAAATTGATGGGAGAGTCGATTAACATACCAGATGATCGGTCATTCGCTAGTACGGCACAAATTAACGGGTGCGAGGGCAAATCTGATCATCAGAAAAGAAAAAGGCAATCTCTTCCGCGGCTGTTTCAGGCGCATCTGACCCGTGAACTGCATTTTCATCAACCGTGGTTGCGAAATCGGCTCGGATGGTTCCAGCAGCGGCATCTGCCGGGTTGGTAGCTCCCATTACTTCACGGTTTTTCAAAATCGCATTCTCTCCTTCAAGAACCTGCACCATAACTGGACCAGAAATCATGAAATCCACTAAGTCTTTATAGAATGGGCGCTCACTGTGTACGGCATAAAACTGTTGTGCCTGTTCTTTGGATAAATGCAACATTCTTGAGGCAACAACATTCAAACCAGCATCTTCAAAACGCTGGTAAATTTGTCCGATATAGCCTTTGCCTACTGCGTCTGGCTTTACGATAGAAAAAGTGCGTTCAATCGCCATTAAAAACTCCGAATACTCACGTATTAAATTAACGGAAACGTAGAACTAGAGATACACAGGTCAGTTCGAATCAATGCCTAGCACGAAAAACCAAGTCCAAAAACCAATGATGGCTTTCAAAATTGGGATGCCTCTCATATAGATTCATACTGAACTGTCATGCTTTATTCAGACGTTCCAAGATAGAAATTGCCAACGAATAAAAAACCGTTGACCAAGGGAAAACAAACAGCCGGATTGTACCTCTAGGACACCCTACGAGCAATTAAAGCATGATCAGAAACCGCGGTTATCTCGACATTTACCCATCCAAGCTCGTCGTCGTGCTGGGCACTAGCATCGGAAAAGCTGATATTGGGATTTCCCCCATCATCAATCCTCACTGAAAAGTAGTTACTAGCGCGACCAGATTGAACACCATTAACATTTTTCCCTTTGATGGACTCCAGCAAAATTCGTGAGTGATCTCCAATCTGACGTTCGGCTACTCTATTCCAAACCTGCTTTCCCACCTCCCTAACTCGCGCTGCTCGCTCTTTTCTCACTAGTTTAGGTATTTGTGAAGGAATTTTAGCGGCTGGTGTACCTGGCCTTGGGGAATAGGAAAATACATGAGGATACGCGATTTCAAGCTCAACCACGGCATCTAGAGTCTGCTGGAAGTGTTCCTCTGATTCAGTAGGAAAACCAACCAATATATCGGCGCTTAGAACAAGATCGGGAACAGCTTTCTTCAAGGCAGTCACACGTTCGTAAAGTACCTCTCTAGTCGCCCTTCTTTTCATCCGCTTCAAAATCAATGTATTCCCACTCTGCATGGATAGGTGCAATTGGGGACAAATAACGGACTGAGAAGCAATGCAGTCAATCAGCTCATCACTGATATGCGCCGGATCAATCGAGCTTAAACGCAAACGATAGTCTCCCTTTATCTTAACTAATTCTTTTAACAACACTGTCAAATTTTGTGAGTTATCCTCGAAGTCCGATCCATAGGAACCAATGTCAACACCACAAATTACGATCTCCTTGTAGCCGTTGATGACCAATCTTTCAACCTGTCGCCGAATCATTGATAATGAAAAAGATCGATTGGGCCCCCTCGCCTTATGAATCACACAAAAGGTACAACCTTGGTCACAACCTTGCTGAATCTGGACAAAAGCCCGTGATCGACCTTCGTAGCCGCTCAACAGCTCGTCTGGAAGACTAATCTCTTTATCAATATCTTTTTCTAAAATCGGTGGCAATTCCCCCTGGTACAGACTGTCCAGCAACGTGGGAATATCCAATTTTTGGCTGTTTCCGACGACCAAGTCCACACCGGGAATTGCAGAGCACGCAGCAGGATCAATTTCTGCGTAACAACCAGTCACCACTATCCATGCTTGCGGGTTTGTCCTAATTGCCTTTCTTACCAATTGCCTTGCTTGGCGATCGGCTTCAGCAGTCACGGTGCAGGTGTTTATAATATAAAGGTCCGCCTGCTCTGATGGATTAACCCTAGCATAATGACGATCCGATAGCTTCTGAGCAATGAGCTCTGTTTCAAAACTATTAACTTTACACCCTAAAGTAGACAAAGCTACCCGCTTCTCGCCCAAAGCAGTTCCTTTTTTTGCCATTTTAGGTGGCACCACAGAAATGGAATTCATGGATAGAGCACTCAAAAAAAGAGAATCTTACATAAGATTCTCTTTTAGATATTTTTCAAATTTTTGCTGTCCGATGATTATGAAGTGGTAAAACTTTCACCACAACCACACTGCTCAGTAACATTAGGGTTATTAAACTGAAAAGAAGAAGATAGTCCATTTTGTACATAATCAACCTGAATCCCATCGAGGTATTTCAAATGATCCGGCTCTACAATCACTTTGACACCATGGCTTTCAAAAACCTCGTCCTGATCAGTAATTTCATTGGCGTAATCCATGATATAAGCCAGACCAGAGCAACCTGATGTTTTCACACCAATACGGAGGCCTTCTCCCTCACCTCGTGATTGCAAGTGCAACCTTACTCTCTGCGCTGCAGACTCAGTTAGCATAACTGCCATAATAAAAATCCAATTTTGGTAACAATAATCAAGTACGGGAATCACAGGTTGATTGCAAGAGATCACAATAACAACCTCTTTAATTATAGCATAGGCATCGCCTCAATCATCGGTTTCAATTTCAAGAAATTGACGTTCAACACCTATTTTTCCAGCTAATGTATTATAGAATATGCCCCTTTTAAGATTCCTTGGATTATTAGCATTTTTGGCTGGGGTTTTCGGCTCCAAGTACCCATAACATCCGCGAGAAACATTATCCAACTCGTCACCGCAAAATTTAAAATTATGAAGGACTTATGAACAAACAGGCTTTTGGTATCTTTAGTATTGCCCTCACCTCTCTTTTGCTTGAGTTGGTTTTGATACGAATATTTGACGTGTTGTGGTACCCAAACATGGCGTACATGATCATCACCCTCGCCGTGTTCTCGTTTGGTTTAGCTGGGGTTTATCTATCTATAAGACCGGTCACAGCGAATAACCGAACGTGGATATGGCTCTCTTCAGCTACTCTGCTAATGGCTGTACTGACCTTGTTGATTTTACCAGCCCTTGATCGACTGCCTTTTGACTACATGGATTTAAACAACGAAGGCGCGAATCATGCTTTAAGAAACTTCTTCCTCATCTATCTTGTGATATGCGCCCCTTTTTTTCTTGCCGGCTTTTCACTTTCCTTGATTTTTTCACATTACGCGAAACAAATTAGAAGGCTCTATTTTTGGGACCTAATCGGGGCTGCAGTGGGCAGCGTATTACTGATTCCACTGCTTCCCAAACTCGGAACGGTAGGTATTCTTTATGTTGTTGGTGGGTTCTGTCTAATTTCATCGGCGTGTTTTGCACAAAATAAGCATTGGACACGGGCTACCCTAGTTCTCGCCCTGATCACCTTCATCGCACCGTTTGGCTGGAGCGACATAAAGACTTTCTCACCTCATATGGATAAGCGTAATTTCCGGACGTTACAAAGTGTGTCTGAGGGAACTTGGTGGGATCCCATTTCCAAAGTTGACATTATCGATTACGAAGAAGTGGGTAAAATCATTGGACAGGACTACACCTTCAAATGGATTGCCTACGACGGGGGAACTCAAACTAGCTACTTCTATCGATTCAACGGTGACTATGAAACGTTAAGAGCCAGCCTACCTGAAGATGCCAAACGACACTTCTGGGACAGCTATCTGGCCATCTCGCACTACCTAAAGGCAGATAGCGGCGCCCAAGTATTAGTGATCGGCAGTGCTGGGGGCCAAGAGACGAAAGCTGCCCTTACTTACAATGCGGCACATGTAGACGGCATTGAACTAGTGGGTAAAGTCGTGGAATTGGGGAAAACCGTTTATGCTGACTACATTGGTAATGTAATGACAGACCCAAGAACGGACATTCGCCGTGGTGAGGGAAGAAGTTATTTACGTTCCACAAGCAAGCAATATGACATTATCCAGATTAACAGCAACCACACAAGCTCAAGTATCGCGGCTGGTAGTGGCGCAATGCAATCTGCGTACCTCCAGACGGTTGAAGCTTATGAAGAGTTTTTCAGTAGCCTGCAAGATGATGGAATATTACACATTAACCATCACATCTACCCCAAAATGGTGGCAACGGCTGCTCAGGCTTGGGCAAACAGCGGTAAACAGAATTTTCGGGACCACGTAATGGTCTTTGAAGCATCTGGGCTGCACGACAACCTGCCAACCTTCTTAATCAAAATGACCCCATGGACAACACAGGAAGTTGCAGCAACCGAAGCGTTTATGTCTAAGTTTAGTTTTGTGGTGAATCCGTTTAACCCCGACGAATCATTTCTCTCTGAGCCTTTTTTCAAACCTGATTTCCCCAAAGAGCTGATCGACAAAATCCCTTATCGAATCGCGCCGCCTACGGACAATCAGCCTTTCTTCAACTCGCTGCGAAAGTCCACGGACGAGCTTCCAACTCATGAATCAGACGTTTTTGTTAATTCTTCTATTTCTGGCTTGCTAAACTCCCAACGAGCCACAGGCATCCCCATTGATGTTGTTCACCTCATCGTCACAGCCGGTGCCGCATTAATTTTTGCCTTTATCTTCACTCTCGTGCCGCTCTTTTTCTCTCGTGCAGGAAAAACAAAATGGAAGGGGAAAGGTAGTTTGCTCATCTATTTTTCTTGTCTTGGTGCGGGCTTCATCATTTTTGAATTAGTGTTTATTCAAATTTTCATGAAGCTAATCGGTTTTCCCCTTTATGCGTACACAACGGTATTCTTTACTTTCCTATTTGGGGCTGGAGTGGGAAGCCTGATGTCGGAAAAACTGCGATTAGTTGAAAATAGAAAGTGGTGGGCACCTTTCGCTGGCGTTATCATTTCCACGTTACTTTTGATTTTTTACCAACAATACCTGTTTGATCTGTTCTTACAATTCGACACTCCAATGCGAATATTCGTTTCCATCGGCATGATTTTCCCATTAGCTTTCTTTCTTGGCATGCCCTTTCCATTGGGAATACTGGCAGTTCGATTCAAACCCCAGGGAACTGTCGTATCGTCGCCATGATCGCCTATTTCATCGCGCTTTGTATTTATCGAGGCTTGTATCGTGGATACTTATCAGATCTTTCCTCGAACGAAGCCTAGATTTCTTTGAATCTGAATGCAAAATACAGAAGAAACAAGACGCTAAGAAGTAATGAGAATGGATAGGCTTCCATATCAACTCAGATTAAGTTTATTAACCAGTCAGCTGATTTACATAACACATGACCGATAACGTTCCCGTTACCCATGCGCTTTTCGATATGGATGGATTATTGCTAGACACAGAAGTGATTTACACCCAGATTACCCAGAAAATCGTTTCACGTTTTGGTAAAACCTATGACTGGTCTATAAAATCCAACATGATTGGGCGCAGAGCCATCGACTCCGCGCGATACCTGGTTAGCCAATTGGATCTGCCAATGACCGCCGAGGAGTACTTAGAGGAACGTAATGGAATGTTGTTAGCCGCATTCGCAACAGCAAAAGCCCTGCCGGGAGCTGAGCGGTTAATCAGACATCTATATCAGCATAATGTCCCCATCGCGCTAGCAACCAGTTCCAATCGGGATCTCTACGAAGTCAAGGCATCGAGTCATCAAGACTGGTTCACTCTGTTCAATACTGTGGTTACTGGAGACGATTCAGAAATCACCGAAGGTAAACCCGCACCAGACATATTCAATGTTGCAGCGTCCCGAATCGGCGCCAGCCCTGTTTCTACTTTGGTTTTTGAAGACGCCCCATCAGGGTTAGCCGCGGGTATTGCTGCAAACATGAGAGTAGTGGTGGTTCCAGATTCCAATATGGAGAAAAGCCGCTATATGGGAGCTGACCTGATTCTTAATTCGTTAATAGAGTTTGATCCATCGACTTATGGATTACCTGGAATAGAGTAACGTTCGTTTAGACGCTGACTAATTTAAATATTTACATCCCATGATTCAGTTAACACGATTCAACAGAATCGGTCTTTATTCTGCATTACTGATATCCCTTCTTTGGGTCTTCCTGACATGGTCAGCGTTCACGTTCGCCCAGGAAACCACAGATAATGTTGAAACCCAACAGTTTACAGACTGGACCGTCCAATGCACTGTTACGGACGGTACTCAGAAAACGATCTGCGTTTTGTTTTACCGTGTCCTGCTAGACAACGGCTATCCACTATTGGTTTTCCAAGTAACTAAATCGCCGGAAGTCGATGATCGATTTATTGGTGTGTTCGATGTACCACTTGGCGTCTATCTTCCAACTGGCGTTACGATGACCATCGATAATGCAGAGTCCATTCAATTAAGTTTTGAACGCTGCGACCAAAACGGGTGCTACGCAGGGACATCTCTTAGTGAAGAAATCGTTCAAAGCCTAAAAAAGGGGCAACAGGCAAAGGTGACATTCATCGATATCGCTAATCAGAAAATAACCGCTACTGTTTCCTTAGATGGCTTCACTGCGGGCCTAAGGGCACTATAGCTAAGAGAAGATCTAAATCTTTTCATAGACTCATAAACCACCAACCGATAATTCCCATGTTTACCTATCTAAATCCAGACGTTCGACAACGGTTGATTAAACAAGGAAAGCTAACTCGTATAGATCAAAAGGGTAATGAGATACCCGAATCAACATTGATTGGTGATGAGAATACGTCAATTCGATTACTTGGTCCTATCCCACTACCGTTGTCGGTAAATGGTAAGCACTATCACGCTCAATGGTACGCTGCAGTTCGCAACACAGAAATTGGTAAAGTAGAAACATTGGCTAATGACCTTTTGCAAGAAGGCGGTCAAAATCTGTTTGCGACCCTCGCCACCCCCATGGCAGTCAACAGCGTTCTCGTCTTTGGAGAGCCCACCAAGTCCGACAATCCATTGATCCGGGTTCACTCTAATTGCCTGACAGGGGATGTTTTTGGATCACAACGGTGTGAATGTGGGCCCCAACTCGATCTTGCCATTGAGCGGATTGGAAACGAAGAAAGCGGAGGGCTGGTCGTTTACATGGCGGGACACGAAGGAAGAGGAATCGGGCTTTGGGCAAAAGCAGCCACTTATTTACTGCAAGATTCTGGAGAAAACACCTATCAGGCAAATGAATCCCTAGGCCTTCCAGTGGATTCGAGAGACTTCAGCGATGCCGCATCCCTAATTCTGAGATTTATTGGTGACCGACCATTTCGCCTGATGACCAACAATCCAAAAAAAGTCGGGGACCTGTCGGCTCATGGGCTACACAGCATCAGTATCGAAAAGCACGTTACCGGTGTGACGACATCCAATTTATCTTACCTCAATGCAAAAAAGAAACGAGGTCATAAACTAGTGGACGCGGATTTGGAGTCGGTGGAATAATCCAATCTAAACAACCAAACGGGGAGCTCATAGATATTGATCACTATCTAATTTTAAAGTCCGCAAAGCGGCAATCATGGCCCTAACAACATTTCCGCCAGCATCAACACTGATACCGAAGCAAACACATCAACAGGGCCATATTATTCACGAATTTCGTTTAGCCTCTCATACGTTTCGCATCTTTATCAAACAGCACATCTTTAAACAACACCGCGGGTCGCCTTTTTCCAAGAATTTCGATTTCCACATTCAGACCCTCTTCAATCAAGTTGATGGGGAGAAACCCAATTGCCACGCTTTTTTCAGCATAATGGGCATAGCCTCCGGAGGTCACAAATCCCACCAACTCATTCTCTAACCAAATAGGCTCATCCGCGACGGCATCGGCATCTTCCGCATCCACTATAAACGTGCATAATTTTCGTGCAGGCCCGTGATGTTTTTCAGCAAGCGCTGCTTGCTTACCAATGAAATCAGCTTCCTTCTTATAAGCAACAAACCTATCCATACCAGTTTCAGCAGGCATGTAATCGGGTTTGTATTCCCTAAGCCAAGAGCCAAAGGATTTTTCCAAGCGTAAACTCATCATCGCCCTCATTCCAAAAGGTCTCAGCCCTAGGTCAATTCCAGCTTCGATAAGCAACTCATACAACGCAACCTGCTGGTTTGCAGGCACATAGATTTCATATCCAAGATCTCCAGTGTACGACACTCGTTGAACAATGGCATTGCAGGGCCCAATCTGCATTGACTTCACACAGAGAAATGGAAATGCCTCATTAGTTACATCCCCTATCACAACTCGCTCAAGCAAGATACGTGCATTAGGGCCAGCGATCTGGAAACCAATTCGCTGTTGCGAAATATTGTTCAACGACACATCTGAATTTGGCAAATGTGACTCAAACCAACGTTGATGAACCGATTGTGCGCCATAGGATGCATTCAATTGGAAAACACTCTTCTCCAACCGAGAAATCGTAAAATCCCCGATCAATTTGCCCTTATGGCTTAGCATTGGAGACAACGTTATCCGACCAACTTTTGGAATCCGCCCCGCCATAATCCGATCCAGCCATTGCTCTGCTCCTTCTCCTCGAATCTCGAACTTACTGAAATTATGAACCTCATTGATGCCAACTGCTGTTCTCACAGCCAAGCACTCTTGAGCAACAGCTTCAAAGGCATTGGATCGTCGAAATGAAGGAATTTCAAACGGCTCTTCTCCTTCCAATGCGAAATAGTTCACGTGCTCCATACCAAAACCAGCGCCGAATACCGCATTCAACTGCTGCCACTTTCCGTAGGCAGGGGTAGTATGAAATGGCCGAGCAGCGGGAAGTTCTTCATTGGGATATGACACCGAGAAGCGTCTTTGGTAATTTTCGCGCACTTTGATACGAGTGTAAGGTTTTGTGCAGTAATCGCCGAACCGAGCAACATCCATGGCAAAAACATCTCGAGATGGTTCACCTTCCACCATCCATTCCGCCAATATCAACCCTACCCCCCCGCCTTGACTGAAACCAGCCATAACACCACAGGCTGACCAATAATTACGTAAGCCCGGGACCGGACCCACGAGAGGGTTGCCGTCAGGAGCAAAAGTAAAAGGCCCATTGATGACGGTCTTGATCCCCGCATCTGCTAGTACCGGATACCGCTTGAATGCCAGTGCCAGAGAGTCACCAATTCTTTCTAGGTTGTCCGGTAACAATTCATGCCCGAAATCCCAGCTTGTACCGTCCACAGCCCAAGGATCGCACTCTTGTTCATAGAAACCAATCACCAGCCCTTGACCTTCTTGCCTGAGATAACTCTCGCCCTCTGGATCCATCACATGGGGTAATTCCGTAGGATGATTAACCACCTCCTCAATTTTCTCAGTCGCGAGATATTGGTGTTCCATTGGATGCAAAGGCAAATGAATACCCACCATTTCCCCGACTTCCCTTGCCCAAAGTCCAGCAGCATTTACCACATGTTCCGCATACATATTGCCTTGCTCGGTGACAACCTCCCAACTCCCATCAGTCTGAGGAATTAGCTCAAGAACACGATTTCTTAAGATAATTTCAGCCCCTTGTTTACGAGCGGCTCGGGCATAAGCATGGGTGGTGCCGGATGGATCTAAGTGGCCATCAAGTGGATCATACAGTGCTCCAATTATACCCTCGGTATTAGTGATGGGCGATAACACTTTGATCTCTTCAGGCGTAACGAGATGAGTATCCAACCCCATGTACCGGTGCTTTGCACGCTCGGCCCGGAGATAATCCATTCGATCTGGTGTTGATGCTAAGGTAATCCCGCCAACATGATGTAAACCGCAACTTTGCCCTGAAAGCTCCTCCAGCTCCTTGTACAATCCGATCGTGTACCCCTGCAATGCGGCCATGTTAGTGTCGGCATTTAGCGTATGAAACCCACCAGCGGCATGCCAAGTGGATCCCGACGTCAGTTCTGATCGTTCGATCAAGGTGACATCCTTCCAGCCCAGTCGCGTCAAATGGTACAACACACTACAACCAACAACTCCGCCACCAATGATGGCTACTTGAGTATGACTTTTCATAAAACCCTCGATTTACAAATCATTTCCGAAAACACAATTCAACATCCAATCATCGATCTAAAACAAGAGATCAACACTCCCCTAAAACCGCGCAATACCCATACTTAAGCTCGCCACTCTGCTTACTATGCGTTCACAATCATCCCCGATTGAGTCTCCCTTCTTGGCGATGCAGACCTATTATTTCACCTTTCGCCATTGGTTTTTCACAAAATTAACCGCCTCATTGGGTTGAACCACAGCCCCACAAATTAGCTTATCAAAACGATTAGAGAATAAACGGATATGCTCTCGACTGTTTAAAACCAGATACATCTGCCCTGTAAATACCGCTACCCTCAATGGCCCGAAAACGGTAAAGGCTGCGGTATACATCTGTCGACCATCGAACAAATACCAACGAAAACCGGGATACAGTTCATCCAATAAAGTGATAATGTGCTCAAGTTGCTCCCTCCGTGCCCTAGCAGACAGCTCCGCCCAAATGCCTTCACCCAATGCAAACCCTTCAATATCCTGAATGGACTGGCAGACTTCCATCTCGGATTCTTCCTGCCGATGATGAATTAGCATACGGTGGGTATCACGAATGCTCTGGTCGGTTTTCCCTAGGCCATATCGCTTAAATTCATAAGCCGCTACCTCTTCAGTCTTAAACAGATCAGGGATGGTGATCGGAATATATCGCACCCGATGCTGTCCAGCTTCACGATGCCATTCCAGCGGCTCTCTTATAACATCTGGAGATAACGTGCCCTTATCCGTCAGCCCTAACAGCCAATCTATACTAACTTGGTATCTTTCGGCTATACCTGCGATGGTGTCTGCTCTGGGCAACCTCAAATTGGACACAGAAAACAGTTGAGACAATGTCGATCTTTCGACTCCAATGGATTTCGCGAACCCCGAATAATTCAACCCGCTGTGATCGACCACCTGTTGCAGGCGCTGGCGGAAAACAACAACTCTTTGCTCATATTTCACAAAAAGAAACCTACCAAGCTGGTTCTATTTCTACCCGCCGCCGAGCAACGTATTCATCAAGTCGGCGGCGAATATCGGGATCTAAAAAGGGCATTTCATAAGCTTCAAGAATATTTTTGAATAGTGAGTTTGCCCGAAGTGCAGCGTCTTTTCTTCCACCTTCGTCCCAAGTCTCAAAATTACTCCAATCCGAAACAATCGGCGAATAGAACGCATTCTTGTATCGGTCTATGGTGTGTTGGGTTCCGAAAAAGTGCCCTCCTGCCCCTACTTCCTTAATCGCATCCAATGCCAGTTCCGACTCATTCACCTCAATGGGTCGTAATGTCTCGGACATCATCTGCACCATTTCCATGTCAACAATAAGTTTTTCGAAGGACGCGCAAAGTCCCCCTTCCAGCCAACCGCCGCTGTGTTTTATCATATTTCCATGCCCCATCACCGAAGACCAGAGTGACATACCTGACTCCCAGGCAGCCTGAGCATCAACGCTGTTTGATGCATTAACATTGGAAGTCCGATAAGGAATTCCATAACGCCTCGCCAATTGACCGCCTGCTAATGCCGCTTTTGCGTATTCTGGTGTCCCAAAGGCAGGAGAGCCCGATTTCATGTCAACATTTGACGTAAAACCGCCGTACATAGCAGGCGCCCCTGGGTTCACCATCTGGGTCACAGCCAACACTCCTAGGGCTTCCGCATTTTGTTGTGCCAATGCGCCCGCTAATGTCACCGGGCTCATCGCACCGGATAAGGTAAAGGGTGTGACCACAACGGGCTGGCCATATCGCGCCATTTCCATAAGACCATCAAGCATCGGAACATCCACTTTCAAAGGTGAATTCGTATTCACCACGGTCATAATACTAGGCTCATTCCTTAGTGTCTCTTTATCGATATTTCGTGCAATACAGATCATCTCCAATGCGTCTTCTATTTTCCCGTTTCCCAAACTATAGGCATGCCACGGTTTTTCAGTCAGGGTAATAAAAGCGTGATACGCATCGAGGTGACGCACATGGGGAGCAATATCGACGGGTTCAACGGGATAACCTGAGAACAGATTAACCACGTTAAATGTTTGGCCAAGCTTGAGGAACTTACAATAGTCTTCAAAGTTACCGGTTCTTCTTCCTTGATCCAGATCAGAGCAATTCGGCGCACTGGCAACCAAGCTGAAGTTAATGTTGTTGCCGCCATAAGTGGAATTGTAAATCGGGTTCCTGGCGTGCAAAGTGAACATTTGGGGAATAGTGGCAATTTTCTCCATCACCATGTTCCTGTCCATCAGCACATACCCTGTTTTAGGATCAATGGTTGCCCCATGTTCCAGCATTAACACCCGCGCAGTGTCGTTAACAATTTGCAACCCAACCTGCTCCAAAATTCGCATGGAACCATCATGAATGAGTTCTATTGAAGACTCACTGAGTACTTCAATCGGTGGATAGGGATTTTTGAGTTGCTTCACCGACAGCTGGTCTAGCTGAAATTTCGGTTTTTTGCGCACCCTTCCAGATCTTTTTGCCATTGACCTACACTCCATAAGGAATCAATTGCGATATTGTTTGTGATGCCGACTTGCCGCTTCCAGAGATTGTGCAACCCTACGTCTGTAACTTTGATTTAGGTTGAGTCATTATCGTCGTTCCACACGATATATCGCTTGTCGGCATTGCTCCATTCATCGTCAATCTCGACGAGGATGGCACTGACAAGCCTGAGTAAAGATGCCTCATTCGGGAAGACCCGGACAATCCGGGTTCGCCGTTTAATCTCCTGCTGGATCGGACGCTCAATTCCATTCGTCGTTCTCATCTTTCGATGATGCGACTCCGGTAAATTGAACACCGTCAATCCTTCAGGAACGTTATCGAGCAGCCATTGCGACAGCTTTGAGTAATCTGACTCGTAACGGGCCGCCAGTTGCTCCAACTGAGCGCGGGCAGATGCCTCGTCCGTCGCATTCCACACCGAACGCAGTTCACCACCAATCCGACTACGAACCTTTGCTGTCGGCGCATGATTGACCGCATTTTGTGCCAGGTGGAACTGACAACGCTGCCACGGTACCCCCGGAAACACAGCACGTCTCGCTGCTTTGAGGCCCGCGTGGTCATCACTGGCAATGTAGATGATGCCGTGCATCCCCCGTTTTACCAGAGACTGTAAAAACTCCCGCCAGTTGATCTCCGCTTCACTGGTCGCGATCTGCACGCCCAGTACACTGCGTCTGCCATCCGGCAATATACCCACCGCACTGAGCACCGCCGCATCCACCACCTCATGATCCATCCTGACCCGTTCGTAACGCGCATCCAGTACCAGATACCGAATCTCTCCAAGGGCCCGGTCACGCCAAACCGATAGAGCATCGTCCAGCAGGGCCGTCGCACGAGACACCTGAGTGGAGGAGATCTTCTCAATACCAAACAGATCCAGCACCTTCTCCACACGACGAGTACTGACCCCGCTGATGTACATCTTTGCCACACACAGCATCAAAGCACGTTCACTACGCCGTCCCTGTTCCAGACACTGTGGATAAAACCCGGACTCACCGTGGTTACGGGTCTTGGGTATCGACAAATTCAGTGTCCCAAGAGTCGTGTCCACCAGTTTGGGTTTGAATCCATTGGCATGGCCCTGACGGTCGTTGCTGCGTTCGTGAGGGGCGGCACCCAGAAACTGAGACCGCTCAATCTGCATGGCCTGATTCATCATCGCGGTAATGACATCACGAAAAGCCTGGGGGCCATGTTGAATCAATTGTTCCATCACTACTTCATATAGGTTAGGGTAATCCGGTTGGGTCATTGGGTTGCCTCCACATTTGCTTAAGTCACAAACATGGAACGACGATAATGACTCAACCTAAATCAAAGTTACAGACGTAGGGTTGCACAATCAATCGCAATGGGTCGCCCGTTTTTTAGTCAAACCCTGATCAGTGGAGGACACGCAGCCAGCATTGAATTAATAGCACAAAAAAAGGCAGACCTCGCCGCCATCGATGCCGTTACCTTTGCTCATCTTAGAGACGGCGAATTGATTGACACCGACCAAGTAGCGATAATCGGACAATCTGAATATACCACCGGACTACCATTTATTGCTCCAAAACTTGCGCGTTTCGACACAGACCCAAACACAATCACTAATGCCCTGAATGATGCGTTAAGTCAAATCGACGACCATCATCGCCAACGTTTAAGAGTCTCCCACTTTGAAACCGTAGCTCCTAAGGAGTATGAAAAAATCAACCAGCTAAAGGTATCCGCCGAGGCGGTAAACTACCCCACATTGGCATAATCAGTTCTGTTGAGTGTATAGGCGCAAACAACTCAGGGTGTAGCTAAGGAATCTAAATCAGGCTGCTGCCAAGTAAAATCCCAAGCCCTAACAGAGTTGCAGCAGCCACACTCCCCGTTTTCCACATGGTTAGCGAGGTCAGACACAGAGCAATAATTTCAAAAAGCGCACCGTTGATAGCTCCTGGAACAATGAGTGCCATCATAGCGCAACCCGGAAGCACTTCTAGAATCCCTCTTAGTTTTTCCGTTTTTTGAAATCCCAAACCTAACGCATAACCGCCGATTCTCGTAACAAGAACAACACAGGACATCAACAGAATCATTAGTAAAACTGTGTCCTGATTCATTCTGACTCTACCGTCGTGGGTTTGTTTCTGGTTGGTTTGAGCAAATAGGCGGCCACACCGGCAACAACACAAACTGGCATAATCAAGTAGGCATGCGCTCCATAAATCGTCAGAGCCCCTGCACAAACCCCAGAGACAATCCAGGGAAAAGCATTTTCGGTGTTCCCTTTTGCGAATAGCACCATTAAGGTGGACATAACCAGAACACCCGAGAAGCCCATTGCCTTAATTTGATCATTGTCAAAAAAATCGGTGAACACTAAACCACAAAACGTACCTACCATCCAGCTCACATGGAGAATAAATCCACCACCAAGCATGTAAGCGATCAGATTGGTTTTCGTGTCCCCGGACTGAGCGAGTTTTAACGTCGCAATGGCGTTTGGATCTGTCAAAAAAGACATGGAAAGAACGCGAAAGAAATTATCTCGACCTGGAATCTGCCCAATAAGTGCTAAACCAAGTAAAATATTTCTCGAGCTAATGAGTGCACTTGAAATAAGTATGGTGGTCATCGGTACCGTGTGGTTCCATACTTCCAAGCTAGCGAATTGCACCGAACCAGAAAAGACAAATGCGCTCATAAGCAATGCCTCAGATCGGGAAAGACCGGTGCTCGTTGCTGCGATCCCAAACATCAACCCAAACATCAATGTGCTCATGGCGAAACCTGAAAGCGCCCAAGCACCCGAGCATAGCGAGCGTACTATCGACACGTTTTTTTCTGTCATCGGGTTAGCACTTGCAAGTCCCTAGCCCTTTAGCCATGCCGTGAAGTGACATAGAAAATGGCCAGAAAAGCATTAAAATGCCCTAGGTTTCGCATAGTGTTCGAGCAAGATATCATGTAGTACGGCAATAAAGTGAATGGCATTCTCCTGGGAAAAGCAAAGCGGAGGTTTGATTTTCAATACATTATGGAGCGGACCGTCAGTACTGATTAGAATACCCTCTTGTTTCATTCTTTCTGCAATATAAGTCGCCTGTTTCGCCGCGGGCGCCAACGTCACCGAATCATCGATTAACTCGATCCCAATAAATAACCCCAAACCACGTACCTCACCTATAATTGGGAAGGTGGGCATGAGTGCTTTTAACTGCTGCTGCAAGAACGCTCCGACAACTCGGGCATTTTCCTGGAGTCCTTCTTCTTCCATCACATCAATCACAGCTGATCCTATCGCACAGGAAACCGGGTTCCCCCCAAATGTGTTGAAGTACTCCATACCATTATTAAACGCGTCCGCGATTTCCCGAGTAGTAATAACTCCCGCTAATGGATGGCCATTTCCCATGGGCTTCCCCAACGTCACAATATCGGGCACAACACCCTGAGTTTCAAAGCCCCATAGGTGAGTGCCTACTCGACCAAACCCGACCTGCACTTCGTCTGCAATACACACAGCACCGTGCTGGCGGCAATGAGCATACACCGCTTCCAAATAACCTTCTGGCAAAACAATCTGCCCTCCACAACCGAGCACCGACTCGGCAATAAACGCGGCAGCGCCTCCCCTTTTCTCAGCGTCATTCAATGCGTCATTAACTAGCGCTGCGTATTTTTCGCCTATTCTCATTAAACCTTTCGAGGTCGAAATGCCAGTATTCGAACTTCGGTAAGGTCCCCGAAACCCATCAGGAATATTCGCTTTGTGAACGTATTCCGGGCGTCCTTTTCCACCTACACCATCATGCTTATAAGGGCTGATATCAATCAAGCTGCCAAGGCTTCCGTGATAAGCATGATCCAAAATCACCACGTCCTGTTTTTGTGTAAAGTTTCTGGCTAATCGTAGAGCGAGATCATTGGCTTCACTGCCACTATTTACGAGAAAGCAAACAGACAAAGGATCCGGAAATAAATCAACCAATCGCTGGCTATATTCAGTCAAAGAAGAGTAGAGATAACGGGTATTAGTGTTCAACACACCAGATTGTTTCCGTTGAGCATCTACCACTTTAGGATGGCAATGTCCCACGTGAGGAACATTATTTACGGCATCGAGATATTGTCGCCCCGTGTAATCGTAAAGATATTGCCCTTCACCACGAACAGCATGGATAGGGTCTCGATAAGACAAGCTCAAAGAAGGGTTTAGGGTCGAATTTCGAGTGTTAATTAACTGGGTGATTTGACTATTAGACTCAGTAATAAATCCAGAGCCCTGTTCATTAATATCATCAGGGCAAGGACGTGAATCATCTCTTCGTAGCAACGTTCCATCGATCCCCAGTATCACGTTAGGATCAGGACACAAACTACGCCAAACCGCTTTATGCCCATGAGATCCAACACCAACGAAGGTATCCACTTCACCTAACATGTCCGTAACAATCTCAAAGTGTACATGAGGTGGCCAATTTCCGTTTTCATGAATCTCTCCCATCGTTGCAATACATTGTCCCGCTTTTATGCTGTCTCCTTTTCGCAGATGAGAAGAGGATTTAGGAGATAAATGTCCATACAATGTATAAAAGTAAATCCTATCTCCTGCGGTATCGCAAAGGTGACCGGGCAGTTGATGCTGAAGAATAACCGTCCCACCATAATCTAATGGAGCATCGTTATTAGCAATGGCATACACACGGCCTTCTAGAGGAGCATAAATCCGGCTGTTAGCCGCCATAAAGATATCCAAACCAATGTGCAGTGTTCGTTGATGCCCCGTGGCATCAACAAAATCGTCACTTCGATAGATCAAACGGTATTCATCATACTTACCAATACCCGCCACACAATTCATGTCCTCAATAATTCGAAACAACTCAATGGTTGCTCTATTTGGGTCATAGGCTTCAACCGAACTTCCTATGTAGGGGCTCGCTACGCTGGTATCGAGGATAAATAGAGGATCTTTTTTTAAATCAACATCAACAATGGAATGAAACTCCACCTCTCCAGCGGCAAGCCAATCCATGATTTTGTCCCTATTCGGCACTGGCTCTAAATCGCAAACCTGCCTGAAAACAAAATGGACATAGTCCACTGAAATTTCTTTTAGTAATTTCAATGCGTCCCATGCTGGTGTTTCGCTAATTTTCAAGTAGGTGTTATCGGGCTCTAAAGACTGTTGATAAGCGCAAATACAAACACTCATACACAACCGCATACAAATCATTGGAAACAATACCTGAATTTCCGTCTCCGACAGCGGATAACGCCCGTGGTAGCCTTTTATCACTGACGCCGCAATATCAAGGGGGCGAGACCGAACCCCACTCCGAGATTTGGTTTCTCCAAGCAATGCATAGGCAGCTGCAATTGCTGGATCTGCAGCAATCCAACCGTGAGTAATGTCGCCATAATCGATAATACTGGAAACACGTAAGTTCCAAGGCCCCTCACCATCCACTAAGACGTTATTGTCATTGGCGTCATTGTGGATGATTCCCACACGCAACTCATTGGCAACAGGCAACACTCGCTGGACGAATACTTTTCTGAAGTATTCAATCAACTCGACCCTATCTGGATCACTGATCAATGGTACAAAACGATCAAGCACAGAAACTCCATCCATCATGTTCCAAAGCAAAGGGCGATTCACACCATCATGCTGAAAGCCCGATAGCGCGATATCCACCTCGGCAACCTTCTTTCCGAGACTATCTAACAAATCAGGCGTTATCAGATCAATCTCACTCAGCAGCTTTCCTTCCACAAAATGGACCATGCGACAAAAGTGTTCACCACCATTTTCCGATATGATCTTTTCGATGGCGTTACCCAGCAAGGAAAGTCGGGTTCGTTGAACATCAAAAAAATGCTCATTTTGATGCAACAACTCGAAAATCTCATGCTGGCATTCCAGCATCGCAAGACTTTCGTTTGCATTTGCGATTTTGAACACAAACTTACCCTGCTCGCTGATTACCAAGTAGTTCAGGTCTCGCTCACCATCAAGTAAACGAAAATCGCCTGTCAACCCAAAAAAGTGATCCGCGTAAAACATAACCTGTTCGAGCGAGAAGTCAGGAAGCGAGCAGTTTTCAGACATGTTAGGAAACGCGAAAAGGGTAATTTAAAATCATCAGGTAGTGTAATCTGAGGTCTGTAATTTAGCTTTCTATTGCAGCTTCGCTATTGGCTTTGGCGGAGTGAACGTAGAGAGCGAAGCCAAAGCCGGTTTTTCAGGCTTTAGTATTGAATGTTGAGCCATCAAGTCGTTCCATTTTTGTGACTTACGCAAATGTGGAGACAACCCAATGACCCAACCTGATTACCCTAACCTATATGAAGTAGTGATGGAACAATTGATTCAACATGGCCCCCAGGCTTTTCGTGATGTCATTACCGCGATGATGAATCAGGCCATGCAGATCGAACGATCCCAGTTTCTGGGTGCGGTGCCCCATGAACGCAGTGATAATCGCCGTGGCCATGCCAATGGATTCAAACCCAAACTGGTGGACACGACTCTTGGGACACTGAATTTGTCGATACCCAAGACGCGTAATCACGGTGAGTCCGGGTTTTACCCGCACAGTCTGGAACAGGGACGACGCAGTGAGCGCGCGTTGATGCTGTGTGTGGCTCAGATGTACGTTAGTGGTGTCAGTACGCGCCGTGTGGAGAAGGTACTGGATCTGTTCGGTATTGAGAAAATATCTTCGACTCAGGTGTCCCGTGCAACGGCTTTGCTGGACGATGCCTTGTCAGTATGGCGGGATCGTGGTCTTGGCGAGATACGTTATCTGGTACTGGATGCGCGTTACGAACGGGTCAGGATGGATCATGAGGTGGTGGATGCCGCGGTGCTCAGTGCGGTGGGAATACTACCGGATGGTCGACGAAGCGTACTGGGTGTGCAGATTGCCACCAGTGAAGCCGAGATCAACTGGCGGGAGTTTTTACAGTCTCTGGTAAAACGGGGGATGCATGGCATCACTTACATTGCCAGTGATGATCACGCGGGTTTGAAGGCGGCAAGGCGTGCCGTGTTTCCGGGTGTACCGTGGCAACGCTGTCAGTTTCATCTGGCACAGAACGCGATTAATCATGCCCCAACGGCAAAGGTTCGTAGCCGGATTGGTGGCGAATTGCGTTCGGTCTGGAATGCGACGGACGAGGCATCTGCCCGCGCTCAGTTGGAGCAACTGGCGGCCCGTTACGAGTCAGATTACTCAAAGCTATCGCAATGGCTGCTCGATAACGTTCCTGAAGGACTGACGGTGTTCAATTTACCGGAGTCGCATCATCGAAAGATGAGAACGACGAATGGAATTGAGCGTCCGATCCAGCAGGAAATTAAACGGCGAACCCGGATTGTCCGGGTCTTCCCGAACGACGCATCTTTACTCAGGCTTGTCAGTGCCATTCTCGTTGAGATTGACGATGAATGGAGCAATGCCGACAAGCGATATATCGTGTGGAACGACAATAATGACTCAAACTAAACCGAAGTTACAG
>WLWD01002631.1_pt1 | contig 22561 bp, 27 predicted proteins | sample 6712731 | NCBI WGS metagenome assembly WLWD01 (sample SAMN12718690, study PRJNA576275) | sponge metagenome | isolation source: marine sponge | host: Mycale hentscheli | place: New Zealand: South Island, Marlborough, Capsize Point | collected 2014-11-01
TGTATTTAGCAACACCTAATACAAATTAAAATGATTTGCTAGCTACTACATTTTAACAAAAAGTAGCTAGCTACAAGTAAGTTTTTCTTACAAAATTGTATAAAAGGTGGAATAAATAATAATGTTAGTATCAAGGCAACTGTGAATAGAGTAGCAAATTGAAAATATTAGTAGTGACTAGCTACACCTCAATTAGATAATGATTAGCTTAGCTAGCTTATTCAGCTAATATATCGGTAAAAACAACAACAACAAAAGACAAAAAAAAAACACCAAAAGCTATCTTGTGAATAGGTTAAGCTACTGGCTGGATGCCATAGATATGGTTGCCTAAATCAGATTATCATAGTACTTTTTTAAGTTATTGTCTATGGTGATTTTTAGTGTAATAGTTGAAATTAAATTTTTTCAAATTAATTTAATAGCTAGGTATGTCAAACACATTGTTGTTTTAACTTTGGGAGAGAGATTTTACAGAAGTAATTGTTCTTTAGCTATTACCTTTAATGCTAAAAACTACGCACATCAAAATTCAATTTCTTGCAAGGTCAAAGGTTATAGGTTTAAAGTTCGTGGCAATGATTCCTGACTGGCCACCCGGTTCGCGAACTTTTTACCAATACGTGCATAGAGGAATCTACGGAACCTTCCCAATACTTCGTATTGGATTTAGGTTCCACACATTCCACTCGCCGACTTGACCCCTATGAACCCGAACTCATTTTATTTTTAAACGTAATGGCCACCCTCAGGAAGAGCTGCATTCCACCACTTAAACACACTAGTCGACCCACACGAGGAAAGAAATCCGTGACTTCCAATTACAGAAGAATTAAGGCTGGTAGCATTATAAATTTGGATTCTGTGACAGGGAATTCTATTCCATCTTGGACACCTAACTGCTGCCCTGGAGATTTTTCAGATTCTCTGCTAATGCTGGATGATAGTGCTGAAAATGAATCTATGAATGAACCAACTGAGCATGAGCTGCATTGCAAATCATCAATAGAGGGATGGAATGAACTCAGGAGTTCCATTCGGTCAACATTAACTGAAAGTGCTGCTATGAGAGTAGGACAGTTATGCTCTTCCTGTCCAGAACTAGCTACTCTGCGATGCCAGCGCTGCGGCCCAATGACATTTTTCTGCCCACAATGCTTCAACTGCTCACAATGATGCTAACATATTTCACGTAGCAGAAACATGGCAGGTTGGATAATATATTATTCTTGATTTGCACATGGAATGATCTCAACATTTATTAGGTACTGAACAGAGCCTGATAACTGTTGCCACATAGAAAATGCATTAAAGTAAACAGGATGTGGCTTAGGGCAATATTTTTCCATATCACCTGTGTTCATAGTTATTACGTTGGGTTATTACGTCCCCCTAGGTAAATTTCTTGTTACCAAGGTATTCGCGCATGAGCAGTACCTAATAAATTTATTATCCATTGGATACCCGAGAATATCACTCGTCTGATTGGTGGTATTTACGCTCGTGCCTGCGGCACTCGCGTAAATACTAAGCCAACAGACTCGTGATATTCTCCTGTATCAAATGGATAATATATATGTAATATGTAGTGAATTGCACAAAATATTTACTATTCTAGTTGTTGACAATATTTTGAATGAATTTTATGGTTGTATAAGGAGTGTTTACTACACAAATATTCATATATGTGATTTTTTGATAGGATGGAACTTTCACACCAAATTTCAGGACTCTTCATATGGATGTCAGTAGGCACTGTGCATGCAAGGTATTGTCTAAAGAAATGACTGAAGTAAAGATAACTGTTGTGGATGAATATGGTGAGACATTACTAGAAGTGTAAGTAATTGTATTATTAATTATTATTATTATTATTATATAATTAGGCTTGCATCATGAAGTGGAATTTGTGTATTTGCAATTGTGAGTCATTTCCATTGGCTCATGTTAGAGCTAGAATATGGCCTGCCACACCAAAGTATCCCAAGTTAGCATTTTCGTTTGACCTCTTGAACTTATTTGAGTCGTTAATGCTCGAGTGTCAGGTGTCTTTGAAAGACTTTTGCCAAGCACTAAAGTATTATTGCCCTTTCACTGTTTCTGGACAGAGAGAAATTTATCCCGTCTTAATAAACAGTTTTGAAGAATACAGGTAATAATTAATGAGTAACGAGTCATTAATAGACTTATATATAAATTTAGGTATTTACGTCATGAACTACAACACAAAAAATACTTGTGTGAAGATTTGGATGTAGGTAATAAGTGTCCAGCATGTCCAGAACCCTCTTCAACTCCAGCAGAAGGTATAAGGATACTTAGTGTTACTATATTTGATGTGTTTCTGTTAATGGTGGTCTGCTGAGTATTGTCAAAACCCCAAACAGTATAATTGAACTGAAAATTAGATTAGTAATTTTGGTTGTTACATAATTGCCAACATTTGATGAAAGTAAATTGGGACAATCCATGCCTTCAAGACACACGACCACAAAGAATAATCACATCAAGCAATAAAATACAAAAATTACATGTTATATAGTACAAAAAGTATATTTCAAAGCACAAAACAATTGTTTTAACTGGGTTATTTGAATGATCTTGGCATGTGAGTCCACCTAATGATAAAATGCAAGAATTTAAAAAAAAAAAGAGATGAATAGCAATTATATATTTTTGCATATTTGTTTGCCTGTTGACTGTTGTAGCTCAGGGTGGTGGGAGCACAATTTTGAATAAATCAAGGGGTTGTTGATATAGTAAAAAAAATTGAATGAATAAATGATTGAATAAATTAATAAATCAAGTGAAAATAAATAGAGTTGAAGTTACTTACCTTTGTTCTATCTTATTTTGTAGCCAGTGAAGAAAGGAAAAAATCAGTGTTTGCCATGGATGCGATTTTTTGTCTTCCAAGGAAAAAAGCAGCTGGTTCTAGTTTTAGATCTCCACTTTATAACAACATTTTTTTTTGCAATGATCAGCAAGACTTAGACCAGTTTGTGAATCAAAGTAGTAATAAAAAATCCAGTAATATTAAACAAGTAAGTCTAAAATATTTTTTATTGTATTTGTATGGAAAAGTTCATGGTTTTTGTAGGATTGTAATGACTTTGTAGCAGGAAGTATGCTTCGCAGTGCTTCAAGGTACAAGGCATTAGATGAAACTGGTGTCTTTGGGTATTGCTGCCGTCATGAATTCCCTCATCAGTTTGTTAACATGAAACATGGAGAACGGTATTGTATTCTATAGTGTTATTTTGGTTTAACATTTATATTTTAGTTTTTGTTTATAGTTTTTAAACTAAAATGGCTTTAATATTAGCTTTAGTTTTGGTTAATCAAAAGTGCAGATTTCAGTTTTTTAGTTTTAGTTTTCTGAAGTTTCCAACTTTTAGTTTTAGTTATTTAAATTTACCGACAGCAATTTTATTTTTGGTTATATGTAATAATACAGAATTTAGTCCATATTTTCTGACTTTTTATGTGTGTTTTATATTGATAAGCAGGTCCCACCTGCTGGAATCTACAACAGTTGTGCTAAGCTTCTTCATTCATATTGTTCAATAATTTGGGTTGTTATTGTAGTTTTTTGCCAACCGTAAATTTAGTTTTTAGTTTTAGTTATTGCAACTGCATCACTTTTAGTTTTAGTAGTAGCTAGTTACCAAAATAACACTAAAATTTCTATAGCTGATCTTTAAGAGTATTGATTATATTTATGGATTTAGATTGACATAACCACTTTGGATGCTGGAAAAAATATCCACAAGGAGTTGTTTTTCTGAAGTTTTTGTGATGTATGATGTGGCATGTTCATTATCTAAATATTTGCTGGTAACTATGCTGCAGTATTATAGCTAGTCCCTGCAGTTTACTGATAAATCTGTTTTAGAACTTAGGACGAGATGACATTCTTAAAAAGATGACCCTGAGCTTGCCCACCTTTCATTCTTATGGACACACAGTGTCTTGTCAGGTAGGTTGTGTTTGTGTAATTTGGTAATTAGTGAGTCAATATTTTATGTGGACACAATGAACCTTGTAAACATCCAAACTATTGTTTCTAGTATTCACAAGACTGCGATTGAGGTCACAGATTAGCTATTCTTATTTTTGGAAATAATGTATTATAGTTGATAAGAATGATGGTGACTGATAGAAAGGTGTACTAGTCTGCTAAATGTCTATTTACGCTATCTGGTTTTAGAAATTACTTCATTCTTTAGCTGATATTTGGGCCTCGAAGGTGTGAAGGAATTGGTCTCAGTGATGGAGAAAACATGGAGCGGCTGTGGTCATTTTTGAGACGTTTTGGAAAGATGACAAAAGAAATGAGGCCATCACATCGAATAGATATTCTTTCGAGTGCTCTTGAGTATTATGGACTTAAGACTAAGAATAAACTTGGTAATGATGTTAAGATTCTCACTATTAAAAAATAATATACCTCTGTATTTAATTCACAGCTTCTTTGATCTTGCTTCGGTGGGATAAAGCAAAAAAGTGTAAGACTTTATCAGAGGAATCTTTGAAGGAAACTTGTCCTACTTTTTTTAATGGTAAAATTGGCACTAAAATGTAATTTTTTTTGTTAGCCATTGTTTTGTTTGTAGATCAAAGTGAAAAATACAAAATTAAAAAGTGGCTAGAGGAAGAGAGACTTAGTTTGCAGCAATCTGATGATATTTACCCAAGTATGTATTATATATGGCCAGTATAAGTGTACCTCAATATTAGTATCAAGTGAAAGGAAATAATGCTAAGTTTGCAGATCATGTGGTATTACAGTACTTACCATTTACTTTTAACAGGATTTACAAAATGGATGCTTGAGTATGTTCAGGAACTGCATCATTTTTATTGTCTCAAGTGAGTGATAGCTATATTGTTTATCTAAGTAATTATATTCGTATTATCTCAAATTGTTTTTAGCTTGTTTTTAAAAAGTCATTAGCATGACTCTTGTATTATTTTCTACAGACGACGGCATTGGAAAAGAATATTTAGAGTATGTACTTTTTACTGATAGAATTTTTTTGTTATTAAAAATTCTGGCATGTAGATTAAATGACCATTTGGTGGACATTGAAAGGAATCATTCTGTTCACTGTCGATGGAACCGTAATGATAACCATTATCAAGAATGCCTTCAATACCTTACATGCAAAAAGAGAGAAGTAGTTCTGATTTCTTTGATGAAGATTCGACAAAAAAGAGAACTTCTTCTCAATCTAAAGAAGAAGTATGCAGGTGAGTTTACATTTTGTAAAGTGACCTTAGCAGTTCAAAACACTGCAATCATTTAAATCAAACCTTAATTTTTCTTGTAAAAATAATCGTATGCTCTTGGTAGACTAAAACTTTTGTGCAAGGTGATTTTCCTGTTATAGATGTTCTTTATTATGATAATGTAGACGGTCAGAAGATAGCAAAGAAAGTCTCTCGACAAATTGCAAAAGAAACCACTTCATTAAAAAAAACTGCTAAATGAATATAATAGTATTTGCTGTTTGCCCGATACTCTTGACAGTTTGTCATTAGCTGAAGCACTCTCTGATGGAGCAATTGAAAGCCGCCTTCATGGACTAGGATCATCATGTTATCATGTGGTTACAGGTTCCAAGCGAGCTATTATGGATGCTTACTTAATGCTTTGCCGGTCAGAAGAAGAATGGATAATGTTAGAGCAGGAATCAAAGAACTTGGTACAATATTACAGGCAAAGACAAGTTGTTGTTTCGATGAAGTTGGAAGCATTGTCTAGTGTCAATGACAACTTCAGCAGAGGTGCTGTTGCTATGCTGAAGTCATTGCTGTGCAGCAATAAACACTCCTTTGATGAAGCCGAGAAAACATGCTTATTTATCCAGAGCAACAGTGAAGCTGGTTTATTGGACTACTCAGACAGTGACATCTCTGATGATGAAAGCTATAGCATTGAAGATTTTTGTTGAACCAGTTAGCTAGATAGTGGCTATTAGCTATGTACTTTTGAAAATATTTCATTGCTTTTGTGCATTTTTATGATTATAAATGTGGGTGCTACAAGGGTAACATTATAGTAGTTTACATAATGTAGTATAGATAAGTAGCTAGCTGATTATCATGTAGGAATTACTAAATTATGCTTAGCATTTTTTAGCAGTTTAGGTAGGTAAAATCATATGGGTAAGGTACATGTCCATGAATTAGATATTTGTTTTTTCTTTCCTTTTTTCAATGCAAGTGATCAGAAGTTGGCCCGATGAGCAGAGCTTTCTTCACTATTCATTGCTAAGAGTGATGGTGCGTCTATTGAATTTGATGAGGTGGAAGACAATTAGTCTAAGAGCATACAGAATGGCTCTTGTTACTTGGCTATCATCATCAGCAGCTGAATGTTGTTTTCCTTCCCAAACAATTTCAAAACTACATGATTACGTTTATTATATTAAGAATACTAAATTTGGGGGTAGCATTCTGTGAGCATTAAAGAGCAGGTTTGTTGAAGATGTTTCCAAGTTTTAGGCCAAAATAGTAGGGATTTGGGAATAGCATAATATAAGACAGTAGACAGTGTTCATTACAAGTATAACTAATTGGCTAGCAATTGTGTGTTTATTATAGCTACCTATTACAGTATTCCTCTTGAACTAGAAAATTAGCCATTGTAAACTCTGTTAGACAGACTACTTGTGGGTATCATTTGTCTGTGTGTAATCCCTCTGCTGTATACAATTCAATACTGCTGTATACAATTCAATACTGCTGTATACATATTCATGTAATGAATGCACAAATTAAAGTCAAAAATAAGTTTCTATAGTTACTTTATAATAGTTGCACACGATGGACACTTCCACTTGTCTACTTTGAGTGCTTCAGAACTGCTGCTAATGTTTAAACAAGAGAAGTGAAACCATTCTTTACATAGGTCACATTCAATCATAGGCTGCTTTTTGTTATCAATATTTCTGCAGACACAGTAAACTTTCACTGGGATAAAGTGTTTCACTCTACTTCCAATTGGTATCCGGCGTATTTTCACAACTGGAAACCGTGATAAGCAACCTTTCTCTAAACAATCCAATAAGTGATTCCTCATTTGTCCAACATCAAACTGAGCCCAAATGGGATTATACCCGTGAGCAATCTCAGTCGCAAAAGCAATGGCAAAAACACCACAGTCGTAGGAGTTAGGCTGCTTCATGACATCATAACATCAACATTAACTATTTTTACTTTTGGTTGCATAATTGAAAAAATATTCTTCTGCATTTCAAGAGTTACATGCTTCGATAATAGGCTGTCATATATTTTGATGCAGGTGCAGTCTCTGAAATAAGTTTTGTCTTCACAGCCAAATAATGCATTAGAAATTGTCACCCAATGTGACTCTAACACATGTAATATTTGGACAAATGCGACAGAGATAGGCTTGAAACCATGGAATTGTCTCAGAAGTGTGTTCTGCCAACCCTGCAAACCACACTGTTTTTTTTAAATTGATTGGGCAGCATGTACAATTTTGTCATTAATCCACTCATGTGATTTCAATAGTTCTCTATCCGAATAAAGGTGGTGTTGTGCAAGCCAGTACTTGGTTTTAGTACTAGACGGCATAACAGACCCTATTACTGAATCTGATGGATCTGATGGCAGGACAGAAGATGGTGCAGACAATGAAACTGAATCTGATAGCAGGACAGAAGATGGAGCAGACAATGAGACTGGAGCTGATAGCAGGACAGAAGATGCAGGTGATGCACCTGGAGCTGACGGCAGCACCTGGAGCTGACGGCAGGACAGAAGATGGAGCAGATGATGTAACTGGATATGATGGCACGACAGAAGATGCAGATGATGTACCTGGAGCTGACGGCAGGACAGAAGATGGAGCAGATGATGTATGTGGATATGATGGCAGGAGGACAGAAGATGGTACAGATGATGTAACTGGATATGATGGCAAGACAGAAGATGCAGATGATGTAACTGGTGCTGATGGCAGGACAGAAGATGGTACAGATGATGTAACTGGACCAAATGGCAGATTAACTGTACAAGATGACTGCAGAATTGACTTGGTTACGGGATTGGATAAAGGAGCAGATGAAGTTAGTAAATCCAATAAAGTGACTCGACTAGATTGGTGAGACTTAACAATAGAACCAGATGAAACGACTGGACGAGGTGAATCTACCAAACTAGATGAAGTGAAAGTTTGAGGAGCAGTCCATGTGACAGAATTAGAAGTCGTTATGGTAGGGAGAGTTTTAATAACTATATCAAACAAAAGCACACATGTACTCAGAATGAAGTAGATAGAATCATGAATCTCAAAAGTGAAGCACTTATACATTAGCTAAGGTAAACATAGAACTATAGAACAATCACCAAGTACAAATATCTGATCCAGATGCCTGAGAAATCATGTCACCACCTGGAAAAAGACCTTGCTATAATTATGGTGCTACTAATACTAAAATATAAACTTGCCTGATTTAGATGTTGCACTTTGAGATGCTTGAGAAATAAGGTCACAACCTGGTAAAGGCTTTGCTATAATTATAAAACCACACTAATGAAATACTAATGAAATAATAAGCAATAAGTATAAAAATCCTACCTGAAATAATTAGAGCTCTTAAGTGATCAATGACTTCAGGTCTAACACAGATTTGACTGTCATGAGTATTAACAGTAAATAATTGAAATCCAGAAAATGCCATTGCAAATCCACTGTATCCTAAAGACTCTAACTCCTGGAACTGGATAATTATATAGTTTGGTGTATAAAACAAAAAAGTCACAAAAATCCATATTAAAAAATACCTTATTATGAACAATTTTAAATATTCTTGAAGCCTGCTTAGACACACTCTGTTTCTGTTTCACACCTTCAAATCCAGTAGATATGGATGCAAGCCTTGTTTAATCTACCTGAGGGAGATTCCTGTAGTGTTCACTGGCTTGCTTTATAAAGAACCCCACTCCTTTCTTTATAGCCTCTTTCCCGACTACAAAATTATAAAATAATATATTCTTACACTGCAACTACAAAGTAATTCAACCATTATTTGGTGAACACTCTTACAGTACATTGGTCTTGAGCAAAATGAAATATATTTAAAGTGGTGAACGCAAAGATTAGCGAAGTAAAGAGAAATAAAGTGTTTGACTGTGGTTAACTGCTAAACAAGCTCCAGCTTTACTTATTTATTATATAATTTCACTGTTAAGGCAAATGAAAGGTAATTTCAAATGCAACTGAAACTTACATATCTAGTAAATTTAGATTTAGTTAAATCTCACCATCAGAATCTCCATACTCTTTTAAGTAGCACTGCCATGGTGTCCGTTTCTGTATTGATTGAGAAATATTCTCTTCTGAAGGCTTGGCATGCCGAATGCAATAGCTTTTCTTTTTTATCCATCGCTGAAACCAGAGAAATAACATAACAAGGTTAGTCCCATGTCTATTGCTGTGACTCTAGTTAAATTTTATAATTTATAAAAAACTTTTTGCATGCTACTGTAGACCAAGTGGGGGTCGAATAGATCCAAGGATGTCAAAATGGACTTAGTAGAATTTGAGTATAGGTCTTACTAATAGTAGTAGAATAGATGCAATTAATACTAGAATATGTCAACGCTAGAATAGATCTAGTGGTACTAGAATAGGTCCAGTAGTGCTAGAATAGATTCATAGAATAGTACATTCAGCAACAGTAGTTAAAACTCTGTAATACTGTAATGCTCTTTCATAATTGAAATGAATCCCATTGCCCCAATATATATGGAAAGCATCATTCCCACTTTGGCAGTAAGACATTGTTGGAAATATATATAGTTTTTCTAGCATCACTGGATTCATTGTAATGCCACTTGATATACTCCATCACCACTGGAACTCTTCTAGCATAACTGATATCTTAGAACCACCATTATAGATCGATTCTATCACCACTGGATCTGGATCTATTCTAGCACCATGAGATCAATTCTAGCATACCTGGATCGATTCTAGCATCATTGGATCCATTTTAGCACCACAGGATCTATTCTAGCACAACCAGATCTATTCTAGCACCACACTCATGGATCTAGTCTAACACCACGAGATCTATTCTAGCACAACGGATCAATTTTAGCACCATCAAGATCTATTCTAGCATCACTGAATCTAATTTAGCAACAACTAGATCTATTTTAGTACCACCGGATCTAACTAGGGCTAAAGACTTACATGTGTACCGTTTGTACAATTTCAAGTTTTGTAGTCAATAGCATACTACAAGTGTTGCAAGCTAGTTCTCGTGTACCATTTTAGGAACATCCTGCATTATCTTCTAACTATCATAGTTTGTACCGCATGTGGTACTTTGTTTACCACCTATGTGAAGTAGTGTGTTTAATGCATAATCACTTATTATGCATGTATCAGAAGTGGTACATCACGTACCAGGTACAGTCCTAGAATTAGCTCTACTCTATGTAATAATAGTGGTACATCCCTATAACTAGCTCTACTCTGTGTAATAATAGTGGTACACCTCTATAACTAGCTCTACTCTATGTAATAATAGTGGTACACAACGTCCCTTATAACTAGCTCTACTCATTACTAATGGTACAGCTCTATAACTATGTAATAATATGGACTTAAATCCCCATAACGAGCTCACTCTATGTAATATTAGTGTTACATCCCTATACCACTCGACTCTATGTAATAATAGTGGACTCTCTAGAACTAGCTCTACTCTATGTATAATAGTGTACATTTCTATACAGCTTTCTCTATTAATAATAGGGTGGACATCCTTATAACTAGCTCTCTATGTAATAATAGTGGTACAGCTCTATAACTATGTAATAATAGTGGTACATAATCCCTATAACTAGCTCTACTCTATGTAATAATAGTGGTACATCCCTATAACTAGCTCTACTCTATGTAATAATAGTGGTACATCTCTATAACTAGCTCTACTCTATGTAATAATAGTGGTACATTTCTATAACTAGCTTTACTCTATGTAATAATAGTGGTACATCCTTATAACTAGCTCTATGCAATAAATATAACCACATAAGAACTGATAGATTATAATAGATAAAATATACCTTAACTTGATCACAGGTTAACCCTGTATCTCTGGCAGCTTTGATAATTACTGGTGAGTACTTTTTCCCACAACCAGTTAGCCCTCTCGACCAATACAGGTTGAGGCAAAATCGCTGAGCAGAAGTAAATTTAACAATTTTTTTCTTCTTGAATGGAGGACTGCTAGCAACCTCGTCTTCACCAGAATCTGACGAACTAATACTTGAACCGGAATACATAGTAACTGGCTGTAACTGGCTGTAACTTCGCAGACTAGATCGGGTTCATAGGGGTCAAGTCGGCGAGTGGAATGTGGAACCTAAATCCAATACGAAGTATTGGGAAGGTTCCGTAGATTCCTCTATGCACGTATTGGTAAAAAGTTCGCGAACCGGGTGGACTGGCAACTATTCCGTACGTGGCAATGATTCCTGTCCTTAGCCGCTTCCTAAAAACTAGCTTACACTAAAACCGTTAGTTTATCGATCTTTACCTATATCAACCTTGGAAATTTGATTGCTTACCCCTTGAAAACCCTTTGTGCAATAGTCAAGTCACGAAGTGAATACAATGCAAGTCTTGAGCTGGTATCCAGTGAACAAGTATGTATAAAAGTGTTGTGTGTTGCTAAAGAATAGCAATAAACTAAAAATATTTAACAAAAATTATTAGCAGCTAGCATTCATATTTAAATTTCAGTCAGACCAGCCCGATCGCCGTGAGCACATCACTAGTTATTGATGTCATTTTTATTGGGCGAGTGAAGGGAGACTCTCATACACGAGTTTAAATTGAGATTTTGGTATATATATATAACTAGTGGTATGCTTCAGCACAAATGGCGAGCGAGCCTGCCTTGTATTTTACCTGAAGATGCTTTTATTTCATGATGACAAAAATTGATTCTTTCTCTCTCTATATGTATCAGTTGACCATTAATTATAGCAAATAAATATAGAACTATCTAAGGAAAGTCTTGCGTCGGTATGTTCAGTTGTGTGAACGTATTGTGCGTTACAAAGAATATCGCAAAGAAAAAGTTCAAATAACGTAACTTGATTTTGTTGCTTTTTTTTTTTCAATTTTTCCCGCTAAGTGCGGCTTGTTACTAGTTGTCAAGAGCCACCTGTAGTCAGTACTAAGAGAGCTATCACTACTTCTGAAAAGTGTATGTAAGCACATAAAGTATTAATGCTAAGGAAGCTACTACTACTCGAGGGATGCCGAGGTAAGTACGCAATTCCATATTATTTTGTTAGCTTAATATGCAAAATAACTCTGGCCTTTCTTTTTTATAGCTAAGAGCTTGTTGTCAACAGTGACTGGTAAATTAAAATAGTCAGAAGGACTCAAATTTGGTACTACAAAAGTTACCACTGCTCAAGAAAATGAGGTAAGAAAGTAATTTGTATTTGTGTGCTAAAATTGATTGTCTTTTTTTTTTGTAGGTGAGAGCTTGTCAAGAATTCAAGGTAATTCAGATGGTCAAAGTAACTTCAATTTGATACTACAGAAGTTATCAATACTCAAGAATGAGGTAAGTAGTAATTCCATATTTGTTGGCTAAAATTACAAATAATAACACTGGTTTATTTTTTATCGTAGCTGAAGCTTGTTCAAGAGCTACTGGTGATTGAGATTATCAGAATGGCAGATGTTTGATACTACAAAGTTACCATTAATCAGGTAAGAGAGTGATTTTGTACTTGTTTGCTGAAACAAAAGGTCATAACTGCTATTATAGTGTTTGCATGAACTAAGCTAAAACATAGTAACAATACTTAGTTTTATGTTACCTAACTATCAGGCTCGCTCGCCATTTGTGCTCAAGCACACCACTAGTTATTTATTTATTTGTATATATGTTTGGACGTACGTATGTCATTTTGTACTTTGACCCTCGCGTTTTTGTGTTAGTTAGGTGGTCGACCCCGTCCCAAATTGCACTAAACAGAATCCTCTGGTTTATCGATCAGTACCCGTATCACCCTAGAAATTGAATTGTTTACCGTTTTGAATTCTTTTGCGGGTGCAGTTCAAACTTGACAACTTAAGGGACTTCCATTTCTATTCGAGTTAGTGGCGGTGGTAAGTCAATGCGCTCTTTGTCATGGTTATAAGCCGTGCGCACAGTATTTACCGGAAAATACATTGTCCACTAGACTACTGCCAAGGTAAGTCTGTGTAGGTGCATGTCCAGCTGTGTCAAAGCATTGTGTGTTACAACCACTACTTAGCTAAAGAATATCACAAAGAAAACTTTTAAATAACGTGTATTGTTTTGTTATTGTTGTTTTTTCCTTCAATTCAAGCAGTTTCAGAGAGTTGTTACTATGGCACTGAAATCCCTTTACCCTGTATGCTAAATTAAAAAACTGGACCTTATTTTCAGTAGCTTCAGTGTTAGAAGTCAATAAAAATAGTATAGTCTTTAGGCTCGCTCGCCATTTGTGCTCAAGCACACCACTAGTTTAGCAGCTTGAGTGTTAGACGATACAATCAATCGTTTAACAATAGTGTAGTTTTAGGCTCGCTCGCCATTTTGTGCTCAAGCACACCACTAGTCATACCAGCAGCTACTTTCCCTTGTGGAGTTTTGACGTTAATTAGGCCCGTGTAGTGGCACGGGGAATGGCATCCAGCGTTCATGCAGGCGTTGGCAAAAAATAAATAAATAAATAAACGAGTATATTATTTTTGATGACGCTATAGGAGTCTAACTCTATCTGAGTAAGTTGCTGTTACTACCTTGGAAACGGTTTTGTGAATCTTGAATAAGTAAACTCCCACAAACACTAGTTCATTACAGAGAAAGGAGTCATTTCCATCACTCTGATAAGCAATACAGTTCTATAAGGTGCAGGATGAGAAAACATTGGAAGTCCAGTGAGAAAAGGAGACCATTTCCAGTGGCAATGAAAATGGAGCAAAGTTCCAAAAAGCTGGAACTTTGTCTAGTGGCACAACATAAAGAGAAGCAATACGTTGTCTGTCACGCTGAGGATATGGAACCTTCCAATTTGACAAGGAAGAAATGTCTCGTTGAGCAATCTTTAGCCAGGGGGGGGCTCCACAGGGGGGGCGAAGGGGCAATCTCCCCCTGAACTTCCAAAAAGGGGGGCATTGCCCCCCCAACTTTCACATTATCATGTCATGTACACCATTACATACTCACACATCATTGGATTATTTATTAAAAACTATTCTTAGATATGTAAAATGTGTGATGTCCTTGATAATACCTCATAATGCAATCTCAGCATGTGATCAGGTCCATGCAGCTGCTATATAGCTAGAATCAACATGAAGAGGTCTCAGAAGAGTTTAGTAGAGATTTGGCAGAATAGAAATAGCAAAAGAGTTTATTCATGCCAACGAAGAGAGACTAAAATATTTTGGAAACTTTCATACTCATTAACTTAGTAATTATTGTTCATCATTATTGCTTTTTGAAAAATTTTCAGTCATTAATAATATATATAGTGAGTGCGGTCAAATGGAGCGTGTGGCTAAATAGAACTTTTTTGCCCCCCCAACTTCAGGTGCATTCCTCCCCCCCTGATAGCTGATGGTATGGGGACTTCTCCCAAATCCAAGAGGAAATTTCTCTCTTGCCAATTTATAGATGAAATGGGACCTTCTCTCCAATCAAGGACGGAACGTCTCTTTCACCAATCTATAGATAAAATGGGACCTTCCCCCCAATCAGGGACAAAATGTCTCTCTGACCAATCTATAGATGAAATGGGACCTTCTCTCCATTTAAGGACGGAATGTGTCTTTCACCAATCTATAGATAAAATGGGGGCTCCCCCACAATCGAGGAGGGGATGTCTCTCTTGCCAATCTATAGATGAAATGGGACCTTCTCTCCAATCAAGGACAGAATGTCTCTTTCACCAATCTATATTGGACCTTCCCCCCAATCAGGGACAAAATGTCTCTCTCACCAATCTATAGATGAAATGGGACCTTCTCTCCATTTAAGGACGGAATGTCACTTTCACCAATCTATAGATAAAATGGGGGCTCCCCTACAATCGAGGAGGGGATTTCTCTCTTGCCAATCTATAGATGAAATGGGACCTTCTCTCCAATCAAGGATGGAATGTCTCTTTCACCAATCTATAGATGAAGTGGGACCTTCCCCCCAACCAGAGACAAAATGTCCCTCTCACCAATCTATAGATGAAATGGGACCTTCTCTCCAATCAAGGATGGAATGTCTCTTTCACCAATCTATAGATGAAATGGGACCTTCTTCCCAATTAAGGAAGGCATGTCTCTCTATCCAATCCAACCAACGTATAGATGAAATGGGACCTTCCTCAGCATCAAGGAAGGAAGGACCCTCATACCAATTTGCCACAGAAATGGAATCTTCTCCAGTAACATGGACTAAGGAAAAGAAATATACTTCAAACCAATTGGTGCAAAAAGTGGGAGTTTCTCGTGTCTCAAAGAATAAGAAGAAGGAATGTCCTTCCCTTCAATCTGTCAAAAAATTAGAACTGCACTCAATAGCTGGACATACAGAGAATTCTGGTAATGCTGAAAATTTGTTACAGAATTATAATTTTTTTAATATAATGCAGTAAATCGTTTTGTAGATGTCAGTTTGGGTAGGTATAACAGTTGCAGCTATTTATGGTTGTACAAAATCAGAGAACTTAGCAAAGATTGTAGGATAGAATGAGTACATTTATATAGTCTGAAGTTTCCATGTTGGGATTATGTTAATAGGTACAGAACTTCAATATGCACTCTTCATAATTTTGTAGCTAATGTGATTCTAATAGCTCATGTTATTATATTTCAAATATTTATTGTAAAATTTGTGTGAAAAAAGTAGAAAAGTATAATTGTATTGCAAAGTACACAGTTTACAGGATGGAGCATTCTATTGCTATTAAAATAATGCAACTATATGCAGTGTGAACATTTGTCAATTATGACTTCAATATTCTGAAATACATACGTTCATACATTTGTTTCTATGTGGCAATGCTGTAAATTGTAGGAATGTTAATGATGTTTTATTTTGACAGCACCTCACACTGTTCAAAAGAATGTGCAATCCAATGGACCGAACACGAACACGTGCAGATTATTACCACCATGGCCACATTTGGCATTGACAGGCTCTCAGCCCGATAACAATGGGATTTACACTTTACAAAGTGTAATCAATGCTGAAGGGCAGAGAAATTATGAATTAATTGAGGAAAGAAGAAGACTGTATTTATCAACATGGCAAGAGTCCGAAATGGTAAGCAAAATAAAATCAACTTTGATGCTGAAAGAAAATGATTATAGCGATAGCTTACAAATGTAGAACCAAAGAAAGTAAACACTCTAATAGTTAAGTATTAGGTTCACATCCTTTATAATTTCATAGTGTACTTATATACTGTAAAGAAGTAATTGGTGCCACTATTCGAAATATCTCAAAGTAGATCATGTAGTATACAATGTTGGATTAAGGTGATATATTTTAGCAGCCAACATACAGCTGGTTTACACAATGTAAATTGCTAGTAAATTATCAGCATATGCCAGTAAACAGACAATCATCAAACATGATATTCTAATTGTATAATAATTGTGTCTTAAAATACTTTTTCTTTAGTTTATAATTATTTAATAATAAACTGAGTCTGAAAATATTGGGAAAAGTGAAATTTTAGACAATCACAGCTGGATAATCTAGCAAGTACTATACTCATCCCATTTTAGTTTTAGTCAAGCAGTTTTTTTTAAATCTATTACAGAATTCTATTAAGTTTCTAATAAGTTGGTCAATGGAGTACTGTAAATATTACCTTAATGATTAAACTCAATGGTGCCCACAATTTTTTGGTAATAACTTGAAAAATTGGGTATAATAATAGTATTACTTTTATCAATTATAAAAAAATGTACAACTTAAAAGTTTTATTAAGAAAATTAGTTAAGTGTGCCAATGGAGCTTAAAGTTGCCCAGTAACAACTTGAATTACTTTGACATAATTATAGATTGCAGTTGAATATATAAACAAGTTCCAATTAGCTAAAGTATTATAATCTTTGATTTTCATTACAACACAAAGAACATATGAATTATGGGGGTGACGAAATTTTTTTCCACTCTATGGTTTAAAGCCTAAAAATAATACTATACAGCTCCAGCAAGCTTTCCCTCTACCGCCAGGGATACTATACAGACTGCTGAAGTGGACATTTGTCAGTAAGCGGGTAGCTGCTCAGTTATGTAAGAGATCAACATCAAGCCCCCACATTTACTTCAATCAATGTCTTCAATTCCCCTTGGCTAGTACAAATCTGAGGAGCGTGAAAGGGACCATAAAATATACAACTATTTGCCTAACTCGCACTATACGCTGAATGGTCAACAAGCAGAATAACAATAGGAATAACAACAAACACACATTACATAAAACACACTAACAGTTCCTATAAGAAATGGGCCTGGCTTATTATTAACTTGCAGGATCTTGGAAACATCTCAATCACATCTCCTGCTGAACATGTGTGTGTTCCCATGGAAACAATATACATTTATTGTGGAGTAATAATGTATGCATAATAATTATGTATTATTGCTGTTTATGGTTATTTATAAACAAAAGTTCGAAATAATTATGAGAGGGGTGCATACACTAGCTAACTAAATTCATTGTATTTAGTCAGTCTAATATTGAATGCTTGCATAGAGATAAACCTCAAAATGTCCAATTGACGCAACTATTGCCAACGTTTCAATATCTGTTGCTGAATAGTTCCTCTCTGCTCCACGTAATTGCCGTGAGTAGAAGGCAACTGGATGTTCTTTACCCTCTCTGGTGACATGGAGACATCTACCAATCCCCATCCCACTCGCATCTGTGTAGAGCGTATACTGATCGTCGACAGAAGGCACAACAAGCATAACATGATTACATAACACATTGCACAAAACATCAAAGGCATTAATCATGCTTACCGGCCAACTCACCAACCGTGGGGAGCTCAGCGAGACCGCAGGAGTGAGCTGAGCAGAAAAGTAGGTAAACTTCGGGATAAACTGCCGATAATATCCCACTACACCTAAGAAGGTACGGAGTTGCTTCTTGGTGTTCGGCCTAGCATAGTTTTTCAACGACAACACTCAAGTTTCAGGGACTGATAACTTTCCCTCACCAACTACATGACCCAAAAACATTAAACGTCTCCTCCCAAACTTGCACTTTTTTAACTTATCTGTAAGGCCTGCTTCCTTCATGCACATAAGAACTTTACACAAATCATTCAAGTGAGCCTCCCAAGTAGTACTGAAAACAACATCATCAATATAGACCCGACTGCAAGACCTAACAGGACTAAGCACAGCCTCCATCACTGACTGGAATATAGAGGGTGCATTAAGTAAGCCAAAGGGCATCCTCAAATATCTAAATTTCCCTTTGTGGCAAACGAATGTGGTCTTGGGACTGCTCTCTTCAGACATCTGAATCTGGTGAAACCCAGACACTAGGTCCACCTTTGACAATACACAGGAACTGCCTAAACTGTCTAATATTTCAGGAAGGGTAGGCATGTAGAACAGTTTCAGGGGCGTTATACTGTTGAGCCTCCTGAAGTCTACGCATATCCTGATACTACCGTCGGCTTTCTGACAGGTACTAGCGAACTAGCCCAGTTGCTATCCGACGGAACTATTATTTCAGACTCAATTAACCTGTCCAACTCCTCATCAACCAACTTCTTGAGCTTCAAAGGGACTTGGTATGGTGGCTGGTTGACAACAGGGGCATTTGGCACCGTCTCAATCTCACATACACCTATCGTGCACAACCCAGGTGTAAAATCAAAGCATTCTTTACACTTAGCAAGCACACCATCCAAATCTCTCTGTGAACAACTAACACATCATTCACTGTCGAGAACCTTGCTTTTCTCAACAGTTTGAGAAATCTCACCGGACTCTTCAGCCACAACACATACGGCTGACACAGACAGCACTCGGTCCTTGTACCTTTTGGTGTTGTTGATGTGGGTAAGCCTTCCCACACCATCCTTACCCATTCCAATCAGGTAAGTAACCCTCGAAAGTTTCTTCACAACTGGGAACAGTCCTTCCCAGCTTGACTGCAGGGCACCTCTCATACCAGGTATCCTAACTAGCACTTTGTCACCAACTACGTGCTCTCTCATACTCTTTCCCTTATTAAAGGTCTCAACCCTTTTAGCAATTGCTTTACACGCATTGGCTGTTGCACACTCATGTAGGATTACCAATTTCTCCTGCAAATTAGCAACCCATCAGCAAACTTCAGACTTCTGGAATGCATCCTCGACCCACCCAGCATACATTATGTTGAGTGGCCCACACATCCTCTTCCCAAAGGCTAACTCAAATGGCGAGAAACCAGTATCTCGGTTAGGTATGGACCTCATTCCACACAGGGCTAGAGGTAAGTAGGAGATCCAATCTAACCCACGTTCAGCAGCCTTAGCCAGAATTGGCTTTAGCGTGCCTGATGCAGATCCCGACCTCAAAGGAACTCCATCTGGCCAGCGCGTAGCAAGACATATGTATGTCACAATATACTTGCAGCCCCTCTTGCCTTTTGGCAAGGGGCCGACCAGGTCAACACAGACCGTCTCAAATGGCTTGCAAACTATGGGCCTTTCAATTATTGCAGCCTTCTTGTTGCCACACTTGTTATGGCGCAAACACAAGTCACACGAGGAAATATACCTCTTCACATCCATTCCCACCCCAGGCCAGGTGAAATGGGTACCAATTCTCTCACGAGTTTTCCTGGAGCCAAAATGACCTGACATATCATGCGCTATCTCTAGGACTCTCTCTCTCCAGGCTTAGGAAAAACTAGGCATTTGGTAACCCCACCAATTACCTCATTCTCACACTCCAAAAACAACAAGCCTTCATCCCACTTATAACCCATCTTCTCAGCATCTGCAAGGGCTCTACAGTGAGACAGTGATTCGTCAGCTTTAGTTTCCTCCTCTAATTGCTTCCTACTGCTGACATCCCGCAGACTCGGACATCCTAAGGACAGCCCATTCTCCTCATCCAAGACCGAAGATACTGACTCGCTCACCTCCCTTTCTTCTTCCTGCTCATGCCTCGACTCAACAACCTCGCCAACTGCCGAATAATCCACCTCATCACCTACCACACTATTACCTTGAGTCACACACATCTACTTGCTCACAATATATTTCATTGGCTACTAAGGGTCTACCTGGCATTTGCTCGTCTACCACTATGTCATGTTCACGTAACTTTGCCTGTGATCTGGTCACTACATTGACTGACTTAGGAGTTTCAGGTTCATCACATTCACCTTCACTCTCCTCACTACTGTCTGTACCACTCTCAGTACAACACACAGGACTACTACTTGTACCACTCACAGTACAACTACTACCCACAGTACCACACGCAGTGCTACTACTACTACTCTCAGCCTCTCTCTCTCCTTTGCGCTCCATCTGACGAGCACAATCCAACAAGAGCTCCGGCACATGCTCCTGCATTAGTATAGAGTATAGGACACCCTTTTCCTTGGTCCATACTAGCTGAGACTGTTACCTCCTTTTGGAACTTCTCTCCTCTAAGCTCCAACTCCACCAATGCTAATGGTGTTTTTTCGGGCTCCCCAGTTGAGCCTTCAATAACAACATACTTCTCACTCACTTGGGCAGGGCACACTAACTCCTGTGGCACAACAGTTATCTCCGCTCCAGTGTCGGGCAGAAATTGTGTCTCCACACCATTGACTTTGCCACTAATAGTTTTAACCTTACCAATACGACATTCGTCTTGAGGACTACCTCCTCCTTCTTGCCTTTCCCTTTTCCCCCTTTCTGCTTATCCTTACTCGACTTTTCGGGACATTCATTCGAGAAATGACCTTGCTTATTGCAATTGAAGCAAGTGACCTTTTTATTGGGCTGAGACTCCACTTTTGACTCACATTCGAAACTCCTGTGGCCACTCATGCCACACTTGCAACTGCTAGGATGGCTACATCTGCCGGTTTCTCAATTGCTTTTGTTTCCAATATACCACTACCTGCTGTAGGCACACAGACTCTAAACAAGGCAAATAGCAACTTGAGAGATAATTGGGCATGTGTTACTGTGCCTGAAACAAACCGGTCATGCAAGGGCTTGAGCTTAGAATACATATCCCTCATGCATGTAGTCTTATGAGAGTTCGCCCAGCCACCAAACAACAATTTTTTAACTTTGAAGTCGTTTGACCCAATATTATCTAACAATGCTGCTTTGACTTCCTCATAGTTACCACCCCCGTTGACAATATCCACGACTAAGTCACTGGTTGTGGGAGGTAACTTTGTCATCAAAATTTTGAGGTATCTATCCCTTCGCACATCACAACTGTTCAGCGTACTCTCAAACGATTTAAAATACTTATTTATGTCATCTCCCACCTTGTAGTAGGTAAATTTCTTTACTAAGTCAGTATCTGACATTCCCACACATTCATTCCTTTCATCCCTTCTACTTCTACTGGACATAACAGAACTATCTCCCGAACCAGACACGGCACCCAACCTAGACAAACTAGATAACATCCTTAGTGCAGCCAACATGTCAGGGTATAGATCTGAAACTCTCGGTCTACAACTATCTCTACTAGTTTCTTCCTCATGTGTTCTCATGTACACTTCACTCTCATCACCATACGACAATCTCCTTCTCTCACTACCATCCCCAGCTTGTGCTTGGGCTTGCACTCCCGATATGTCTTCATCAGTGTCACTCACTCTCTCTGCCTCTGTAACCTCACTAATTCCTTCTAAAGTCTCACACACCTCTTCTTCCAACCCTTCACAAATGTCTTCTACAACCTCCTCTTTCACCTTCTTTGTAGATCCTTCCTTAGACCTCTTCCTCTCTCTGTCTACTCCTTTCCTGTAGCGGACAAGTTTGAAATAAGAGTCGTCCACTCCAGCTAGTTCGTTGTATGTGTAGCCTGTCTCCTTCCTGCACACTCTCCAGGACTCTGCTGAGCTGACATCCACCGTTGGCCGTTGGTCAGCAGCACTCTCTCCGCCAACAAAAGTAAAACAAGATGTTATAAAACTAGGAAGTACGCTAAACACAAAAGGGAAAATGAAATTCGAAATAACGCACAAAATTGAAAAAGCAAAATTGAGAAAAACGTACAACACTAAAATAACGCAAACTAAGAAATAATAACGGCGCACTCCGGATGACAAAGATCGGAGTATACAGAGAAAATACACACAATGCACAAAGCACAAAGCACAGAACGTAAAATACACTAAATAACTTCTTCTCTTTGGGTGTTCGTTCCAAACCAGAAGAGGCACTTCGATGGGCACGGTGTAGTTCGTTGCCCTTCTCCTCGGGTGTTCGTTCCAAGGCAGAGAGGCACCGCTACCACCAATTGTGGGGAGGTTCACTCTG
>WLWD01004653.1_pt1 | contig 22553 bp, 20 predicted proteins | sample 6712731 | NCBI WGS metagenome assembly WLWD01 (sample SAMN12718690, study PRJNA576275) | sponge metagenome | isolation source: marine sponge | host: Mycale hentscheli | place: New Zealand: South Island, Marlborough, Capsize Point | collected 2014-11-01
AGGGTAAAAGTCGTGTTCCTGAGCATGCTCTTGAAAAAAAACACCAGGTTCTTTTATGAGCATGCTCAGACATGACTTTCCCTCCCTTTTTTTAGTTGCTAGTGTGTTTTTGAGGATAGTTAGACAAGACTATCCCTCTACTTTTTGCTATAGTTTGTAACTATTTTACTCTAGTCATTTGAAGTCTAGTTTGTTCTATTTGAAGTCTAGTTTGTTCTATTCGAAGTCTAGTTTGTTCAAATTGAAGTCTAGTTTGTTCCAGAAATAAAGTAAGTTGTGTGTTTATAACACAACACATATTTGTCGTAATGTTATTTTTCTGATTATTTTGTTGTTGTTGTTGTACTTGTTATTGTTTTATTTATAGTTTCTTACAATGTGTATTGAATTTTGTATTTGGGATATATTTGTATGTTTGTGCACTTTTATAGGAAGATTATGTTTTTTGTCATTTTTAATGTATATGTTCATGTGTTAGCATTTTTATAAACAATAGCAGGTGTCTTTCGAAAAGAAAAAGGCTTTTTTTACAATTTTTTCATTGCGTTTTGACTAAACAGTTGGTACCATTACATGAAAGATTTTAACAGTCACGTTTTCGTTTCTGTTGATTTACTGCTAAAAGCTAGAATCTCTTCCACAGCTATATCAGCAAGCTAAGGCCTTGTACTACCCTCTAAATGCTATAGGAGTCATGCTAAACAGCTTGCACAATGAAAAAAACTGACTTGCTTCGATTAAGCAGACTGACTGGATTTTCGCTGAACTTATTGCTCTGACAGGTCCCTACTTCTTAGTCTTTCTACCAGCTACAGTTGGGTCTCTAGTAGTGAGAATATCTAAGCCAATGATGGCCCCAACATTTAAAATAGCATCATTTTTTACATTCCTAGAAATGATGCATTTGGTAAACAGTGACTATTAAAACTTTAACATAGTCGAACCGAAAACTATATTTTATCAACTACCATATCGTTTTGTTTTGTTTTTGTTTTTTCTACTATAGTTCCTTTCTGTGCAAAAAAAAACGTTGTACAGAACAGAATTGAGAACCTATTTTTTCTGGTGCCTACTGTACATTATTTTAGCGCAGGAAGAAACAGCTCATTCTCTTATTATGTGTTTGTGTGTTTGGAATATCATGTCATTATTGTGTGTTTGTGTGCACATATTATGCATTATATTAGTTGTGTGTTTGTGTGTTTGTTTATTTGTCAATTTTCTCAGCATTTTATTAAAATATTATTGTATTGTATTTAATCATTGTGTGAGAAATATGTTTGTGTGTTAGCATGTCGTAGAGTTGCTGTTATCATGTGTTTACATTTCTGTAAATTATAGTGAGTAATATTGTATGTTTGTGTGTTTGTTTACATGGTTTTAATTACAGTATTGTTGTTTATTAGCTTTTTATATGTATTTTTATTTATTTATTTATAGTTGTGCATAATGTTTAGAAAGCGTATTCACTGCTGATATAGGAATAAATTTGTTTGTGTGTTTGTTTTAACATATATTTGTAGTCTTATATAAGTTTGTTTGTGTGTTTGCATATTAAAGTCTCATTAAAATAGCACTTAGTGCTGTTTGTTTGTTTGTTTGATTGTTTGTATATCACTGTAATTATATATTTATTTGTTTATTTGTATTTAGAGAGATCTCCATCCTCCAGTCTCACTTCACTGGGAGCACTGCCATACATGGAGAAAGGATGCCGAGCCTGTACAATGTGCAGTACTAAAGAATAAAGTCATAATTAGGGATGATTATAATCTCATACTTCACATCTCTACTGACCTTCACTCATGGACTACTACTCGTGCACCATATGACTACTCGTCCCTAACTACCTACCAGTCTAAGTTTGTATTGGTTGGTGGAATGCATCCCTCCACTTGCAAACTCACTAACTCTCTGTTGACTAGTACTACTGGTCGAGACTGGAAGCCATCGCTACGTGCCATGCCTACTCCTCGCTCCTGGACATCATCAGTTAGTGGAGGATCACCGGAGGTCCTGGTCGTGGCTGGTGGGAAGATCTCACGTGGTGAGTACTTGGACGTAGTGGAAGTTCTACTCAACGACCATTGGACGACTGCAGACTCACTTCCTTCTTCATGCTGGAACATGCGATCAACATTCCATGAAGGCAACTTCTACTTCACAGGAGGAGTTGACAAGAGAGAGATTCTATTTATATGCAGTCTAGAGTCTATCACAGCATCTGCTAGTAATGGCAGGACAAGAAGACAAACAATATGGAGGACAGTAACCACACTTACTAAGATCTTCGCTATCGTCTCCTATGTATCGAATCTAATCGGCATCGATGACTATTCTACCATTAGAAGTTACTCCAACAAGACAGAGGAGTGGATTGAGACTACTAGTGAGGGAGATAGACCAGCACTGAAGCATAGTGGATGTATAGCTACTGCAGTCTTGTCTACTGGACAGTTGCTGGTTGCTATTAGAGATGGAGTACACAAAGTAACTCTGTCAGGTTAGTGTAAGTAAATAGCAGCATCTCTAGAAAGCCATCTTGCCTTCAGTGAAATTGGCTTCTCTTTAAAATGTCCCATTGAAAGATTATATGGGAAACTAAAGTTAGGTATTAAAAACTTGTACTATAATAATAACTAGAATATTATTATTTATTATTGTGTTAATAATATTAAAACTAAATATTTATTATATTAATTATGATATTATAATAAGTAAAGTAATTGATTGTCTTCCCAAAATTGCAAGTGCTAGAGTGTAGCTGCTTCTACTGGCAGCTGCTTCTACTGGCAGCTGCTTCTACTGGCAGCTGCTTCTACTGGCTTAGCTCCAGGCTATAAAACCAGCTGCCCACACTCTGTATTGAATGGTACTAGTGTAGTGTGTGGGTTACTTGTATAGAATAACCAATGAGACTGTAATAACTACAATTATTGCTTTATTTGCAACACTTTAGCTGTAATGCTTAATTTATTTTATGTTCAATAGCTTTCAAGTATGAAGATGCATATAAACACTTCATTGTTTCCAAGGAAGTGCTGGAGCTTCTGTCTTTAAAGTTTATGTCCCTTGGTCCTCCAAGACAAGGCAAGAGTACAACTCTCAGGAGAATAAAGAAAGAGATCATAGATCTTCTGTCAGCTAAAGAAGAGGAGCAGATTCATGGCAGCACAGGCGCAATACAGTGTTGCTCCAATATGTTAGTCCAAGGCAAGTCTGATCCAACTACAGCAGAAAGAACCACAAACTGGACCATTGTAAATAATCTCATTGAGGAAGCCTCTCTACTCTTTCACACTCTCAAAGATAGTTTGGTGACTGAATCCACTTCTGAGGCTACTGCTGATTCCCATGGAGGTAGTGACACCAGGGCAGAAGTCAGTCAGGCTAGCAGTACAGGGCAGTCTCACTCTGTGGAAGAGACACCCCAACCTTCATTATTTCAGAATATGATGGCAAGATTGAAATCTTTTACAAGAAATAGGCAACCCAGGCATCAGGAAATCACTCCACTCTCAACAGCACATGACCAACCAGCTGATCAGGCAGTATCATCACCAGATTATTCTGAAATAGCTGCCATTTTCGAGACAGTGTCCAAACAACCACACTTTGCAGAAAAAGTGAAGCACTCTTTTAAAGCTTTTTTGAGAATGGAGGACACCGGAGGTCAGCCTGAGCTGATGGACATGCTACCAGCACTCACCATAGGACCTGGCCTCTACTTGCTGTTCTTTAGCTACAAATTCCAACTAGATGAGGAGTATCGGGTCTTTTATCAGAGAGCTTCAGGAGAGACAACTGCACCAGAGAAATCAGAGTTTACTCTGCAGGAGATGCTTTTGCGTACTCTGGCCAGTATATCTTGTTTCAGTTCCTCCACCCACCTTCAACCTCTTCCTGGAACAGACAACTCAGCCATTGGTGAGATACTGGAGTCCTCCAAGTCAGTAGTGTATATAGTGGGCACTCACAAAGACAAGGTTTCTGAGGAAGTCATCGCTACAGTCGACTCACAGCTTCAAAAAGTGATTCGAGACACTGACTCCTACAAAAATGGCATAGTTCAGTTCTGCTCAAAAGACAAGCTTGTTGTTTCTTTGGACAACATGGGAGGCGGAGTAGAAGAAATCCATCACTTGCATCAGCTACTGGAGAATGCCATGGAGAAACACTTTAAAAAGCTTAAAATTCCAGCTGTGTGGCTTCTGTTCAGCTTGTGTCTTCGCATGAGAGAAGTGAGGACAGCCAGCCTGGAGACCTGCTTGGCCTTGTCCCATGCCTTCAATATGACACCCTACGAGACCAGAGCAGCTCTGTGGTTTCTTCACCACCATGCCGGTGTTCTGATGTACTTCCCCAGTGTGCCTGGTTTGGAGGACCTGGTCATCATAGACATCCAGGTAGTGTATGACAGTATCACTGGTGTCATTCTTAAAGCCATGTGCTTTGATAGCGTAGGTCAGGCCACATCCGAGAGATTCAGGAAGACAGGTCGATTCTCTATGACAGATTTGAAGACAGCTACAGCTGACATTTCTGGAGATCTGATTCCACCAGAGCAACTGGTAGCTTTGCTTGCATATCTTCACTTGATAGCTGAGATTGTGTCAGTCGAATCTTCTGATACTAACTCAGTTTTAGAAGAAGGGAAAGAATACATTATGCCTTGCGTGTTAGAAAACACTAGTGCAAAGGAACTTGACCAATTCCACAAAGAATCCTGTAGCTCATGTTTGGTGGAGCCTCTCTTGATGTACTTCAGTATTGGGTTTACTCCTATGGGACTCTTTCCTGCAGCAATGACTTCTCTTATATCCAACAAGTCCTTCACTTTCATTAGAGAAGGTGTCAAGAAAAACATGGTGCACTTTTTGTACGGAATGAAAAAATTTCGAGTAACATTTATATCTCGATGTCAATATTTTGAAGTCGTAGTTTCGTGTGATCCTACATTCCAAGACTCCATTCACCATGAATGTACCGCTCTAAAACAAGAAATAGAGGACACTCTAAAGAAGGCTAGTTCCAGAATGAACTACAACAGCTCCATGGACTACCAGTTTGCTTTTGACTGTCGTTCGCATGAAGGAGAAAATCATTTTGGGGTAGTTGATGGAGCAGATATTACTCCTGAGGTTATGACATGTCTCTTCAATCCAGACAATCCACAAGCAGTGGTACTCACCAATAGACACCTCATTTGGTATGGACAGGTATGTAGAAATACTACTGTTGTTTAATTTCGTGTGATAGTTACTTCTATTTCTTTTTTCAGAAGTACGAGAAGCAATACCCTGGGCTGGAGATTGCCACAAGTAAATTGAGTATTTAATTATCATTCATTGTGCAGTGCAGCTGGTTGTTATTACTTTGCTTTTTTTTCTAGGTAAATATTACTTGACGTTATTTCAGAAAGTGTATCCTGACTTGGTCCACTCAGTGACGCCTTGTGTTATGACAGTAGCTGATTACTGCTACAGCAATGAACTCATATCACGATATACCTATGACCAACTTCGTGAGCGCAAAGACCTGATTGACGAAGACAGAGCAAGAACTCTTTTGGATAACGTTCGTAGAGTTATTTCATCGAGACCCTCAGCTCTCAAGGAGTTTGTTACTGTACTGTTCCAAACAGGAGAATGTAATTATGTGGCAGATAAAATACAGCAACAGCTCCAGTAAGTATATTGTTATTATTGTAGCATTTGAATTATCGTATTGTTTGTGTAATAGAATTGTGGAATGAAATCTGACAAAGCTACATGGACATACATTTGAAAACACTCATTGTATTGCACTTTAAATTTTTTGTACAACATATCCCATATTTCAAATTTACACAATGTTAATTTATTTCTACTGTTACTTTTTATATATTAAAATGCTTAACACAGTGTTAACATAATATAATAACAAAAACATAGTCAAATAGTTTGATATTAGTTACCAATATTGTCACTCGTAGTCTGGTGTAGCCAGACCCTTTACCAACCGCTGCCCTGTATTATTGTATGGCACTTATATTGAACCACTACTTGTACAAAGGGTCAGGGAACATGGCCGTACCAAAATTTGTTTTGCTACATACACTATAGCGGCAGTCAATTATTGTTAGCTAATTACTGTGAATGGCCCTCCTCAACCACAAATAGAAATTCCAATGTCAGCTACCCTTTCAAAGCTAGGTTTAGCAAGTATGGCTTGTTTGAATATCTGTCTACTGCACTAACTACTCCAGCAAAATGTTCACCCCCTCTCTTGTCTGACAGTATCCAGTTGGTAAGGTGTATACAATGATCCATCACCTCTCTTGTCTGATATAGTGTCATGTTGGCAGTGTATATTGATTCATCACCTCTCTTGTCTGACAGTATCTTGTTGGCAGTGTATATTGATCCATCACTTCTCTTGTCTGATAGTGTCATGTTGGCAGTGTATATTGATCCATCACCTCTCTTGTCTGATAGTGTCATGTTGGCAGTGTATATTGATCCATCACCTCTCTTGTCTGATAGTGTCATGTTGGCAGTGTATATTGATCCATCACCTCTCTTGTCTGATAGTGTCATGTTGGCAGTGTATATTGATCCATCACCTCTCTTGTCTGATAGTATCTTGTTGGCAGTGTACAATGTCAGGCTGTGGCAGTGATTTTGGACGCTTTCTTTACTCAATTCTATGTGGAAATTATTATATGTAACAGCACTTTAAAAGTACTGCCACACCCCATTACAGAATGAGAAGAGATAGTATTTTTGACAATGGTAGGTTTATAAGCCTTTTAGGGGTATTTCCATAAAACATTTTGTTACCCGCACTTTATTTTGTATTTGGCGGACTGGCCACTCGCTGCCAAAGTCTGCAAGACAGTCCAATACTAGTAGCCCCACCCCCAGATTAAGGTGGTTCCAGCTCGGGTTATAGTCCCTCAGCCGCCGCAGAATTCGCCTGTACATCAACTTAACAAAATGAAGGGCCTATTTCTCTGCGCAAGTTTAAGGTGTTTTCTTTTAGCATTTTACTGCTGGAGTATCTCAAATAGCTAGTAAGTTACAGAACAATAGTTTAAGAAATTAATTTGAGTGCAAACTTTACTGAGTATTTAGTTGAAGATTGGCTTTATCTTGATTAGATAAAGACATAAATAATAGAGAGAGGGCTCTGGTGAAGAAAGAGCTAGAAAGGGTTTGATCTGTTGTCTGGCCAAGTAGTGGGTTGTTGGCTTATGCCTTAGTTATACAATACAGAATGTAAGTATCGTTTGGTTGCCACAATGCATTAAATTTATTTGATGAGCATGTAATAGAACTTCACCATTGAACAGGTGTGCACTCCAACAGCAGCACAGTGTGGTGAGAGAACTATTGCCGAGTCAAAAGTTTGTGAAGAAACATGCCCCCTCACCACCACCACCACCACCCTCCCTACTACACAACTCATATACATTTACACACTCCAGTTATATACGTACATACACCACTTGTATACTCACATGCATACGAACACACACATACCACACATAGCCACACCCACACCCACACATACACAATACTAGTTAGGAAGCATTTAATATTTTTAAGCTGTTGAGAGTACTATAGGTGTTGTGTGCTAAGGTATATGAAGAATACTCCAAATTAAGCTCTCCTGAACTGCAGTAACATGTGCTTTACCTTATGTAAGTCAACACTAGGTTATAGTAGGTTGTTTGTATGCCAAACTGCCTTTGCTTAGCTAGGTTGCTTCACTGTGCTTTATATTTTCAATGTCCAAGTATACAAGTACATGTACCAATACCTATCAATGTCATTGTTAACACAAGTTTCTAGCATGCACACACTCAACAGACTGCAAGGAGTAAAATTATTTCAATGAAGCTAATTGCGACATATTAGCTTTTTCACTGCTAGATATTTCACAACCAATGTGATAAAATGAAAAAAAAATACAACTTATATTTCCATTTCTTGGTAATGAGTTTAATTTTGAGACATCTAATGATCTAATTACCCACTCATCAATGCTACCTCAAGCATGCAGGGAATGGTTGAAAAATATGACTGCCAACATTGATACTATTAAAACTGCATGCAGCTTGGCTAAAGCTGAATATATAGAGTAGACCCTCACTCATCCGAACCACTTTTATCCGAATTTCTGTTTATCTGAACATTATAATTATATTCATTGGAATTTTGCTGCGCATTAAATAGAAAATAGATTGGTTTCCTATTCAAAATGACTCATTTTTCATATCCCAACATTTAGCTTATCTGAACAGCCCTCAGTCCAAGGTGGTCGAATAAGTGAGGGTCACTGTACATATAATCTGTTCTACAAAAAGAAAATTAGTGCTTTATACATAGCAGTAGATTGTTTGTTGAATTAATCTGGAGAGTCGCGAAATAATAACGATGGTGTAAAGAATAAAAAACTGTTACATGTAGTACGTCTCTAGGGAGATGCAATAATTGTTTAGATTATTCCTTTTATGCCAGGTTACAAACTTTGACAGGTGTTATCTTATGAAACTATCCAGAGAATCATTTTAGTCTTTACCACTCTCACTATGCAAATGAGGCAGTATAAACCATCTTCTTTTTTATTATCATAACTTTCTCATGCTATTAGTATAAAGAAGAGTAAAGGAAAGCTTATGTAGTATACATCCAACTCATATGTATCTTATTGGGTTGTTATAAGCTATACAGTATAAGCTTGTTATAAGGTTTAGAAACAGTGCTGATATCATAGATTTTAGTATGAGTAATAGCACAGGTAACTGCGCTATTGATCCTAATAGCACAAGTTACCTGTGCTATCACTTGCTAGTAGTAGGCCAGCTTTTAAAAAGTCATTTGCAATTGTAGTTACACTGTATCGTTTACTCACTGTCTCCTTATTTAAGAATTAGCTTCCGCTAGAACTTTGTTTTCAACATACAGCTCCACCTAATCTTTGAAAAACATTCTGTCTAATGCAATGCTTGTGCTTAGCTTCACTTAAGCTAGTTACGACCATAGTACGTATTATAGACTCATCAACTGTAACTGTGACAGTGACTATTAGACACAGAGACAATGACTATGAATACAAGTGATAACATTATGTAAGCAGACACACAGGAAATGATACTAAACCACAATGCCTGAATGTGTGTATATGTGCCAAATGTGTGTATGTATGTGTGTACACACACGTGTGCATGTGTGTATGAATAATGTGCATGTTGCTTAGACGTGTGCACATCATCTTTGAGCATGACTGTGTGCATGTGCACACTGCATGTATCCACACATGTGTGTGTATGCATGTGTGTGTGAGTGTGTATGTGCATATGTGCATCACGTATGCATACGAGTGTATGTATATGAATGTATGTGTGTATGTGTATGCACCGTGTGTGTGTGTACAATGTATGCAAGCCCGTAGCAAGCAAATTTTGGTTGGTCAGGCCAGGATGTAGGTGTGGTCTGTGGTCAATTAATTTCCTGTATATATTATATATAATATTAATTTAATTATTTATTTGTGTCATCTAAGGTACAATGTAGTTTATTATGCAATTTCAAGAAAATTACCTTCTGTCAACAAATCGACCCATTCAGCAGCCAAGTGCAAAGGATGGGATAAGACAATATTTTTTTTTTTTTTTTTGTTATACTTTTATTAATTTCTGTTATTTGTAGATTGATTATATATTATTTATGCATAAATGGTAATTGTTGACTAGCACTTTCCAAAAATATTCGATCTGTAAATGGAATCTCCAATAAAAATATTTCTACAACTGTTTTGAGACAAATGGCATCTGTTCTTTGTTTATGGGCGTGGAGAAGCATCAGATTATTTAGACCAAGGCTTACTTGGCAGAAAGGAATCTGAAGAAAACTTCCGAAATTGACGGTATGGGCGCTCAACGATAGCGAGCAAACCAATAAAGCTGCTCCAGGTGAAAAATGGCGGAAAGAGAACCTAACACTGGAATAAATTAGCGTGCATGCTCTCTACACACACAACAACTAAAGTGTGTGTGGCTACGAGGTGAACATTTGGTCCGGAAAAAACCGGACCAACCGGACCGCATGCTACGCCATGAATATGCTCCGCAAGTGAATAACGGGCTAGAAGGAGAACGTAACAGCTGCAAATCCTTGAACCTAGGCGCGCATGCTCTACGCAGCAACTAAGGTGGGTGTGGCTACAAGGTGAAAATATTGGTCCGGCCAAAACCGGACCAACCGGACCGCTTGCTACGGCCATGGTATGTATTGATATATTGCTTCACTTCCTGTGAACATAGGCACAGGCTTTGGTAAAGACTAAAATGATTAATAATCGAAACATGACTTTTCCCCACAACCCCCTTTGATCTTATGCATACCAACCAACCAAACAAACAAACAAACATATATACACACACACACTTGTATCGTAGTTCATTCAAACTGGCCGATCAGATTTATCAGTTGGATGTGGTTATTTTTGCTGGAGGTATGCCATCGAATGCATAGCAAGTTGCGATATTTTAATTTTTCTGTACGGTGGGGGGGGGGGGGGGGGGGGTTAGTTGGGTGGTTTAAGGGGTGGGGCTCTCCCCTTCCCCCCCCTCCCCGAGATGAAGCCTTGAAGTGTGGGTGTGTATGTGATTGTAGAAATGAAAAGATCTCCATTAAAACAACAATTGTGTGTGTGTTTGTGTGTGTGTATGTGTGCTCAGTTTGTCTTAGAAGATGTCCATGGATGGTTGAGTGAACATGATGACTTGAGAGTGGATGTCTAGTGTGGCAACTAAGTGGCAAGTGAGGAAAAGATTCCGTACCCTATAGCCTTAAACTGTTAATTTCCATGATTATTAATGGGCCTAGTCTGAAAAGTGAAGAAAATAACACTGATTCCCAAAATTGTCTGACAATATCACAGATTATTCTCCATAACACACAAAAAAAAAGCATACTGCTTCAGAAAAAAGGAGTACCAGGCATTCACCTGATCGTGAACCACCTCTAGTTTGTGCTGATGATTCTGTTGTTGAAACTGTCCGGTCGGTTGAAGCTCTAGCAGTGACTTGCTATCAGCAGTACAAAAAAAGATGTCATTACTGACAGAGTGAAGTCAATTCATGATGTGATAAAGAAGAACTCCCTGGCATTATTCAGTTCACCCAAGCAAAAGAAAAAATCCAAGTCTTCATTACAGCTTGCAGTTCAAAGAAACAATACTAGCCTCTTTGGTCGTCTATACATTGCCAATCAGCAGCGTAACGGGGATCCAGCGAAGTTTTTTCCCATGAAAACCAGACTACCCCTCCTTCCTTGTCTGATTTTGGCAAACTTCGAACTGGTCAAAAGTCTATTCTTGTTTCGTGTCTGAGTTGCAGTGATGAGACTCCACATTTCCTCTTCGATTGTAAAATCTTTGATGGTGCAGCTGTGGTACATTTCTTGCCCTCAAAAACTGCCAACACCTTTTCAGATTATGCTGACCAGATCTTCATACCTTTCATCCAACATCAACTACAGGATACAAACAGAGTTTATTTTGTTTGGGACCGCTACTTTGAAAGAAGCATCAAAGGCATAACAAGAGACAAGAGAGGTAGTGGAGTTAGAACCAAAGTATCTCCACAGACAAAAATGCCAAAGAAATGGGATGACTTTCTTCGAGACTCCCAAAATAAGACAGAGCTTTTCTCTTTTCTTACGGCAAGAGTGGGAGCAAGTACTATTGTGTCTGAGAATAAAGCACTATTCATGACAATAGGTATGTTGTTGATACCCTTGATGTATGCCTGCATGCCCAACTTACATGTTGCCTCCTTTTTCAGGTGATGAAGTGCTTAGCATTGGAAGTGATCACCAAATGCCAACTTCAGATCATGAGGAGTCTGATACACGGATTATACTACATGTGAATGACTCACTTGAGAGAGGGCTACGATCAATCATGATTCGTACAGTCGATACTGATGTAGTTGTTATTTTGATCAGTCAGTTCCACAGTGTTATAGATAGGTTTCCAGAGGCGAAACTATGGGTTGCCTTTGGCACAGGCAAACATTTCCGGTATTATAGCATCAATGCTATCTGTGCTCACTTGGGAAGGGAACAATCACGCTGCCTTGTTCCATTTCACGCATTCACAGGATGTGACACCACGTCCTCTTTTTTTTGGCAGAACCAAGAAAACAGCTTGGGCCACTTGGAACATTTACCAAGAAGTGAATCAAGCTTTTATCCACATGCTTGAGAACCCACACACTGCAGTAGATGTTGCCTCACCTTTTTTTCATCTGCTTCAAAGGTTTACTGTTTTACTCTATGATAAAACCAGTGCCCTGGAGTCAATGGATAAAGCTCGTCTAGAACTGTTTTGCAAGAAGAACAAAAGTCTGGAGCATTTGCCACCAACTAAGGTACTGTTACATATACTACATCTTACATGTTACTAGTACTTCATATAATTTTATTATGCAGGATGCACTATTGCAGCATGTCAAACGTGCAGTTTTCCAAAGCAGTATATGGGCTACCAGCCATATACATACTCAGAATGTTCCCTCACCAGAAGGGTGGGGGTGGGTTGAAGATGATGAACACAGTTTGAGACCCGTCTAGATGACCATCCCTGAAGCTGCAGTAGCTTGCAGTGAACTGATCAAGTGCGGAACATTTTGGTTTTTAACGAAGTATGGACATCAAAGCTGTGCAAATATGTATACCAAAGCAGTTTTGCCATCATTATGCAGTTACATTGGCAATAGCAAGAAGAGCACCTAGTACCTTAGGCCTGAGGCTTTGCACATTATTTTGTGGTTGTCAAACAGAGTATTGAATATATTTTCGCATTTTTCGGCTTTTTTTTCGCTTTTAGTGCTCTAACTTTCATCCTATGGAGTAAAATGTTTGCAGCCGGCCCATTTCTGGTAGACAATGGTGTCACTGAACTGAAAAAAAAAATTGGTACTTTTGTCCGCCGTGTAAACAAAAAATCCCTAATCTACCCCACTAAAGGAACTTACATTATATTGGATGATGAAGAAAAAACAATTTCTTAGAAAAAGACAACATTATCAAGAAAACAGTTCACAAAAACAAGTCCAATGAAGCTAATTGATATTGTTATTATTATTACTATTATTATTATTATTATTATTATTATTATCCACATACTTCATAAACAAGGACAGCTATTACTGTCAAAGTGAAGGTGCAGAGATGGGGTCTCCTCTCTCCAATTATTGCCAATATCTTTATGGAATACTCTGAGGAAATTGCCTTAGAATAAGCCAGTTAAAAAACAAAAAAGCCATCGCTATGGTTACGTTATGTGGACGACACATTTACTCTATGGCCCCATAACCACGACTCCTTGGATGAGTTCCTGCACCATCTCAACTCCATACGGCCTACCATCCAGTTCACCATGGAGACTGAGTCTAACAGTTACCATTCATAGACATCACTGTCAAGCACACTGGCCCCAACAAGATCTAAACAGAAATATAATATTGCAAGAAACCACACACAGACCGCTATCTAAATTATCGCTCTTACCACCCTCACTGTATCAAAAATAGAATCATCAACAATCTGAATCATCGTGCTAAAGCAATTTGCAAAGATCAAACCTCCCTGGCCCAAGAGACCAATCATCTGAGATCAGTTTTCAGGAGCAATGGGTACCCAGATGCCATGGTGAATAGAATCCTTTGAAATAATATCAACAAGGAAGAGCTACAGCTGGAGACAAAGACAATCACGACCATCCCCTATGTACAAGGCATGAGTGAAAAGATAAAGAGAGTATGCCACAACGCAGGCATTTCTGTGGTATTTTGTTCAGGAAGGACACTAAGATCCATTCTGACTTAAGTAAAACCAAGACCAGGTGACAACAGTCTACCTGGTGTGATTTACAGAATCCGGTGTTTGTTTATTTGTTTGTTTGTCAACCATTCATTTCAAGTACATCAAATTATGCCTATGTAATATTGAGAAAGCATTTGTGGATAAAAGGGAGGTGTTTCTATAGGGAAAGGGGAGGGGAGGGGGGGGGGGGAGAGAGAGAGAGAGAGAAAAGTCAGAGTGTGGGATGACATTCACTCTCTGCCATCAACACACTAAGCTTGCACTGGTCTAGGACGTGTGTGCCTGTGGGTTTCTACTTTACTCAAGTCTAGACATGACCACAAGTACAAGCACTTCCACCTTAATTTTTACCACAATACTTCAGTGGCTCACCTCAACCCATACCAGAGATTGAAAGATAGTGACACAACTACAATATTAGTTTCAGCTGCAATTGTGAGGAATACAACCACAAGCAGTGAGAACTCCAACAAAAAAATTATCACAAAGGAAACATACTAAACAGCTAATACCTTTAGTGCTGTTTGTAAACTTTGTAGAATTCATCCACGCATCTGTGTACCCACTCAGTACAAGATGGATACACTGATCACATGGAGAAATGATTCAGGATCCTTGCCAACTCAGAGGTTCTAATGTGGTGTATTAAGGGAGGAGACCCATAGCAACTGTTGCCAAGGCTGAATAGAAGTGATAAGTACTATCAACCACAGAAATCACACCTCAAATTTTGCTCCTAACTCACAAGGCAAACTTAATTGAGAATTGTAATATTAGGGCAGGTGGTTGTCTGCAAATACTCAGTACAGCTCAGTAATCAATTCACCAATATTGTAGTAGAGTTTATCAGTGGAATTTAACCTAAATATATATATATATATATATATAGCCAAAGAAGCTTTATTCATATTTGCAATGACATAACTATAATAATCACATGGAATGTATAAAAATAAAGATATTATTCTGACAAAGGATGAAAGGAGGGTGTCATTCTCTACTCCAGGTCCTGAAACTGCTGCATGTAGAATAGAGAAGTCACAACTCACCAGTGTTACTGGGATTAGTCCTACATACAAAATTAAAGCAATATGTAGTTCATGAAGCTTCCCTACAAATATAGACATTGTTGTAAACTAACTGAAATGATGAGGCTAAGCTAATATCCATACCAAAGACAAGAAAACTCTGAGTTCCTTAGCTTATTGTGAAATACGAAGCGTCTAACTTGAACACTATCAGACTGGAAGCAAATTCTAAGCAGCTAAATACTGTTATTAGTCTTACTCGCGATTCAGTGATTCCTTCAATCTTCTGTTTAGTTTATTATTCACTGTTGAAAAGCATAATCCAACCTTTCTGTCGGACGAGATTCAAGTTGTACCAAAATGCTGAGCTGTCTAAAATTTAGAACAAAAGGCTGGAGCGGGGCACGCGTCCATTTCTTCCGGGAGAGGCATTTTAAGTTTCACACAGACTTAGAATAGAAGCTGCTGCAATTTGCGGCCATCTGCAAAATGCTTTATTATAGCGGCAGTATAAAAGTTGAGCTAGAAGGGATCATGAGATGAAGTTAGAACTATGAACATTTATTCTGTGACGGAAGTAAGTGGGATACATGTACGTTTAGATTTTGTTGATAGGATGTCTAGATTCACAAATTTAGAACAATAAATTTGCAGTTGTAAACTAAATGTACAGAGATGGGGCTCGAGGAAAGAAAGCTGGAGAGCCTTGAATTGTTTGAAAAAGCTTGATCGGTTGTGGAGAAACTATGTAAAACGTGCGTAGAAACTTTTTGCTCATATCTTAACTTACCAATATGCTCTCGCTCTAAATTTTACCTTATAGAGTTTGCTTTGAGCTTTCCAACAATATAACTATGATTCTACGGCCCATATAGATCACCACGAAGGTTGTACGAATACGTTCCTCTAAACAATACAAACACAACACAATGTATTTGTTTGCTATTAGTGTATTTACCATTGTCATGCACACACGACCTTCCAAGACATACACATATACAAAGGATACTCAACTTACCCTGGCTGTAACAATATGAAGTACATCCAACCCCTGTACGTCTACACCAAGTCGGAACAGATCATCAGGGCTACTCCTATCAGTACACACCCCTAAAACACTCCAACACACAACAAATTTGTTGTTCAGCTGATTTGAATTGCAAACCTAACCAAATATGTACTACACACATCCTAAAATGCTAGCATCCTCTCCCACTGCTATCAGTACATAAATAAATTTGAATTTTTTTTTAAATTTGAATGTGGTAAAAAAAACACCCAACAACAGTAAAAGATGTATAATTCAAAAACTACTCAAGAATAACACATATGAAAAACATCATAGTGAAGCGAATACCTTTCTTTTGCTAGCTACGCTAACAAGAAGGCTGTTTTTGCGATCAAAAATACCTAAAATATTACCAGGGTCAGAAATGTTTCCATCTAACTTCGGAGTGGAGCTCCAGACAGGATGGTAGACATTGAAAAGGGTGTGTCTGTCCAATTCTCATCTTCTTGCATTTTGACTGTCCGTGGTCTGAGTGTACTGGAGATAAATCAATTGAACAAATTATTCTCAAATTCATTTTCTAGTGCTTGTATTAGTGAGCGACTCTACAGGGAAATCAGTAGGCAATTATGCTGGCATTATTTTGGGCATAATAGGTGTGCCAAAGCATCGAGCATAATGCCAGCATAATAGGTGGTTTTTGAGGATTTTTTATATTATTTTGAAATGCAAAGAATTAAATAGTTGTCTAAGCTTGCATCGGTATATGAGAGAAGAGGCTCTGACACATGTGAAAGCACATGGTACATTTAGACTCTAGTGTCTACCTAGCAATATACTGATTCATAGTACATTTTCTTTCATTCAAGTTCACTATCATTTGACTCTAATTAATTATTTTCCATTATTATTGGAGTATTTGATTGGGCATAATAGGAGAATAATTTATTTTCAAAGCATAGGTAAATTTGACAAGCATTAGAGCAGAGCATAATAGGTGAAAAATGGAGCATAATTGGCCCAGGCTTAAAAATCAGCAACACACACAACTAACTGTTTCAATCCACGGGCAGGTACAGGCACTTGTGTGTGTATGTATGTATGTATGTATGTATGTATGTATGCATGTTTGCATATGTGTATATGTGTATGTATGTACGTGTGTATAGATGACGAATGCTTAATACTGTTGAAACTATCAGTCGTTGAAAGTACCAGTCGTTGAAAGTACCAGTCGTTGAAAGTACCAGCCGTTGAAAGTACCAGTCGTTGAAAGTACCAGTCGTTGAAAGTACCAGTCGTTCAAAGTACCAGTCCTTGAAAGTACCAGTCGTTGAAAGTACCAGTCGTTGAAAGTACCAGTCGTTGAAAGTACCAGTCGTTGAAAGTACCAGTCGTAGAAAGTACCAGCCATTGAAAGTACCAGCCGTTGAAAGTACCAGTTGTTGAAAGTACCAGTTGTTGAAAGTACCAGTTGTTGAAAGTACCAGTTGTTGAAAGTACCAGTCGTAGAAAGTACCAGTCGTAGAAAGTACCAGTCGTAGAAAGTACCAGCCGTTGAAAGTACCAGCCGTTGAAAGTACCAGCCGTTGAAAGTACCAGTTGTTGAAAGTACCAGTTGTTGAAAGTACCAGCCGTTGAAAGTACCAGTTGTTGAAAGTACCAGTCGTTGAAAGTACCAGTCGTTGAAAGTACCAGTCGTTGAAAGTACCAGCCGTTGAAAGTACCAGTCGTTGAAAGTACCAGTCGTTGAATGTACCAGTTGTTGAAAGTACCAGTCGTTGAAAGTACCAGCCGTTGAAAGTACCAGCCGTTGAAAGTACCAGTCGTTGAAAGTACCAGTCGTTGAAAGTGCCAGCCGTTTGAAAGTACCAGCCGTTGTAAGTACCAGTCGTTGAAAGTACCAGCCGTTGAAAGTACCAGTTGTTGAAAGTACCAGCCGTTGAAAGTACCAGTCGTTGAAAGTACCAGCCGTTGAAAGTACCAGCCGTTGAAAGTACCAGTTGTTGAAAGTACCAGCCGTTGAAAGTACCAGTTGTTGAAAGTACCAGTTGTTGAAAGTACCAGTTGTTGAAAGTACCAGTTGTTGAAAGTACCAGTTGTTGAAAGTACCAGTCGTAGAAAGTACCAGTCGTGAAAGTACCAGTCGTTGAAACTACCAGTCGTAGAAAGTACCAGTCGTAGAAAGTACCAGTCGTAGAAAGTACCAGTCGTTGAAAGTACCAGTCGTAGAAAGTACCAGTCGTTGTAAGTACCAGTCGTAGAAAGTACCAGTCGTTGAAAGTACCAGTCGTTGAAAGTACCAGTCGTTGAAAGTACCAGTCGTTGAAAGTACCAGTCGTAGAAAGTACCAGTCGTAGAAAGTACCAGTCGTAGAAAGTACCAGTCGTTGAAAGTACCAGTCGTTGAAAGTACCAGTCGTAGAAAGTACCAGCCGTTGAAAGTACCAGTCGTTGAAAGTACCAGTCGTTGAAAGTACCAGCCGTTGAAACTACCAGCCGTTGAAAGTACCAGTCGTTGAAAGTACCAGTCGTAGAAAGTACCAGTCGTTGAAAGTACCAGTCGTAGAAAGTACCAGTCGTTGTAAGTACCAGTCGTAGAAAGTACCAGTCGTTGAAAGTACCAGTCGTTGAAAGTACCAGTCGTTGAAAGTACCAGTCGTTGAAAGTACCAGTCGTAGAAAGTACCAGTCGTAGAAAGTACCAGTCGTAGAAAGTACCAGTCGTTGAAAGTACCAGTCGTTGAAAGTACCAGTCGTTGAAAGTACAAGCCGTTGAAAGTACCAGTCGTAGAAAGTACCAGTCGTTGAAAGTACCAGTCGTTGAAAGTACCAGCCTTCAACATCACTTACACAGATACTAGCCCCTTCTAAGCTGGGTATTCTCATGGTGGAGGTGCAGACAGTCCTCGAGGAGTCAGGCATCGATCCATCCTCGTCCGTCTCAGACATAGACTTCTCCGATATGGATCCCTTGGACAGCGACTGGGGCATGAAGTCCGTGTTCACGCCCACTCCCAGGACGCTGGTGTGGAGGTTGGTGGGACACGCCTCCACAAACTTGGAATGCACAGGACCGTGCAGCTTGTAGGAGGGCCAGCGAGGTTGGGTCAGAGTGCTATGAATCTAATTAAATACATACAGCATGCAGGGATCAGCAATAACACTGCATTGCATGGCAACTACATAATACAAATGTATACACAAATATGCACAGACACAACTTGAAAAACACAAGTGCAAATATAACATAGAAAGACGCACACTGTACAGGCTACTGTACTTGGAAGTGTAGTATTCTAGACATCCATTCACTAACTTGCATTCCAATACTGTTGGAAATAGATTTTTTTTTTGTCATAAACTACAAGTTGACAAAATCAACAAATACAGTAAAAAAGAACACACTTCAATCAAAGTATTTTATTCATTTTCCTTTATTTTCTCATTTATAAAAACTCACTGATGAAGGCTCCACGGAGCCGAAATGTTTGAACTAGTATTACAGATACTACGGAAGTTAAATAAATATTATTTGGTAGCTATAGCACTTCATGTGTTTCAGTTTCCTTGTATACCTTCTTTATTTTAGGGCAATACTTTCAGTTGACTTCCCACTACTTATTCTAGTTTCTGCTCTATTCTTTCTAAGGTCATATACTGCCCTACCTCCCGACACACAATACTGACTGACCTTCTTGTAGAAGGCCACCACCTTCTGGATGTCGTCCCAGGTATTTGACAACTCTGCGATCTGTGATGCCTACTTTGCTGAGTACGAACCACATCTCCGTCAGCTGGTGGGCGTACAGTCTCAGCAGCTAAGAAATCTACGGAAGGAGAGGACATAATAATAAGTGAACTGATTAAACAACATCCTGGAAACAGTTCTCAACTTCACAATTTCTTTCTCAGCCTTCTTTTACTCATTAGATGTATTCTCTCTCGTTTTAAACAATACAGAATTAAAAATATTTGTTTGCCGGCTGGTTGTCGTAGTTCAGTGGCAGAGCACTTGTGCGTTATACAAGCAGTCCTGGGTTCGATTCCCGGTGGTGATCAAATATTTTTAATTCTGTATTGTTTAAAAAAAGCCTGTGAAAGAGAGAGAATACATCTAAGGAGTTATCAACTCCTCTAAAACAGAAAGCTGTAAGAATACTTAAATCTTGAAATTTGTAAATGTGTGTATATAATGAACACATCAGAATTACAACTTACATACACCTACAGTATGATAGATTTTAAGGGGTACTTTAGGCTCCTTTTAAGTATTTAATGTCATTCACAATGTCACATCTAGTGTCCATAAGGGATTTCCTATCCACTAAGCTGTCATAGTGACAATGAATTATATTATTACTAACCTTCCCTTCAAGTTACTGGCCTAAAATTATAGCAGAAGGGACCATCTTGTGTCTTACTCACTTGGGCTGGAATATCAAATACGTACGGAGACTCCACCAGTCTCTCATACACCTCCATAGCCTCTCCTTGCTGGCCTTCGTAGTGATAATGAGAGACAGACTCCATGAACGGGAGGCTCAGCTTCATGGAGACGCTCTTCTCTGCCGACTTGCTTGCTTCAAGGGAGGATTTGATTTCTTTAACGACCTCATCGTGTTTGAGAGTAACAATGTCTTTGTCACCGACTTTCAAGATGCAGCTGGAGGATGTCATGCCTGCCTTACTAGCTGGGGAATCTGGATAATAGAATTCCAGAAAGACGATATCAATTACATTAGATGTATTCTCTCTCTCTCTTTCACAGGCTTTTTTAAACAATACAGAATTAAATATTTGGCCGCCACCGGGAATCAAATCCAGGACCGCTTGTATAATGCACAAGCGCTCTGCCACTGAGCTACAACAACCACCCCGCTTATAACTTCAAACGAAAAGGAAATGGGCACTTAATAAAAAAAATTGGGTGCTTAACAGCAAGTGGTCACCTAATAAGAGGGGCTGAGCACCAATCAGGAAAATGGGCACTTAACAACCTGTGTCTATGGTATGGTATGTATGTATTTAATCACCCCATTTAGCTACATATTGTATATGTATAAAACCATATTATATGAACATAATGTATATTCCAGCTGGTAGATGGTCATCAAGGTTAGATCCACAGTTTGCCATACTATTCATAAAATTTGGTAAAGATCTTCAAACTAATTACCACAGTTAGATACGATAATTACCCTCCTGTGTGCTCACCAATGTCCACATTGCTGATGACCACGGGAGTGCTGCCTTTGACGTGAAAACCAAGCCCTTTCTTGGAAGGAACCAGAGTCACATGCTGGGATGCCAACTTCTGAATGGTGAGGTAGAGAGGGGGCGGGTTCTTGGTCTCAGAGGGCTCTAGTTCCCCCAAGTATTGCAGGGGGCTATTGACAGAGATGAATTTGCCGTTGATGGCCAGTACCACATCATCCACCAATACCCCGTACATCTGAAATGGAAAATAAATTTGCATAAACATTCTTTAAAAAAACATCCAATTAAAATAAAAAAGTTGGTAAGTCTGCAAGTGTATCAATGTTTTTTTAAAGCATCCAATTAAAATAATCACTTGTTTGATAAAATAATCACTTGTTTGTTTGATTCAGTCAGCAACAAAATTCACAATTGTACATGTGCTTTTTAAAATAGGCATATATCAGGGGTTCTACATGTATCTAGAAAATTTTGTTAGGGATGGACGGAACCTCAGGCAAGTCCAGTGCTCTCTATACTAGCAAGTTACAGAGGGAAAGAGGAAATTATTTTTATCACTGAGAGAAAAATTAGCCTTAAATTATTGTGAGCAAATAAAGCTATGACTAGGGGTTCCACTTCACTGCTTAACTGCACACGACATGCAAACATCAGGAGTTTGGGGGGGAAAGCTTCCACCCTGCCCCCTCCCCCTCAACTAGATTGAACCCTGCATATACTAGTGATGTGCTTGAGCACAAATGGCGAGCGAGCCTTGTTAAACGATTGATTTTAAGTTAACACTCAAGCTATTAAAAAAAAGTCGAGTTTTTAAATTACATACATATACGGTAAAGGGATTCAATGCCATAGTAACCACTCCCCCCGCAATTGTTTGAATTGAAAAAAAAAAAGCAACAAAAGTCAAACCACGTTGTTTTTTTGCGACCTTTGGTACCTTGTATTGCTGCTTCAATGCAATGCACACTTACGTCAACCATAAAAAATGAAATAAACATGGCACACACTCACATGTTATGAGAATACACATTATGTACCTACGTAAATACAAAGTTGCATACTGACCTGTGGTTTAGGTGACAGTGATTTGATAGTGATGGGATACGAGTCTGAGTTCAACTCCACTCCATAGCTGCTCAAATCAGCATCATATGGGAACTGTAAATCACACAATACATACACACATACATACGCAAATACATATGTACATACATACCTACCAACTCATACACATACATACAAACTCACACACATACATACATACATACAAACTAACATACATACATACATGCTCAGAGACCGTGTTGGCAACTCACACATGCAAACAATACCCAGAGAAGCCTTACTTATGTGTATAGTGTATGCGTGTGTGTGTGTGCGTGCGTGTGTGAGAGAGAGAGAGAGTAAATGCATCCATGTGA
>WLWD01001077.1_pt1 | contig 22538 bp, 13 predicted proteins | sample 6712731 | NCBI WGS metagenome assembly WLWD01 (sample SAMN12718690, study PRJNA576275) | sponge metagenome | isolation source: marine sponge | host: Mycale hentscheli | place: New Zealand: South Island, Marlborough, Capsize Point | collected 2014-11-01
GGCGTATCGGTTGGTGCATGTGAACAAGAAATCACCAGTCATTGCCTGAACAATATATTATTGGTTTTATAGTGAACTTCACAATGTATACTTCATCTTTGTATTTCCTCAAATATTTCATGCCCTCAAATAGATCGTGCCTCTGAGTGTAGACTGTGCACAATTCATCAACGGGAAAGCAACAGTACATGCCCTCAAATACAACACACACACTTGATAACCATTATCTAAGTTAAGTTAAATTAACGGCATTTTATGTTTCCATTTTATTTCACAAGTTAAAATTTTAATAGTACTTCGAGCAAGCCGAGCATGAAGTCCAATTCCCCTTCTCAATGTTGTTGTTTTGACTGAGAAGTGGACCCAACTTTTCTGACAATGACCTGAACTGGAAGGATGGGCAAGTAGCTATAGGATTGATGTGTGATTGATGATGTGACTAAGTAACAATTTAGCTAAGCTAACTACTGCAACAAAGTTGAGCACTTTCAACCTAGCTACACCAAACATCGTGCTAGGCAAGAGAGCTATATAATTAACCCTACCTTGGTGTTGCTCTATTGTTATGACATTGTTTGTTTGTTTGTTTATGTTTGTTGTTGTTGTGGTTTTTTATGTGTTGAGCATATTTTTTTGTGGAATAACAAATTATTTTGAACTATAATCACTTTTCAAATTACAGCTCTAACTCACACTCATGCTTGGTCTTTTATCTTCGGCTTTGTTCTTGTAAAAATGGTGAACCTTCTTATAAGCATAAGGAACAAAGATATGTTCCAGAGCTTTGGCAATCTCCTCCTGCATGATAAAAATTTTTTTTCTCTTACTTGATTTGAGTAAAGTAGCTGAAAAAATACATGAGCGAACAGGCAAGAATATCAAGCAAACAGGAATTTTATATGAGATGGTAGAAAATAATTATATCATTTCCTTTACTTTTATTAACCTCAATGAAGTGTGAACTTACAGAAACTGGATATTGAAAGAGTCCATACACATATCCAATCGTTTCTTCAGAAGTAGTTCCCTGCAAAATTGAAGACCACTTATTTACCGTAAGAATATTGCAAGACATACACTAAAAAATAAAATGTTTGTAATCTTCAAATAGATTTGTTGGGGTGGGGGTAGGGGTGTGGGTGAAGGGGGAAAGGCGGTTGACATTGACAGAACTGGGCGTAATGGTTTATGCCATAATTGACATAATTATTATTACAATTTTCCTACACTATTTCACTTGTGTCACTATTTCTTCACAGTTACTTGTGTGGCTTGTCACTGATTCTACTCTTGTTGTACAGAAAAAACATCTTCCTGTCTCTAAAGAACGTTTAGCTAATTCTATAATCTCTGCCCGGGTTATGGGTGGAGTCATATCTTAAATATGTATATTTTCTACTTTACATCATTCAACAATAACTATTAATCACTTGCCATCAGAACTGAAATAGAAGGTACTTTTCCATTCGCCAGTAGGTTAACTGGTTGGTCAGATAAATCTATTCCATCCACCACAGGAGACCACTGCAAAAACAGTTCCGAGGGGCTGCAAGGAGGCAGAATGTAAAGGACTGAATAGCACAACAATAGTCAAAACAACACCACTCTGTGTTGTTGTTGTTGTTGTTGTTGCTGTTGTTGTTTTCATATTTAACACTGTAGTAATGAAGTCTTCTACCAAGACAATGAGCATGACATACATTTCCAATAGCATGTTGTAACTCATGAGGTTTAAGAAAGAACAACAAAGAAAAAAGAGTGAGAGTATGGATGGACAGAACAACATTAGAGTGACAAAGCAATCCTGAAAAATATCAAAAAAAAATACAGAAAAAAGGTTCAACTCTAAGTGAATGGAAAAAAGCTCATAAAGACTTTATGACAGACAATGGCCATCCAACCTTTCTTGAGAAAGTGCTCTCCTACGCAATTTTAGAACATTTTGCAGTGTTTATTTACGCACTTCAAGCAATCTTGTTGTTTTATAGCATGCCACTTGCAATTGTACAGTCTCAACTAGAATACGCAAGCAAGTACTATAGAATTAAGCAGATGAAGGAACGGGGAGCATTGGAGTGTACCCACAGGTAACAAGTATGAGGTACAACAATATTGGCATCTGCAAATTCAGTCACACTTACAGAATTCTTATGGGAACCACTTATTGTAGACTCAAAATTGGGAACCACTTATTGCTGTGTGACTCTAAATTGGGAACCACTTATTGTAGACTCTAAATTGGGAACCACTTATTGTTGTATGACTCTAAATTGGGAACCTCTTATTGTAGGACTCTAAATTGGGAACCACTTATTGTATGACTTTAAATTGGGAACCACTTATTGTATGACTCTAAATTAGGAACCACTTATTGTTGTATGACTCTAAATTGGGAACCACTTGTTGTACGACTCTAAATTGGGAACCACTTATTGTTGTATGACTCTAAATTGGGAACCACTTATTGTTGTATGACTCTAAATTGGGAACCACTTATTGTTGTATGACTCTAAATTGGGAACCACTTATTGTATGACTCTAAATTGGGAACCACTTATTGTTGTATGACTCTAAATTGGGAACCACTTGTTGTATGACTCTAAATTGGGAACCACTTATTGTTGTATGACTCTAAATTGGGAACCACTTGTTGTACGACTCTAAATTGGGAACCACTTGTTGTACGACTCTAAATTGGGAACCACTTGTTGTACGACTCTAAATTGGGAACCACTTGTTGATATGACTCTAAATTGGGAACCACTTGTTATACGACTCTAAATTGGGAATCACTTGTTGTACGACTCTAAATTGGGAACCACTTGTTGTACGACTCTAAATTGGGAACCACTTGTTGTTGTACAACTCTAAATTGGGAACCACTTGTTGTACGACTCTGACTCTATATTGGGAACCACTTATTGTATGAGTCTAAATTGGGAACCACTTGTTGTACGACTCTAAATGCAGTAGTATAATATTACTTACTGGTATATGTCTATCAACTTTCCATTGCATTTCATCTGTGCTTCTACTATGTCATCAGCACTCTGAAAGAAGAAAACAGAATTAGAATACCATCATAATATTTGTATACACACCTGATTATAGAGACAAGCCAAATCCTTGCAACCCAGCTCCTCAGCGAACACTCTTCCCAGTTTCCTGGCGGACTTCATGTCCTTCATTGTGACACCAAGTGGATTACTTTCAACGATAGCCTAAAATATGACAATTTCATTTATGCATTCAGAATGTAAAAAACATTAGTTACAGTAACTGATAAAACACATTTGTGAAGTGAAACAAGGAATTTTCAAAGTATGTCAAATTGAAAGATATAAGCACAGTGACTTCACTACCTGTTACTAATTCCCAGGAGTGTTTCCTTTACCTTGTTGAAGAGATGAGCACTAAGGGGACTTGTCATGTGTATACCGACTGATGAAGCACCAGAACTTTGACCCCACAATGTTATTTCAGGATTTCCTCCAAAGTTTTCAATGTTTCTTTTAACCCATTTTATTGCCAACCTTTGATCCTATGTTAAATAAGGAATTCAGATTAATTTTTAATAGCAGGTGGTCACCTTCAGTTCATGTCAAATGACATAGTATGTAATTACATCACAATATTACGAGGCAGTCTTACTTTGATTCCATAGTTTCCCCTGGGGCCATTTTCATCTTTTCCATATACCAAGAACCCAAGTGCCCCAAGTCTGTAGTTAGCATTGACCAGTATTATATTTGTATTGTTTACTAAGTACTGGCCATCGTAGATTCTACCACCGCAGTACTCCTAAAAAATACCATAACAATAACAAGAAAAGTTGCAGCTCCATACAATTAATGTAGAAGGACCTAAACAAGGTCCAATATTTTGCCTACTAAGCTCATGTTGATCCACATGAACATTTCTAAGGTTTCACCTTGGCAGTTTTATGATTGGGAACAAGGTCAATTTAGTTCTTAAATAATCTCATAGAGTTCTTGTAGCAATGACACTATTTCAACTTACTTTAGCAAAACTTCCACCGTGAAAGAAAATAGCAACTGGTAGTTTGGTTATAGTCTAGATACAATGTCACATAAAGTAATGCAGAAGTTACAAACTATAACAAAAAGTATAGCAACCTAAAGACTATGAATGTGGATGTACCTAACTAGCAATTTCTTCTAAAATCTTAGAAACACAGTTTCAAAATAACTTGTTTATATTACACTAGCACACTACTTGGAAATAGGTAAACAAAACAACATATAGCAACAGAAACATTGAATGAATCATCTAGTCTAAACTTTCTCATAAACTTACATTTGCATTCAGTGGTGTGAAGATGTTGAGGTATAAACAGTCTTCACTAGTTGTAGGAGGACAAATATACCGGGACCAAGGCAGGTCACACTTCTGAGGACATCCCGGAGGATCCGTGGTAGCTGATATGAAGTCTGGAGCTGGGATTGGTGGCCTGAACAATAATTAAGACATAAATGGGAGTGGGGGCTGGGGAGACTAGAGCCCCCTCCCCCTCTATGGTTTGGTGAGGGGATTGAGCCCCCCCATTTTTCATATTACATAATGACACATTAATACTTTCAATTAAAACAACAACGACAACTTTTTATGAATCTTACCTTAGTTGTCACATCAGGAATAGCATGACCTATACTGCTGGCAAATAACTTTTGCAGTTTTAAAATATACTAGGCAGCTAGAAAATTTTTGCATGGACCTAAGCCCCACCCCCCTCCCCAAAAATTGAAGAGCAAGTTACTGTGCCAAAAGAACCATTTTTTCCCCACAACATAAATCATCAAGTTTAAATAACCAAATGGTTGAACCATCAGCAAAAATAATTCAAATTTGCCTTCCTGGCATGATTATGCATCTTTGAAACTATTCTAGTGCGAACAAAAGTTAAATAGTGCCATTGTGTTAAAACTTTCTAGAAAATGGTGACATTAATATTCATGTGTGTGCATATGCTTAGCTTAAAGGTTTTCTTCTTTTTTGCGCTACTACTACTGCTATTACCACTACTACTACTATTACTGCTGCTGCTACTACTACTACTACTGCTTCTATTACTACTACTACTACTGCTATTACTGCTGCTGCTACTACTACTACTACTGCTTCTATTACTACTACTACTATTACTGCTGCTGCTACTACTACTACTACTGCTTCTATTACTACTACTACTACTGCTATTACCACTACTACTACTATTACTGCTGCTGCTGCTACTACTACTACTGCTCCTATTACTACTACTACTACTGCTATTACCACTACTACTACTATTACTACTACTACTGCTATTACCACTACTACTACTATTACTGCTGCTGCTGCTACTACTAGCTACTACTGCTTCTATTACTACTACTACTACTGCTATTACCACTACTACTACTATTACTACTACTACTGCTATTACCACTACTACTACTATTACTGCTGCTGCTGCTACTATTACTACTGCTCCTATTACTACTACTACTACTGCTATTACCACTACTACTACTATTACTGCTGCTGCTGCTACTACTACTACTGCTCCTATTACTACTACTACTACTGCTATTACCACTACTACTACTATTACTGCTGCTGCTGCTACTACTAGCTACTACTGCTTCTATTACTACTACTACTACTGCTATTACCACTACTACTACTATTACTACTACTACTGCTATTACCACTACTACTACTATTACTGCTGCTGCTGCTACTATTACTACTGCTCCTATTACTACTACTACTACTGCTATTACCACTACTACTACTATTACTGCTGCTGCTGCTACTACTACTACTGCTCCTATTACTACTACTACTACTGCTATTACCACTACTACTACTATTACTGCTGCTGCTGCTACTACTAGCTACTACTGCTTCTATTACTACTACTACTACTGCTATTACCACTACTACTACTATTACTACTACTACTGCTATTACCACTACTACTACTATTACTGCTGCTGCTGCTACTATTACTACTGCTCCTATTACTACTACTACTACTGCTATTACCACTACTACTACTATTACTGCTGCTGCTGCTACTACTACTACTGCTCCTATTACTACTACTACTACTGCTATTACCACTACTACTACTATTACTGCTGCTGCTACTACTACTACTGCTCCTATTACCACTACTACTACTACTATTACTGCTGCTGCTGCTACTACTACTACTGCTCCTATTACCACTACTACTACTACTATTACTGCTGCTGCTGCTACTACTACTACTGCTTCTATTACTACTACTACTACTACTTATCATCAAAACTACTACAAATGAAATTGTATGATGGCTTCATGATGGTCAATTATCAATAGAACTAGCTATGTAAAAAAAAAACTTAAATAAAGTTTAGACATGCAGGGTACAAAGGTTACACTTATACAAAACAACCTATGATGATTGTGTCTCTTGTTTAAACTAGGCAGAAGAGTGACACTTTAGGCAATAAAGTCAATGACCTAAGGCATTGTAGTCAAACGTGTTTGTTTCTAGTAGTGCCAGTAAGAACAATAATGTATTTAGTAAAAGAGTTGTCCTATAGAATGTACGCTATCTATGGTCAAGTTTAAAGGGAGCAAAATGTGTGGGAGTGTATGGGATTAAGGCTGTGACAGGAAGTTGAAACTTTAATTATGTATATATAGTCTGTTTCAAGCACTGTTGTTATTCAAATGACTCAATCACCAGCAAACAATTGATTCTCATTGCTCAGTAGCTACAACAATATATGCTGAGCCTTGAGATCTTTATAATACATTCCAGAAAACATTTTTGTGACTACTTCAACGGCTAGGTACCAAATAACTAACATTATTAACTGGGTTATAATTGAGCTGCTTTGTCTTTGCTAAATCTATAGACATGATAGTATGGCAAACGCGTGTGACACTATACTTATTACTTTAATCTGCTGATAAAAATTGTTTTTCTCAGGTTATGAAGAAATAGAAAATATCACAGTGTAAGTGAAAATATGCATCCTGTTTGGTAAACTGAGTATTCAAATTAATACATTGAGAAAAAGCTTTTTGTACAGCCAAGTCTTCAGCACATGCTCCAGTTAGTTAAATGAATCATTGAGAGAACTAATACTAATGAGTAGATTTTATTTCATTTTAATTTAATTTTAATTGTTGGAATAAGAAAATGAATTGTTGAGAGTGTATGTTTTAATACTTAGTTAAGATTTGGTGTGTTCATTTCAATAGCATTCTTCCTTTAAATATCATTCTCAGACTTATTTTACTCATTAGATGTATTCACTATCTTTCACAGGATTTTTTAAAAACAATACAGAATTTAAAAAAAAGTTTGGTGTCGAACCCGGGAGAACCGCTTGCCTAACGTACAAGCACTCTGCCACTGAGCTACGACAACCAGCCAGCAACCAGACACTTCAGTTCTGTTTTTATACTGTTAATGGGTACTGCTATGTTACAGTATCGCTCTCAACAGATCAATGAAATTTTTTTCAAAGATTCTTTTTATCCATGCAATTTTTACTTTGCTAATCTATCACGTCACAGTTTCTTTCTCAGCCTTGTTTAAAAACAAACAAACAAAAATATCTGTGTAGAGAAGAGTAGATCTAATGAGCATTGCTTCTGTAAGAAAATGGATATTAAGTGAGCTAACTAATTTGTCCAGGCCTCATAAGTCTGGCCAAGAGAGAATACTTAACAATATTCATATTACCACACCTTACCTGTCAGAAACCCACTGTGATTGTATCACTCTTGTATGCATATAAACTCACTTTGTATTCTTATCTTGTAGCTTCAGGTTTCAATTAAGTAATGTCTAATTAACTTGTAGCTCATCCACACATCTAGCTTAGCTGAGTTAGACTTGGACACTTGGTGGACAATTGTCACATCCTTAGCCTTGCATGGGATATAAGCTCTCTGAGAACTGGCAGTTGGGCCTTACCTGTGACCTAGGAAGCAGGATGGGATTTACGCCCCCACACCAACGGCTGTGACAGACAGTGAATTGCACATAATTAGTTATAAAATTAAGATTTGAATTACTTTATTTCAATATTGTTCCTGTAAGAAAATGAATTGTTGAGAGAGCTAAGTAATTAATTATAAAGTTAAGATTTGATTTACTTCATACAATAGCTTTGTTCCTGTAAGAAAAGTATCTGGCAATTGTTTATGGAGGAAATGAAATGTTTTAGCTACCTTCAAGCATGCCAATAATTCTGCTGTTTTATTATGTCTAATATTATGGAGATAAGAACGTTTCTACAGAGTATAATTATATCATACATTAACTCTATAAACAGAGACAGTGGAATAACTTAGAAATAGTAGAGATTAGATGGAACTTGCTCTTGTGTAACTTACAATGGATCTTTCCATCTAAGAGTGCCCACTGGAGGCCTTGCGTAAGGAATGGACTTAAAAACCTGGAAATGAGACTATCAAATTATTGGCCATGCACTTTTTAAACTTACTTTAGCCTTTGAAGTGAAAAAACCTATAACCTGAAGAATAAGAGTTTTCAATTACACTCATTACTTGATCAGTTACACAAGTTCAGCTAACTTACTCTTCCAGAATCAGTTTCTACAGCTGTGGTGGTATCGCTGCACGAGGTCTCTCCAGTGAGCACACACACAATACCAATTAGTGACAATCTTATCAAATGCAACATCTTTCTCAGATCCAAGACTCCAAGTTAGTGTAAAGTTTACTAATAGTAATACTTCCTAAGACTTGGAATCTAACTGCTGAAGTAGCCTATTCAACTCCACTCTCTCTCAGCAAGCATTCAACTGCGCATGCTTAACATAACCAATTTAAAAGAAATCCAATCTATGTGTCTAGCAGATAATTATTAGCTACCTGGCTATTGTGTACCAAGGAGACGAAAGTACAAGTTAATTGTGACACTTTATCCTATTCATCCACTTCTCAACTTCTGTTATTATAATATATACATTATATATATATATATATATATATTTATTTATTTATTTATAGCCTTCTGGAGCCAGATACTTGTACCAACCCCGAATTGCTTATGCCCTCTGTCTGGCTAAGAGTTAAGGCTTAATTGAATAACTTCATACACAGAAACTTATAGCTACTTTTCTTAATTGGAAAAAAACAAATTCAAACTGCATCAAGCCAATAATAAATTGTAACTCAAAAATATGTTCAATCATAAAATAATTATAGTATTTCAAACTTCATATCCAATTCTGTCCCAGAACCTGCACACATCTCCATGGTAATCTGATATAACCTAAAATGAGTGATATGTAATGTATAATGAAAGAGCTTGTCAGCCACAAAAAGGCCCAAACCAATTCAAGACTGGGTGTGGTCTATGAGTGAAGTGAGTTCAAACAGAATAGAAAGATTACTGAAGTAATTTGAATTGATCTATATTATGTCAAACTAACAACAATTCCATTTACAGTATTAGCTATAAAATAAAAAATGAAAGAACAACTAGAGCTCTATACCGGCAGCAAAATGCATTAGACTTCAACACAATAAAGACTTGTATTATAATACGATTAATTATTTATAATTGTGAAGATATTTCATCGATCCACTGACCTCACTGCCTGGAGTTTTAAATCTCATGCACTTTGACTGTTTTGTTCCAGTAGTATCAGAGGTGACATACGGAGGCCAGTACTGAACAGACGGATTGACTCCAACATCGTTGGGATCACCTCGCTTAGCAAAGTTACTCCAGTATCGTACCATAGTATCAGAAAGTGTCACTTCCTCAGCAGTAGGAGTAAAATTTCCAATGTTAATAATATGGAATAAAAAGGGCAAATCAACACCATGGCCTGTATTAACAACAAGAAAACAACAAAAACAACAACAACAACAACAACAACAACAACAACAACAAAAATTACATTACTCAAATCCAGTTAGGAAAATCATTACTCACAAGAATGTCCATTGCAGAAATCATAGCGCTTGCCCCAACCGTCAAAGGAAGCCGAGTGATTGAAGTTATAGACATAAAGGGGCAGCTTGTTTGCAATACCTTTCATGGCATACCGATTGGTGCATGTGAAAGTGAAGTCTGTACCGATCACCTAATATAATTCAATAATCCTAGAAATAACCAACTATTTAATAATACTAAGTTATGATTTTGTGATTATTGTATTTTTTGTTGTTGTTATTTTAATACAGTTGCACAAACTCACTGCAATATTTGGCCTCTGGTCTCCCTCCACATTAGGATAATAATTGTGAACCTCTTTGTAGGCATAAGGGAAGATTAATAGTTCCAACTCATCTGCTTGTAGTTTCTATAAGTTATTACAGAAGATTCACACAGGATGTACGAGACTGAAAATAAATATAATAAACTTACAGACATCGGAGAAGTGTACGCATCATATATATAAAAATATGTTTCTTCAGAAGTGGTACCCTGAAACAGTAATAACAAAGTTGTAGCTATAATGATAAACAAAGAAAACAACATTTTGTTTTCATCGATTGGTATGTTTTCATTGCTAGTGGAAAGTGAGAGGCACATACATTATTAAAACAGGTCCCAAACTAATATCCACTCCTAAATACACTTGCCTACATGTCATTTAGTTTGCCACAATGTATTTCTCTGAAACCCCCCCACACCTGTTTTTTCCCCGCGTCGCGCCCCCCCTGCGCCCCCCCTCAGCGCTCTCCTCCTCCTTCGCCCCCCCTCTCCCGTCCTCTACCTTGGCCCGGCCTCTGACCCTTCACCCCCTAACTCCTCTCCTCCTGCCCCCCTGTTTGTCTCCCGCCGACCCCCATGTTTGGTTCGTTTTTTGTCTTGTCTTTCGCCCCAGGGGTTTCTTGCATCGCCCATTTCTCCCCCCCCCCTGTTCTTTTTGGCATGTGGCCCGCGTCCTGCCCCGCTCTTCCCTAGTAGTTCTCGCTCCCCCCGGGGGGGGGGGGGGGGGGGGGCTGCTGGTTTACCAGTTTTTTGGGTTTTTACTGAGCTACTTTCCTCTAGTGAAGCCTAAACCATTTTAGAGCAGCTGCTAAAATATCAGCTGGGGGTGTGGGTAGCCCCTAGAGAATTTTAGAATTACTGGTCCTGTACAAACTACTTAAGTGAAGATATCTAGCATGGAATAAACAATTTATTACACTTGTCAGAGTGATATGGCTAGATATTCCACTCTCAGGCTTTATTTTCACTCGCCTCTGGGTCTTGTAAATAAATTAACCTACTCAGTGAAATATTTCGCCATATCACATTCTGACTAATGTAATAAGTACTATATATCCCACTACAGTCTGTCCAAGTTTAGTGGGCCTCAAGAAAAATTTGGATAATTGTTAATGAAGCAGCTATGCATCTGGGGTTTATACCATTGGAAATTTTGCACTGAAGCTGTTATAAAAAAATCCCCTCAGTATTTTTTAACCAGAAAAAGTCTAGGAATAGAAATTCACAGCTTTCCCTCTCTACTTGCGCACAGATTTAGTCATGCAGTTTGGCTCAATCAATCATGTGTGAAGTTTTCATTGAACTTACAAAGATCTTGTTCCTTCTCAGGTAGCTGCTTTTTTAGCGTTGTATTCTATTAGTAGTGTAAATAGTGAGTGTGGAATTGTTAAGCTAGGTCTCCTCTTGCTGAATAAGTGCACGAGAAGTCTGATATGTAGGTAGGTTTAATTAGTCTTTCTATATAATTACAGATACAGGGCCGTATAAATAGAAATAAAGCCACCATTTATCTAGCAGGTTGAAATAATAGCCTCAGTTCCACAAACAAGTCAATTCAACAAGGTGAGTGGGTCATCTCAGTGGGTGAATAATGTGAAGAGGATGATATATGATTTTTATAGTACAAGAAAAAATCCAAATGTTGGAGAAAAATCTATAGCATTTTTTTAAGCACATGATCATATGCCGACACTAACAAAATGTCTTCCCAGTCAAATTCTTCTTACCATTAATACAGGAATTGAAGGAACTTGTCCATCAGCCATTAGAAATACCGGTTGATCGAACAAGTCAATGAAATCTACAACTGGAGTCCATTGCATGAAGAGTTCTATGACACTGAAAAGAATATTGGAAAGAAAGCTACTCATACTTTACTACATAAACTGGAAGCAATACAAATTAGGCATGCAGCTGTTTAAAAATACATTTAATTAGTAAGAAGAATTATAGCAATTTCGAGATTCCAAATCATTTGATATTTTACTCTAGAACTCACTAGCGTCTGTCGATGACTTTGGAAAGACACGTTTTTTGAGCAGTTAAAATGTCATCTACATTCTAACCATAACAAGAAGAGTGTATTAAAATAAAATACATACTCTAATTATGCTCTCACTTGTTTCTTTAGACACTCCCAATCTTTACAACCCAGCTCTTCTGCAAAAACTTTTCCTAACTTTCTGGCATCTTTCATGTCTTTTGATGTGATTCCCAAGGGGTTACTTTCTATGATGGCCTGAAGGTAACATTAGCATTTATGACATTCAGACTGCATGTTTGGAGAGAGAAAAAATGAGTACAATAGTAAATCTATTTTTTTTGCTGGTGCTCACAGTTGACTGCTTGGCAATGATAGTACTGGCTCTGTTTACTACTTCTTTCATAGCAAGTACTATATTTGTACTGAAGTATGTGTTAGTACTAGCTTCCTATGTGATAATTATATATAAATATAATATTGTCTAAAATAATTAACCCTCAGTGAGCATGCGCGAGAGGGTTATAGTTTTGCGTTTGTCTGCCTGTCTGTCTGTCTGGCTGTCTGTTAACATTCCATTTCGAATGGCTGAGAACTACCTTTAAAATAAATATGACCTGACATAGTAGAATTTAAGCCCCTTAAATTGGCCACTTTTTCAAACTTCGAGCTAGTTTCCGAGTAAATGTGGAGAAATTTCAGCTCCAAACAAGCGCAAGCTAGATGCAACGACCCTTACCTTTCATATACATTGGTTTACGTCATACAAAAGTCATGTGATCACTTATAGTTCGTGTATTTTCTCTTAACCACTTGAGTCCTTGGTAGTTAGAAGTTAAAGTAATCTGAAGAAATCTTAGTAGTGTAAAACCGTGCTGAGGGTTTGCACCCTTTGTGCTCTAGTTTTAATTCGTTTTAATACTTATTCATTTGTATCTAATCATTACATTTTTTCATTGCCTTCTTGCCCAATCATACCAAAGCAATGCCCTAAAAGTGTGAACGCATTTTAACTGATGGCATGTAAGCTTCAGCACTAATTCTATTCTCAGATAAATCACACAAGGAGCATTGCTTAAACTGTAGACACAGTTAATAAAACCTCACAAAAAGAACCTTGACTGTATGTATACATATATATATATATCTGAAATCTCAATTGAACACGACTGAGAGTCAGCTTCGCTCGCTTCGCTCGCTCGCTGACTAAAATAACAGACAGACAGACAAACAGACATAGACAGACAGAATGATTGCAACTCTCATGTGCATACATGCTGAGGATCAAATTTATATCCAAGAACGTAAACCCCAGTAAATTATTTATCATTATGAGAATACCGTACATTGATACCACAATTACCTGATTAAAAAGATCTGCACTTCGAATACTAGCCAAATGAACAGATATTGACGATGCTCCAGCACTTTGACCCCATATTGTAATCTGATTGGAGTCTCCACCAAAGTTTTCAATATTGGACTTAATCCACTTCAATGCAAGTCTCTGGTCCTACGAGAATGCAATGTGAGAATAACTTACAATTAATTTTTTAAATATTAAACAAGAGATATGGAAATTCTATGACATTGCCTAACATTTGCTATACAATGTTGCAGAGGAACATTTGTCTCTACTAGGAACTCAATATTTTTCAGGACTTATGATTACTAAATATTAGCGTCTTTTACTCATTATACAGCCAGTAATTTATTCAATATTTGTAATATAGCTAGTACAATTCCAGAAATCCATGAAATGCTTCGAAATAGTTTACCCGAATTCCTAAGTTTCCTTGAGGGTTGTCTACGCCTTCTCCATACACTAGGAATCCCAATGCCCCTAGTCTGTAGTTGATGGTAACAAATATTATTTCTGTAGTGTTTACAATATACTGGCCATCGTAGAGTCTTCCCCCACCATAACCCTAGAACCAATATCAATATCAATAATTAAAATTCTACAGAAGTAATTAATTCAATATCTTACTCTCAGGAAGTTTCCACCATGAATAAATACTAAAACTGGAAGTTTAGAGGTAGACTGTACAAAACAACAACAACAACAAAAACAAACAAACAAAAAAGCACAACAATAAATTATCATGTCATAATAGATATAAATTATGCACTACTACCATTAAAATAATAACATTAATGAACATATTACACTATTAAATGTATTCTTTCTCTTTTCACAGGCTTTATTTAAAACAATAATATATGGAATTTATGTTTGACTGTTACCAGGAATTGAACCCAGGACCAAAGAATACATCTGAAAGAGAGAGAATACATCTAGTGAACATATGAAATTTGAGAATAAAATTGTGAAATAATGCATATATAAAATACTCTGTATATACATATTTTATTATTTTATACTCATAAAAGCCATTATTTGTAGCTACGAGCCTGAGGCTATAATGTTTGTTGAATTACTGTAGTATTGAGTGGTGTAAAGATATTGAGATAGAGACAGTCTTCACTGAATTTAGTCGGGCATGAATATTGAGACAGAGGAAGGAGGCAGTCCTGGGGACATCCTGGAGGATCCTCAGTAGCTGATATTATACCAGGGACCGGAAATGGAGGTCTGAAGAGAGAGGGAGACATTATAAAGCAAAATAATGAGTTTAAATATTGGCAGTAATTATACTGACTCTTTATGGAATGATTTTTCAATTTACCTATTGGAATCATTCATGTACTCTAACTTGCTATGCCTATTAGAGGCAATTGTCATATGAATACCATATACATGTACCTGTTGTGGCTGCTATGAATATCATAATATACTCAATTACTACATGTACCATATAATATGTAATCTTGTCAATGGCTCGTATTTAGTGAATCAAAGTATAGTGTTTGGGACATGCTATTAAATATATCCGGTCTCTACCCAAAGCTCCATTTATTGAGTTGGATCTATCTCATTCAATGCACTTCTTATTAGAACTGATTCCTGCATCAACACTGCTGCAATAAAACAATGGTGAATACTGTCACGAAGCTAGCTATAAACGAATGATTATTTTCTGAACTTACAAAGGATCCTTCCATCTCAGCTCCCCTACTGGAGGTCTTGCATAAGGAATTGAACGGAATACCTGTTAAAATGGCCACTATGATATTTAATTGGTTTGACTTTAGCTGAACTGGTACATACTTGGGCAGTGGAAGTGTAGAGACCCACAACCTGAATACAGATTTGATAATAAGTGATGGTGGCAATTGGACTGACTTCGTTAGTGCACGGGGAGGTATAGATTTAACTCACTCGACCAGAATCAGTGTCCACGGTAGGGCCCGGAGACGAAGAAGCACCGTCAGCTGCGGTAAATGAAGAAACAGTGATTAGCAAAACCGCAGCCACAAACTGGCTTTTCTTGCGCGTAGCCATTATTCGAGAGTTATTTTGTGGGTGTGGCAGGACTGAACAGTTTTGGGTTTAACGATTACTACCCAATAGGTTGCAGGTTGCTTTTTGTTGTTTCAGCTTTCTGACACCCAAGACTAGCAGTGGCGCACCCATGGACGCGAAATTGAAGGAGTTCTTAGTTTCAAAGTGGAGCGAAATAGAAGAAGAGACCGTTAGCCTTCTTCAGAAGCTTATCCAGATTGATACCCAGAACTTGCAAGAAGAAGGGACTGAAACGGATGCAGTGAGGCTACTTGAAAGTTATTTCAATGAGGCTGGGGTAGACTACGAAGTGGTGGAACCCAAACCGGGTCGGGGAAATATAGTGGCTCGAATTCGAGGTGATGGCTCTTCTGGAAAAGGTGCACTCATGCTCAGCTCTCATCTCGATACAGTCAAAGCCCCTAAAGAGAACTGGGAAGCTGAGGGATGGAAGCATAGTCCTTATGGAGGGATAATTGATGAAGAAGATGGCTGCCTTTATGGAAGAGGAGCCATTGACATGAAGCATATGGCAGCTATGTCTGTTGTTCTCTTGTGCTTTGTCAATAAGCATGACATAGTACTTTCAAGAGATCTAATATTTGCTGGAGTGGCAGATGAAGAAAGGACAGATTCAAAGTGGGGAGCTAAATATCTGGTTGAAAATCGTCCGGAACTAATTGAAGCAGATATCATCTTCAATGAGGTAGGTGGATTCACTATGTCTTTACAGGGAACACAAGTGTTGGTAATGCAAATAGCCGAGAAGGGTTCTATGCAGGTAAAGATCACCGCTCGTGGTCCGGGAGGTCACGGGTCCCTTTATCACAAGACTAATCCTATTGCTACCATGGGGCAAGTTGCTCACGTTCTTCAAGCCAACCGCTTGCGGCTACGAATAAACCAGGCCAATGTGGCTACTATCAACTCCATGGCGGCCTGCCTGCCATTTCCGAAGTCCTACTTCTTCCGTTATCTTCTGAGTCCAACTTTCTCAGACTACTTGGTCGACAATATGATTCCTCCATTACTGCAGGCCTCCCTGGTCCCATTGTTGCACAACACGGCCAACCCCACGAGCATCAGAGGAGGGGGAGGACAACACAACCAGATCCCCACATCGGCTTGGCTCATGATTGATTCACGGTACCTTCCCGAGTGTTCTCACCAAGACGCTGTGGATGATATTAAAGCTGTTATTGGTCCACAGCGGTTTGAAGAGACTGTTGTTAACGGCGAGAAGCAAGAACCAGAACTCATGCTGGAAGTGCTCGCCTATCGAGATGCACAGTGTTTGGATGTTAACGATCATGTTTACAAAGACACATTGGCTGTCATCTCCAAGGTTGTTGGAGATTACACCGATGGAGCTCCGGTGTGTCCTACTTTGATTCCTGGAGGAACCGACTCCTACCAGTATTCCAAACACCCGACACTCACGCCTATCTGTCTGGGATTCACACCCGTTAAGTTTAAGCTCGACACTAAGTTTAGCGATCTCTTCCATGGAACCAACGAGCGTGTGCCGATAGACGGTTTGAAGTGGGGTGTCAAAGTGCTTGCTGAAGTTGTGCATACTTTATGCGAGTCTAAACTCTCTTGAAGACTTTTATTTAACTTGTGTATTTATGCAACTCTTTTGGAAATATTAGCTTAACATGTACCAGTTTCTATCTTTGAGTTATTGTGAAATTGTATAGAGAGAAACAGTTCAAATGTTATAAACCTGTTTGGAAAAGGTATTTTATATTTTTCGCTGTGGTTGCCATGTGACACACCCAACTATTTCAATTTATCACTTAATTAAGAGGATGGGATGTGTATAATAATGGCGTTGGCAGGTGTTATTGAATGCCACATGGAATTGGTACTAGTGTTGTTTTAGTTAACTAAAACTAAAACCAAAACCCCTTAGTTTTGGGGTATTTTACTTTTGGTAAGAATAACTAAAACTAAGCTGTAGAGAATATGAAAAAAACTAAAACTAATTATTTTAGAAGACAGTAAATTCGATAATAACTAAAACTACCAGTAGAGTGGATGACAAAAACTAAAACTAAGCATTATTTTGTTGTATACAATTCACCTTGAATTATGGGATTATTAAATGAAAATTTAAATTCCCATCAAGTAATTATTCTCTAAACTACATGACAAATACCACACTACTTTATTAATAATACCAAAGTTTTCACACAAATGAGGCATTTTGAAGTTCTTTGGGAAAACTACATAAATGAACTAAAACTAAGACAATTGATAGTATAACTAACTAAATAAAACTAATAACTAAATCTTCGGGAGAATTTGGGGGAAAAAAATAAACCTAAGCATTCAAGATATTTTTTTAGTATGAATAACTAAAACTAAGAAAGTCTGGAATTGCTAAACCAAAACAACATTGATTGGTACTAGGAGTAGCCATGTTCACATTTGTGGGCCTTTCATGACACCTTGTAAGCTTTGACAAAATTGCCGTATTTGGTGCCATTTTGCATTATTTTTGCAAATAATACTACCTATTTTGCTTTTTACCCATTCTTTCTTTCCAACCACTTTTTACATTGATTGTCTCAGTGAAAGTGAGTGACATACGTGCATGTAGGAAGACATTGTTTTGTCATACACAACATAAACTTAAGATAGGTACGAGCTCTATATCACAACTGATACAATTAATTAACATAGCCTATTGGTAAATTGTAGATAAACTTCATGTAAGTTGTACTCTCATTAAATCATTTTAAGAGTTATTTATAGAATATAGTTCCCTATAACATAAGCTAAATAACTAGTTGTCTCTTGCAGTCTCTTCTAGTCTCTTTAGTCTCTTTTGGTCTCTTAGGTCTCTTCTAGTCTCTTTAGTCTCTTTTAGACTCTATAGTCTATTTTGGACTCTTTAGTCTCTTCTAGTCTCTGGTCGCTTCTAGTCTCTTTAGTCTCTTTATTCTCTTCTAGTCTCTTTAGTCTCTTTAGTCTCTTCTAGTCTCTTTACTCTTTTCTAGTCTTCAGTCTCTTCAGTCTCTTCTAGTCTCTTCTAGTCTCTTTAGTCTCTTCTAGTCTCTTTAATATACTTTATAGTCTCTAGTAGTCTCTTTAGTTTGTTTTAGTCTCTTCAGTCTTTTTAGTTTCTTCTAGTCCCTTTAGTTTTTTCTAATCTCTTTAGTTTCTTCTGGTCTCTTCTAGTTACTTTAGTCTCTCCTAGTCTCTTCTAGTCGCTTTACTCTCTTCTGTCTCTTCTAATCTCTTCAGTCTCTTTTAGTCTCTTCTAATCTCTTTAGTCTTTTCTAATCTCTTTAGTCTTTTTTAGTCTCTTTAGTCTATATAGTTTTTTTTAATTCTCTTATAGTCTGTTTAATCTCTTTAGTCTCTTTAGTCTCTTCTAGTCTCTTTAGTCTTTTTAGTTTCTCTAGTCTCTTTAGTCTGTCCTGTCAAGTGGAAATGGACATCGGAGTGTGCTAAAGCATTCATAGCAACCAAGAATGTACTTGTATCATCAGAAGTTCTAGTCCACTACGACCCACATCTACCTATTTCTCGCAGGAGATGCATCTGCATATAGACTCGGAGCTGAGCCACACATTGCCAGATGGAAGTGAACGTCCAGGACATTGTCATCCACAATTAGAAAAAGAAGCAGCATCTTTAGTTTTTGGGTTAAAGAAGTTCCATCAGTTTATGGAAGGAAATTCACTTTAATAACAGACCACAAACCTTTGACAACCATTTTGGGCCCTAAGAATGGAGTCCCTACTCCAGCAGCAGCTTGACTACAGTGATGGGCCGTGCTACTCTCAGCTTATTCATATGATATTCAATTCAAGTGAACAGATGCTCATAGTAATGCAGATGGTCTCTCCCGACTTCCTCCACCTGAGGTCACATCAGAGAGGGACAAAGTGTGGATGCTACAATATGCAACCTGGCTCAGATAGAGAAATTACCTGTTACAACAGTTCAAATTCGACAAGCAATTCAGAAAGATGTTGTATTGAGTAAAGTATATGCTGCATGGATGGCCAAAGCAAGTAGAAGAAGCTCTGTTCCATACTGGAATAGATCACAACAGTTATTGGTGGAGGATGGATGTCTTCTTCTGGGACCAAGAGTGATAGTACCAGCAGTGTTGAAGAAGCAAGTATACTGAGTGAATTGCATGACACACACCCTAGAATTGTCAGGATGAAAGCAATAACCCATAGTCGTGTATGGTGGCTGGCCACAGATCGACAAAGATATTAAGAATATAGTGAAGAGTTGTTTGTCTTGTCTACATGTTAAACAATCTCCATCTAGTACTCCATTATACCCATGGACCTGGCCTTCTAAGCCATGGCAGAGAATTAATGTCGATTTCCTTGGACCATTCCTGAACAAAAGGCTTTTTTTTTGTAATTGTGGATGCTCATTCAGAATGGCCAGAAGTGTATGAAATGCCAAGTACAACAGCACAGAAGACAGTAGATATGCTCAGACATGTTTTTGCTACATTTGGTCTACCTCAACAGCTAGTATTGGACAATGGTCCGCAATTTGTGGCAGCAGAGATCTCAGAATTTTTTAAACAAAATGGAGTTAAGCATATTTGTTGCAACCTGTATCACCTTGCATCAAATTGACTAGCTGAGAGGTTTGTCGGATGTTCAAGCAAGCTATGAAAGTTAGTGGAGTTAAAATGAGATCTGTTCATCATCAGCTGGAAAACTTTATTTTGCATTGTCGCACAACTCCTCATTTGACAACAGGACACACACCAGCATTATGTTCATGAAAAGAGAGCTCCATACCAGATTGAAATTATTGAAGCCGATCAACAAGAAGAAATTCCAATAATTGTAGCAGCACCAGCCGAACCAGATGATTCTATACATGGAACATTACCAACTTCTACCAGTGCTAGTTTAGGAACAGTGAAGAAGTATCCTACCCGGAATCGTCATCGACCAGAATATTATGGCTTTTCCTAACTCCTGCATTTCGTTCCCGTAAGGAGGATACTGTAGTGTATCCTGTGGGGTCGTCGCTAAAATCCGTAGTTTCTAGAACGCCGCGCACAATGGTAACAGCAAAGTCGCTGCCACCAGAATCCAGCTAGAGATGTCTCTCTCGTTGTTGTATTAAACTACGTTAAGCATGGACTAACTTACAACACGTGGTGAGTGGTTTGATATACGTATGCCACTCACCACAGGACCAATCAAAATGATACAACAGAAATATAACACGCATGAGCAAAGGCATGACCGCAACTGATATCCCCACAGGGTGTGCGTAGGATTGGAACATACAACATACAACTTAATAATAACATGCAACATAAAAGTCTCTCGTTCTCTAATTCTTGTCTTCTCTTTAATCTCTACTTCTTGTCTTCTCTTTAATCTTGAATGTGGGCCTCTCCTGTATGCCCACATCTCCCCCCTCCTTCAATAGATGGGTGCCACGTTCACCGGTATCCACCTCTCCATGGCATCTACTCAGGTCATCTGCGACTACATTCTCCACTCCAGCTCTGTACACAATCTCAAAATCATACATACTTAACTTCAGACACCAATTATAAATCCGTCTGTTCTCTTGCTTCCCGTTCCTAATGTTCACCAGACCCTTGTGATCGGTGACAACCGTGAATTTCCTCCCATAGAGGAAGTAAGCAAAATGTCTGATGGCTTCGTAAATCCCCAGACCCTCCAATTCCTGAGCACTATAGTTTGCTTGTGCCCCTCTCAACTGCTTAGAAAAGAAAGCGACGGGCAACTTCTCCTTGTTCCGGACCACGGAAAGGACAGCTCCAACCCCTGTCGAGCTCGCGTCACTCTCTAACACAAAAACATCACTAACACATGGAACACATAAACGAACCGAAACTGACAATACATTACATAACGCATGAAAGGCGTCTAACATCGAATCTGTCCAACTCACCACTCCCGACATCGCCGTAGACGTGTGAGGCGTGAGGACAGAGGACCACTGATGGAGTCCGGGGATAAACTTCCGATAGAACCCCACCAGGCCCAGAAAACCACGCAGCTGCTTCCTCGTTTTGGGCAACGGGTGATTCCTGATCGCTTCTACCCTTGCCTCCGGCACACTAATCATACCACCTCCCAACTGGTGGCCAAGAAACTCCAACGTTCTTCGACCAAAACTACACTTCGACCGTTTACAGGTCAGGCCATTCCTCCTCAAGGCCTCGAAAACTCTTTCCAAATGTGCTAAATGCCTCGTCCAATCCTCCGATACTACTAGGATGTCGTCAATATAGACGTTAGCACAATCCCTACAATCCATCAGCACCTCATCCATCAGGCGCTGGAACACCGACGGAGCGTTCGTTAATCCAAATGGCATCCGTCTAAACCGATATTTCCCAAAGGGACACACAAAGCAGGTCTTATCTCTGTCCCTCTCCTCTACTAACACCTGGTGGAAGCCCTTGGCCAGGTCGATCTTCGACATCACTTGGCACACTCCGACCTTCTCCACCATCTCGTCAAACGACGGGATATAGTATGGCTCCTTCGTCGTTATAGCATTGAGCCGACGGTAGTCCACACAAAGCCTTATGTTCCCGTCCGTCTTCTTCACAGGCACCAATGGCGATGCCCAACTACTCTTACATCTCTCTATCACTCCTTGATCTTCCAAACTCTCCAACTCCATCTTGACTTTCTCCCGAATCCCCAGAGGAACTGAATACGGTGTCTGCCGTATGGGTTCGCTGTCCCCCGTGTCGATGGTCATCCTGACCCGATCCGTACTTCCTGGGCTGTCCGAGAAGACGTCATCGTACGTCCCCAGTAACCCTTGCAACTCACTCTTACTGAACCCTTCACACTCACCTCTCAATGTACTACCTTCATCCCCCTGTTCCTCAACTACGA
>WLWD01005136.1_pt1 | contig 22527 bp, 19 predicted proteins | sample 6712731 | NCBI WGS metagenome assembly WLWD01 (sample SAMN12718690, study PRJNA576275) | sponge metagenome | isolation source: marine sponge | host: Mycale hentscheli | place: New Zealand: South Island, Marlborough, Capsize Point | collected 2014-11-01
ACCCTGTATGCTAAATTTAAAAACTGGACCTTATTTTCAGTAGCTTCAGTGTTAGAAGTCAATAAAAATAGTATAGTCTTTAGGCTCGCTCGCCATTTGTGCTCAAGCACACCACTAGTATTATATATATATATATATATATATCTGAAATCTCAATTGAACACGACTGATAGTCAGCTTCGCTCGATTCGCTCGCTCGCTGAACTAACTGCTGATAGCAAAAGTTTAGGATTTTCAGCCCTGGCTATTGGAATTCCTGGGAGTGAAATTTGGTGATGGTTATCTAACCACCCTACTTCTTCTTGGAACACCTTCAAAACTGAGACTGGCTGGTTTTTCTCAGATTTCTATAGCCTGGTGGTGGCCAGCCTATTGTGCTGTGGATTTTCTTAGAAGTAACCTGATTGTGGTGAAGTTATCATCTCCATAAACTAGTCAGGAGACATAAATGCAACCACCTGTCTGACAGACTCAGACTCTGGCAGAAATACCATTAAAAAAGCAAGTAGCTATAGTTGAACATCTTACTCTTAGTCAGCTTCATGTTGTGAAGTTGAGATAGATATATAAGGTATGTATTTGCTAGCAAATATTGGCAACTTAAAAGAAAGGTAAGCAAAATGGTATGTAGCTAAACAACAGCCTCACGATACTGTGACTTGTGACAAAGTAAAGAGGTCTAAGACATACTTCCTAAATTGAATATATATAGATCCAGATAGTTGTCTTTGAGAATCAAGGTATAAACGTAAAACAACAAAAAATATTTACCACAATTTTGCTAACTCCATTACTAGCTATCAGAAGTTTGGACATTGAATTAGCATTAACAGGTTTTTCTCTTAGTGCACTCAATTATTGGTCCACCAATTTGATTCACTTCATAGTATTTTATTATGATTATTATCATCATTATCACCCGCAGTAATAAATTTTCTCACAAAGCCTGTGGGACTGTTGTGTATCTATGGACTGTATCAGTAATAAAGTCCTGTTTGCTAGTTTTTAACTAGAATTTATATGTCCCTTCACAATTTTTTTTACCTCTTCAACAGGTAGCTAGCTAATGGCATTACTTAACTCCACAGTAGGTGGGTTATTTTAGGTAGTTAATGCACGGACATTTAATGTCCTGCAGAACTGGCATAACTATTGCTTTCATGTTTTACACTGTGGTTAAACTGTAACTAAACAATCAAAGAAAATGAATACATATTGAACTAAGAGGAGAAAGATAATTAAAATAAACATAAAAACATACTCAATCTAAATAAAGTAAACTTGATCAGTAATAAGAGGCAATATTAATTGTAGGCTTGCCAATTCTCCACTGCCGTCCCTGTAGCAATGCTTTTTGTTACAATATCCTCCACAAAGATATTCAAGAGTTCTTCCACATTGTGGAGCAAAACAGCTGATGATACAAATCCTATCTTTTTAGAAATTAAACATTTCTTTCTCATCAGTTTATCCTTAGGAAAGTTATGAAATGATCACCATGTTGTTCTTTCTTCTGTTATCTTAGCATTCAGGAACAAAGCAATCTCTTTTTCTAACTTCTCTTGTAAGACTCACCAATCCCTCCAGAGAGATTAGTATCTTCACCACAATCAGCTTCTAAGAAGCAGGCCACCCCCAGGCTATAGAATTCTGAGAAACACCAGCCAGTCTCAGTTTTCAAGGTGAGTTCCAAGAAGAAGTACCATCACCAAATTTCACTCCCAGGAATTCCAATAGCCAGGGCTGAAAATCCTAAACTTTTGCTATCAGCAGTTAGTAAATTTCATAATAAAGCTATTCCTGTGATTTGGAAGCTCTGTGCAGTCTGGCGCTGGTGCTACAGCAAAAAATAGACTAAGCGGTCAGCAAAACTAATACATTTTCAATGGGACACGGTGTGCAGTGATACCATCGGTGGGCGTGGTAGGATGTTACGTGATGTCATCATGCAAATCCCCTATTGAACACGACTGAGAGTCAGCTTCGCTCGCTTCGCTCGCTCGCTGAATAATGACTTACTAGTGGTGCGCTCGAATAGCGCAAATGCATGGCGAACGAACAGACTCTTTTTACAGAAAAATAGGACAGAAATTACATCTAACTGTAGTGCACAGTGTAACCCTTTCCATCATCAGAGAATCTAAAGTCTCTGATCAAACTAACAGAATTACCTGAATAAACTTCGAAAGCAGTGGCAAAAAAGCGCAGCTTGACGAATACTTCACAATTGCTTCAAGAAGAGAGTAGCTATAAACTTTTTGGTTGAAACAAAGTTGCGTAAGGCAGTGCAGCAGGATTCTCCGTGCTCATTAATTGAAAAATACTGGTACTGTGACCACTTTACCTAACTTACGTAATTAGAAGCGCGGGCGAAATATTTTGACGTACGTATACATACCTACATGAAATCTCAATTGAACACGACTGAGAGTCAGCTTCGCTCGCTTCGCTCGCTCGCTGAATAAAACTATGCCAGTGATCACACACACATTATTACTGTGATAATAAAACTAGTGGTGCGCTCGAATAGCGCAAATGCATGGCGAGCGAGAAAATATATGAGTATAGGTAAACATGATTTGTGAAGGAAATCGCTAAATAATAACAATGAGATTAGGCATGAAGAGTTAACAATAACAGAATTACCTGAATAAACTTCGAAAGCAGTGGCAAAAAAGCGCAGCTTGACAAAGACTTCACAATTGTTTCAAGAAGAGAGTAGCTATAAACTTTTTGGTTGAAACAAAGTTGCGTAAGGCAGTGCAGCAGGGTTCTCCGTGCTCGTTAATTGAAAAATACTGGAACTGTGAACGCTTTACCTAACTTACGTAATTAGAAGCGCGGGCGAAAATTTTTGACGTACGCATACATACCCTATATATATATATCTGAAATCTCAATTGAACACGACTGAGAGTCAGCTTCGCTCGCTTCGCTCGCTCGCTGAATAAACTTTATCATAATTATTTAGTCAAAATTTTACGGCTAAAAAAAATTAGTTTTACAAAAAAAACATGAAATGTAAATAAGCATAAGTTGTTCTCAATTAAAGCATAAGTAAGATATTGTTTTGGTTCATTTTCTATAAAAATAATTTGATGAGTTTTTATCTTCATTACAAACCACATAAATTTATTTCATATATCCATATTGTCTAAAAGTGTTGCTCTGTTTCTCAAAGTGTATTCACCTAAAAGAAAAAGGTATTATTAATGAATATTATATCAAACACAATACAAAAGATATTGTTCTTCATTAAATTGTAATATGATATAATTTAAAATACAACAACTTTTGTACTTTCATCAGAAAGTAAAATGTAGGCTTATGAGAAATGCAATAATGGCCAACAAATTTTATCACTAAATTAAAATTAGTAGAGGCTAAAATCTCACTTGCTCCCCCTTTGATACCTCATGTTTGGGGGATTTAAGGTAGTGGTTGGTCACTGGAATCAGTAATACTAAACATCTATAGTGTATGAATCCTTCCCAGAAGTCTCTATTTATTGTTATAAAAAGTATCAATACAGTAAGAACAATGTTAAGAGGTCAAATACAAAACACTTTCAGTTCTAAACACTTTCATTTTGAAACATCTTCAGTTGAAAATACTACTGTAGTACCAAAATATTTACTATTTTATAGCACATCTGAAATCAATACTTCATCTCTGCGTACAGTTCCTAATCTTAGCCCTTACAATATTAAGAAAATATAAACAATTGGAACTGGATTTTTTGGAAAAGTGACACTTGCTTATACAGTAGATCTCAGTCAAAAAGATTTAAATATTGGGGAAGATGAAGACCGAACTAAGTCAATAAAAGTAGCTGTCAAACAACTCAAAGCTAATCCATCAGCCAAAGCACTTGAAGATTTTGAAAAAGAACTCAAGTTCATGTCTAGACTAGACCATGAAAATGTGATTAAAGTTCTGGGATCCTGTAAAGGATCAATGACATACATCATGATGGAGTACATGGAAAAAGGAGACCTTGCTCGATATTTAGTTAATTTTGAGAACACTGTCATAAATTATGAAGAACAAAATGACATTAGTATCCCAATGGGAACATTGACTGACATGTGCTCTCAAATAGCCAGTGGTATGAAGTATTTAAGTTCAAAGAACTTCATCCACCGTGACCTGGCCACCAGAAACTGCCTTGTTGGCAAATAACATGCAAGTCAAAATAGCCGACTTTGGTATGAGTCGTAACTTGTACCAATCCCACTATTATGTACTGAAGGGTCATGCAGTAATATCAGTACGCTGGATGGCCAAAAAAAGCTTCTATGGCAAGTTCTCTACAAAATCTGACTATTGGGCATTTGGAGTGACCTTGTGGGAGATATTCACACTAGCTAAGGACATTCCATATGAAGACATGCAAGATGAGGAACTCGTGGTCAATTCCACTCAGAAACATCCGAGAACTCTTCTGGCTAAACCTACCAACTGTCCAGCAAACATGTATGATGTAATGTTGATGTGCTGGAAGGAGTCACCTAGTGACCGAGCCACTTTTGAGACTCTTTATGACAAACTATTGAATATCCGACTTTAATTTTTTATGATACATTTGTGCAGTTCCACACACTATAAGACATGCTATATAAATTTTGTTTTCCACCAGCTCTACAAGTAAACAAAACAATTTTTCAAAATAGGGCTTAGTTTTTTAATAACAGTGATTTATTTGCAACAACAATCTAATACAGAACAAATCTAGAAGAAAGACACAGAGCTTGCAATTCCACTAACAGTATAGGAGAGTTGAGGAATGTTTTACACTCTAAATATTGATTTAGATGATGCACATATGGACATTATAATGTGTATGTGTAAGTTAGACCATGATGTTGAGGTTAATAGGCCAAGGCCGAGATTAAATTTGCACCAACCAATGCAATCAACTTGTAGATTCGCTTTGGGTTATTGAAAATATAAATACAATCTAATTCGTGATTGGACAATTCACTTTATGAGGTGGGTATGAAATAATATATTCAACTTGAATTGATGATTGTGATTGGATAATTTGAAAGTACCATGGTATAAATATATAATGCACTGTTAAAAATGAGGAGTTAGAGTAACTCCTTGGGGGAGTAATTTGGGGGAGTAAATCAGTAAAGGAGTTAGTGGAACTCCATGGATGGCAGTTAAGATATTTTAATGGTATTCATGAGTCTAGTAAAACCCAATGCAAAATTAAAATACTATACCCAACATAGTAGTTCAGGTAATAGTAGTTCAGGTGTTTACTCTGTGATATCAAAGAGTAAACACTGGAACACGTAAGTTAACAGAAAAGCTAATGGTAAGTATCTTTGGATGAAGAAGCATCCTTCTTTTTGACTTTATTTCGCAGTAGAATTGCTAACCTTCAGTGCTTTTTGTATTTCTTCATCAGACTATGCTCCACATAGAATTGTTTTACTCCCCAGAAGAGTTGCTGTGACCATCCAAGGGGAGTGTAATTCGCCCAGTTACTGGAACCCCACTTTTGGGGTTACCTGAACTACTTATTTTTAACAGTGGTGTGTTTATAATTTTTTCCTATGCTAGGTATTCTTACTACAGTATTAAGCTTCATAACCAATGAGATAAATACAGTCCATAATGGGAAATAAGGAAGCCTTATTTTTTTTTAATAATAAGTTTATTTTTCAAAAGTTAATAAAGGCCAGTAATTCAGAATAAAATAATATAAAAATATTTAACTTAGTGGACTATTATATGACCAGTAGCAGTTACTTTACACTGGATATCATCAATCAATAGGTTATATCCTAAAAAATGCTGGATGTCAAGGAACACATAAAGAATCAGTATTATTAATAAACATTGTGTGATTGTATATACATAAGAAATAGTCAGTGGTGTTCTTGCAGATGGTGTTAGTTCAATGTCCTTACAGATAGTATTTTTTTCAGTGACTAACTTAACATTCATTCTATTAACACACATCGTCAATAAAAATATCCTAGTATGTGTATAGAAATAACCATTTAGAATATCTTACTAAGAATACTGAATTAATCATAATGTCTCCTGTTGATATTGGTTTAGTACTTAATGCAGCACAAGCTGGAAACTTGAGGATGACCATATCTGATTTTCATTTTGTTGTGCAGCTCCTGAGTATAGCATGTATCTGAACCTAACTTCCTGGTCACCCTTTACCAAAATTTTCTACACTTATTTTTATAAATAAGACAAATATTTCTTGACTAGTTATTGAAGTTCTACTGACCAAGTTAGCTACAGTTTTAGTTATTTTCTACATGTGCTACTCACATATTATATGAATATAATTAAAACTCTGTGTTTTGAAGCAAATTGATATCTTACTGTAGTCCTCTGTGAATTATAACGTGAGCAGCTTCACATAGTAGGTGGCAAGTAGTCACTCAGTTGTTTAAAGTTAGCTGTTCACATTCTATGTAATATAGCAATGTTCGCATGCCACATTAATTCATTGACTCTCAAAAAATGTTAATGTAAAAAGTAAAGTAGGCAAAAGTTTCGCAAAGCCTATGAGAAGGACAGAGAGATTCAGAAACAGGAAAGGTACATAAAGGGAGGAGAAAGGAACTCCCTCACTCAAGAAGAAAGAGCTGAAAAAACCAAAATGTGGGGGATAAGAAAACTGAGACAAAAAAGAGGAAAACTGATATAACCCTTAACCACAGAGGAAATGATAAGCATGAATAATAACAATTTTATACTAATGCATTCTTATTTTGCAGTATGTCAAGCTTCATTGTGTGGCAGGATACTTCTTAATAATAATTAGTACTGATACAATACTAGCAAAGTAAATGGAGCTCAATTAATAGTGAAGTTATCTGAGGTAGTTTCTCTGTCTAAATAATTGACAGAAGTTTCTTAGAATCTTGTGATGTATTTATAATTACTATCACTATCAGTGGAAATTGAATATACTGTAATTTGCTGAGAGGTAATAATTAATTACTAACCCTTAAGTACATTGGACAAGCAATTAAAGATATAGTAAATAACAGTATACAAGGAAATATACAATAATTTTTCTCAAAATGACCTGGACAAAACTCAAAATCTATGACAACAGAAGATATATTAATTGTCTATAGGTTCTTTTTTAATGTGAGTAATTTATATAGTATTATTATTTATAATACTTATTACAGGTGTCAGAGTGTTAGATAACTATCATATCACACTCTGACACCTGTAATAAGTATTATAAATAATAATACTATATAAATTACTCACATTAAAAAAGAACCTATAGACAATTAATATATCTTCTGTTGTCATAGATTTTGAGTTTTGTCCAGGTCATTTTGAGAAAAATTATTGTATATTTCCTTGTATACTGTTATTTTTATTGAATGTATGAGCACGTAATTATTTTATAGAAGTAATTAATGAATTATAGTTAATTAGCTAAATACAGAGAATACTTATATGCAGAGCAAAAAATGTAAGAACAGTTGATCTCACTTGCATCATAAATTCAGACCTAGCTGTGTAGCCAGTGAGGGGACCTAATGAGAAGGACTTTATTGTTCTGTCGTCTGCCCAGTACAATGCTCACTGTTGGATTGGAGACCTTGTGCAGTAACTTTCGGGATGTTGGATTATCGAGTAGAAACTCGATGTTAGCTAGTCTGAATAATCAGCCGGTTGGGTTGGGTTGGTAGTTAAAACTTTAATAAGGAAAATACTGAAGAAGAATCAACGAGAATGAAATCTACTTATCACTTATTGTATGACATAACCACCTTGAGACCAGACATATTGGACACCACACTGCCCATATTCCCCACAGATTCAGCAACTGACAATAATAATAAAGTATTCCAAAATTATAACACTGTTAAAACACTTTCCGTTCACAACTTTCCAACAGACACTATTGATAATAAAAAGATAGCATATATCTATATAACACCTTCGTCAGCACCTGTACAAGTTCCTGTAATAATATCAGTGGCAACAAGTATTATAATGTGTATGGCAGTAACAATGACTGTAGGATGTATTGTCTGTTACATTATACATACAAAGAGTATATCAAATCAAATATCTGAACCAGTATGGAATTGATGAATATGAAGACATTGATAATATTGAGACTGTCATTGCTACTGAACTGCAACAAAATAGTAATAAAAAGAAGACATTGAACTAGTTGATAATCAAGCATATAGTTTAGTTGTTATAAAGAATACTGAGAATGATTCTTAATTGAGTGCCCACTATGCATAGTGTGCGTTCATAAAATTTTGAATAAACATGTTACATTTTTTTAATCATATTACTAAGTTTATTTATATAAAACATATAGTAGCAATGTACTAGTACATAATAGTTGTTTTATGGATCTACAAAATAGTAAAGAACAGGTTGTAGTACAACCTATTGAGTGCTTAGCCCACACTCACTGGGTATAGGTGTGCATTGTAATAATGGAGTTTCACTCAATACAATCTACTCACTGTAACTATTATCTTATTGTAAACATCAAAGAAGAAAACTATGATTAATAATCAATCCCCACAGTATCATAATCACATCACATATTTTGAATGTGTAATAAACATTTTATGTAAAAGTTCAGTTGTAGATTTGTATTGTTCGTGTATATTGTGTTTGCCAGAGGTAGTGTAGCTATGGAGATGACTTTGTTCACTTTCATATCACATTTTTATCTGGGTTGCTTTTTATATCAGTTCACATTGTCTAGGCCCTAAACTTTATGCATTACCTTATCACCTCTACAAAATCTATATTACAGATAAGATGCCCACAGAGATAGAGATTAGGTACCTTCAGATCTTCAGTCACACTATGAAAAACATGTAGTTATATAATAAAAACCATGCACTGTGGGCAGGGAGAATAAGAGATGAAGATAGAGAAAGAAGAAGATAGAACGATGGAACAATTATATGTTGTGTCACCTGTAACTTTTATTATGTTTATCAGCATTGTGTGTCATTATACATGGTTGTATTTTAGTATGTATGCGTATGTTAGTTTGTGCCCCGGATTTCCGGTTGACCCTTTCACATATCCCTGCGCATGCGAGTCCAGTCGGTATATAACGTCGGACCCGCATGCGTCTCAATAGTTCCCCCATAATCTCTGGCAAAACCCTAACTGATTTTAAACTCAGAGCAGGGCTAGCTAACCTTGGGAGGACTCTGGTGGCAGCGGTCATCAGAGCCCCGTATCTGTGTCTCTGGTGTCTATCCGGTGTTGCGTCGGTGCCGTGTGTGCTTCCTTGCCGACCCGACCCACAATTGGTGGCAGCGGTGGAGAATTTCGAGCTCTTCCTGCGCCCATCGATTTGATCTACCATTCTCATTTTCTGCGTTCCCCGACCTCAGTGTGCTACCTACTACGTCTGTCTCTGCCGATTTCAAACTCGGAGTGACCTGATTCGTGCATATTCATTGGCTATTGTGTGTGCCTGTCTGCTGCTACGTCCCGATTTCAAACTCGGCTACTGCGCGGCTTGTTATTCGCTCACTACACCCTTGGATCGCCATATCTCATTATCTTCTTCCCTATCTGGAGCGCACCCCACGTGGACCTTCATTGGAACTTAATTGGATTCTTTGGCCCTGGCTAAGTTGACTTGTCATTGTCTGTAGTTGTCACTTTTTCTGCTTTAATTGGTTTTGATTGTCACTTGTGATACTTTGTGAGTGTTTGTTTTACAGGCAGACTTGAGTTTTGTACCTCCTTTTTTGGTCATATGTTTTGTCACCTTGTTTGTTGTCACTGTGGACTTTGATTTTTTTGTACCTCCTTTTTTGGTCATATGTTTTGTCACCTTGTTTGTTGTCACTGTGGACTTTGATTTTTTTTTGGTGTTCTTTTCTATAGGACATCACTTCTGTCTGGATCGCCTGGATGAGCCAGAGGGAGCAGCCGGATAGAGCGTGCAAGAGTAAAAGGCAGGTTGGGGTTAGTGTCTGTAGTTATACCTTCGGGTTTTCTGATTCCTCCTCTAATAGCGACAACCTTAGTGGTTCTGAACGTAGATCTAGTGCTCCGTCTCCGGTGTGCCCATTGCTTAGTAAGTCTCTGACTGACAGTCTTATTGTGGGTGAATCGTGCTCTAATTTAGCTGATATTTCTCATTTGTTGTTGTCTTCTCCTGTGAGTGAGGGAGATAACACTGTAGTTGAGGGTTTTGCTCCCGTTTCTAGTGAGTCTGTTTCTGATCAGTTGCTTAGTCGTGGTTGTAATTTTGCCATTGAGTCTTCTGATACTGACCGTACTGTCGGCGGGCAATGTGACTATTCCTGGTGCCCCTGGGTTCGACATGAAGTCCATGTCTCGAGAGTTCTTTAGTGAATTTAGTAGATCTGGTATTCTACCAGACAGGTCCCATGAGAGTACTGTAGATGCTGACATGTCCAGGCAAATTAGTGCTTTGGCCCCTCACAAAGATGGTGTTGATATATCTAAATTCATTTGCAAACTAGAGGCAGACCTGGCTGATTTAGGCTGCCCGCGACGTCGCTGGAAAACTATACTGCTTCAGAAGCTGCAATCCAAGTCCGCCTCCGCTATAGTGGCGGGCAATGTGACTATTCCTGGTGCCCCTGGGTTCGACATGAAGTCCATGTCTCGAGAGTTCTTTAGTGAATTTAGTAGATCTGGTATTCTACCAGACAGGTCCCATGAGAGTACTGTAGATGCTGACATGTCCAGGCAAATTAGTGCTTTGGCCCCTCACAAAGATGGTGTTGATATATCTAAATTCATTTGCAAACTAGAGGCAGACCTGGCTGATTTAGGCTGCCCGCGACGTCGCTGGAAAACTATACTGCTTCAGAAGCTGCAATCCAAGTCCGCCTCCGCTATAGTGGCGGGATTAGCCAGAGATGAAACCGACTATTCCCAACTGAAAGATATTCTAATCGAAGGCTTAGGCTCTAGTCTAACTGGGCTTGGCATCAAACTTACATCTGGCTTTGCTGTTACTACTCGCTCTATGAATCCGTTAGAAAAGTATGTTCACCTGAAGTCATTGATGGACTCTATTGGTATGCAATGTGGCAGCATAGAGGAATATTCACTCTTTATTGCTTGTGCTACGTATAGAGCTTCGTGCTCGCCGGCGCAGAGGTCCCTCATGGACCAACGAGAGATCCGTTCTTTCAGAGAACTCAATAAGTTTGCGCTTTCTATCAACACCAGCGAGAATGAGAGAGCTTCCCAGGGTGGTGGCCGGTATAATAAGTTCGGCAATAATTCCCCCAGGGAATGTTTTAAGTGCCATAAATTTGGGCACAGAGCTTTCGAGTGCAGGTCGTATGTTCCCGATACGGGTGGTTCGTTCCCCTATCATAATAGTGGCCCACTTAATGGTAATACCCATGGGAATAATAGTAGTAAACCCCCTGGCATTGTTTGCTTCACGTGCCATGAACCTGGACACAAGTCCCCTGATTGCCCAACTAAGAAAAATCCTGACACTAATAATTTTGAGAGCAGCAAGAGGGCTGGGGTAAGACGTAACCGTACCTACCACACCAACTGGGTGTCGGTTTCCAATGGTTCCCCTTCTGTGGCAGGATTTGTGAATGGGTCCAAGTGTAAAATTGTGCCTGATACTGGGGCCGAAATTTCAGTTGTTCCTGGGTGCTTGGTCTATGGTGACCAACTAACTGGGGAAAAGGTGGATGTGAAAGGCTGGGATGGCCGACCTGTTACCCTTGAGACGGCTGTTGTAGACTTCGTAATCAAAGGCCGCTCGTTTAGTTCCAGAGTGGCTGTTGCACATGCAGACAGCTTGTGTGGGTGTGTCTTGTTTTCCATTCCTATGGAACAGGCCACAGCAGAACAGCTCTTGTTGGACGCCGCCTCCAAGTCAGATCTTTCAGGCTTGAGGGCGGGGCACCTACGTGATACCCGTAGCGTCCAACCTGCCGCTCAGGTGGTTGCTGGCTCTGGTGACGTCGTGGAGGAGGGCTCCTCACTTACCCCTTCCACTCCGGTTGCTACCCCAGAAGAGCTTTGTGAGGTGCGAGTTGTGACCAGGAGTCAGTCCAAGAAAGTGGCTGACCAAGTAGTAACTGAGGAGACTGTGAATGTTAGCGAGGCTGAACCTCAGTCCTTGGATGATGTTAGTGAGTTTGTCAGGCTTTCAGCCATTGACATGTCTTATGAACCCCCTACTGTAGGTGTTGGGTCTGATAGTAGTAGTGCTTCTGGAGTTGAGCTTCTTAATGGGTCTGACGTGGATGGGGATAGGGTTAGTTTGGGAGGTAATGCCGGTAGTGACGGGCTTGGTGTGTTAACCCCTTTTTCTAGTACCCCCTTACCCTCTACTGTGACACCCTCTGATCCCAGTAGCAATAGTAGCTCCGTAGATGAGTTGCAATTAGCTTCACCTGTCTTGTCTGATGGTGTTGCTGGTTTGAAAAGTGCTCTTGAGGAAGATGAATCCCTTTCAAAGTTTAAAGAATTAGGTGTCTAGAATCTTAATGGCTATTCTTATCGTGATGGTTTGTTAATCCATACTATTCTAATGAATGAAAGTCCTGTATCGAGAGTAGTTGTGCCCACCTGTTTCAGATCTAAACTTCTCGTGCTTGCTCATGATAAAACGGCTCATGTTGGAGTCAGAGGCATGAGAAGTGTACTGGGTAAATGTTTTACTTGGCCCGGTATTCATACTGATATAGTGTCCTTTGTTAAGTCATGTGATGTGTGTTTGAGAGTAAACAGCGCTGGTAATAGAAAGTCGAAAATGGTGGAAAGACAGATTGTGTGTGTGCCTTTCGAAAGTGTATGTGTTGATCTTGTTGGCCCCTTGCCTAAAGGCAAGAGGGGTGCTAAATATTTATTCACCTACGTATGTCTAGCTAGTCGCTAACCAGATGCTATCCCCATGCGCACAGCTTCAGCCACTGAGGCAGCACAGTGTTTGATTGAAATTATAAGTCGCAATGGTATTCCCCTTCGTGTTTTGTCTGATCGGGGTAATATCTTCCTTTCCAAGCTCATGACTAGTGTACAGGAGATGTTGGGCATTGATGCCATAGCAACTTCCCCATACCGACCTCAATCTAATGGTGTGGTGGAAAGGATGCATGGGACCCTTAAACCTATGCTTTCAAAAGCAATGGATGCAGGGCTGGACTGGGTGGAATTTTTGCCTCTTGCCCTTTTTGCCCTTAGGCAAGTCCCTAATCGAGATTTAGGTTTCTCCCCTCATTGTATTGTTTACGGGAGAGACGTGTATGGACCCCTGGATGTGTTGTATAAAGGATGGGTAGATAGAGAATTCGAGTCGATCAATGTTGATGATTGGCTCTTGCAGTTAAATGACAGGTTGGCAGTAATTCATGACCTTGCCGTAGCCAATCAGTCTGTATGCAGTGAGAAACGTGCCTTAACCTTTAACAGGCACAAGCAAGATAAGCCACTGGAAGTTGGTGCCAGTGTGCTGATGAGGACCCCTGGCATTAAGGCTGCTCTTCAAGCAGCCTGGGAAGGCCCTTTTGTTATAGTGGGTAAATCCTCTAAAGTGACATATCAGATATCTAAAGGTGTTGGTCATCCCATTAGACTCGCCCACAGGGATAACCTCAAGGTCTATAGTCAGAGACCTTTGTCTGTCAATGCAGTGACCCTGATAGCTGAAGAACAGGGTATTGACAATGAGTTGCTGTGTAGCAATGCTAAATTGAGTGAAGATAAGTGCCCGGGTTTTAAACAAAACGAGTTGGATGCCCTCTTAAGTGACCTTAGAAGCCATTTTAGTGATACTCCTGGCTTATGCTCAGCCGGTACCTGCAAGATTAATCTTGCGGACGGCGCTGCCGTCGTAAACTTGCCCCCTAGGCAAATCCCCGCTGGTATTAGGGATGCTGTGAAATCTGAGATTGATAAGTTGTTGAGTAATGGCATTATAGTCCAATCCAATTCAACCTGGGCAAGTCCACTTGTCCCTGTCCGTAAAAAAAATGGTAGTGTCCGTATTTGTGTGGACTTTAGGCAACTTAACTTAGTCACTCCTCTCAGGAGGTATTGGTTGCCGTCTCTTGCTGAGAATTTGGAACAAGTCGGTCCCAATGCGTGTCTGTCAACTTTAGATCTAACCGCCGGTTTTCATCAGTTGGCCATGGACGAAAGTTCTAGCGAGTATACAACCTTTGTTTGTCCCTTTGGCAAATTCCGGTATTTACGGATGCCATTTGGTCTTAAAAATGCCCCGGCAATTTTCCAAGCCGTGGTTGAGAGTGTATTGAAACCTGTTGCTGAGTGTTGTCGCAATTATGTAGACGATGTTGTCATTTATAGTCATTCGTGGTCTGAACATTTGGTCCATTTGGGACATGTCATAGAGTGTCTTGGTGCTTCTGGCTTGTCTATTAAGCTGAAAAAGTGCTGTTTTGGTCGCAAGCATTTATTGTACTTAGGCCATAAGATTGGTGCAGGGTTGTTGGCTGTTCCAGAGCACAGGGTTGCTGCCCTTGCTAGTTTTGCTCGCCCGAGGACGAAGAAGCAACTTCGTTCCTTTCTGGGGTCTTTTTTTTATTATAGACAGTTTGTCCCCAACTTTGCTAATTACTCAAGTGCCCTCACGCCGGCTGCTTCACTGAGGGCTCCTCTCCGGGTGGTGTGGACGGAGGAGATGGACAAATCTTTTTGTGAGTTGAAAGTGTCATTGTGTCGTGTTTGTGTTCTGTTTATTCCGGCTCCAGATGATTCTTTCGCCCTTTATACGGATGCGTCTGGGAGTGGCATTGGAGCCTGCCTCCACATAGTAAGGGGAGAAAAAGAACTTCCCGCAGGATTCTTCTCTCGGCAACTGAAACCAGCTGAGAAGAATTACAGCGTTACGGAACTCGAGAGTTTGGCGATCCTGGCTTCTCTCAAACACTTTGAGTATCATGTATACGGGAAGCATGTAGTCGTGGAACAATTATATGTTGTGTCACCTGTAACTTTTATTATGTTTATCAGCATTGTGTGTCATTATACATGGTTGTATTTTAGTATGTATGCGTATGTTAGTTTGTGCCCCGGATTTCCGGTTGACCCTTTCACATTTCCCTGCGCATGCGAGTCCAGTCGGTATATAACGTCGGACCCGCATGCGTCTCAATAGTTCCCCCATAATCTCTGGCAAAACCCTAACTGATTTTAAACTCAGAGCAGGGCTAGCTAACCTTGGGAGGACTCTGGTGGCAGCGGTCATCAGAGCCCCGTATCTGTGTCGTCTCTGGTGTCTATCCGGTGTTGCGTCGGTGCCGTGTGTGCTTCCTTGCCGACCCGACCCACATGCACATATTATTATAACATTATAAATAAATCTTGAATTACATACATATGTATACACTCTTATTTGCGTATGAAAATACTTACTTCATAAATTAATTCCCCTCTAATTGCCTATAAAAGTACATATAAAATATTGTATGCTTCTGGAATATCTCATCATGACTTGAGATGTGAAGATGTACAAGACAAGTATGTGTTGGTAGCCAAAAATCTATGGATAGATTTTGTCAGCCTTAAACTCAAAATTGAAAGTAAACTATGATGGCTTAGAAAACTAAAGTTTTGTATTACAACAGCAACAGAATGAATAAACAAGAACACCATGTTGCTGGCTTTGGAAATGTAAATGTATTTTGTTTGGAAAAACATTGATAAAATTAATAAATTTGACAACAATCCAAATACTTGTTTTCTTTACTGTTGGCTTCATTACAACTGACATAAAAGATATGTTGTCACATTCATAGCTATAACATGTCATATTTAAATCTTAAAACACCACGCTATATACATTGAAAAGAAACTATGAAAAATAATTAAACAGAGTATAATATTATGTCAAGTCATTATTAATTAACAAAATTTCAAAATAAAAATTAATCCAATTACTTTAAAATTTTATAAACTAGCTAACTTTTGTCAATATTCCTAACTCTTAAGGGTGCTGGCACACCGGATACGCGCTCCGCCCACACAAATCCATAAACTCTATCATATTAATCCATGCTAAATATCTTCACAATGTTATTTTTAGCTACAAGACCTTGAGTAACTTATGATGTTATCACAGTTATTCTACACAGATGTTATCACTCTGCATTGCAGAAGCTGATTATCCTAGTAGTTATGGCCTGGCTTACCAGATTTCTGGTGTTTTTCGGCTACCTTTATCTAGTGAAATTATCTAATAATAATTTGCAATAATATGACTAACCAATAATGTTTACAAGTAGTCAAGTTAAAAAAACAACATTATTGTTAAAAAAACAAGACATTATTGAAAATAAACCAAAACTATTAGGAAGCATAATTCTTGTACAAACTCAGCATGTGGCATGTGATATTATAAAACTAGTGCAACCTACTGATTTATAACAATTCCTTTTTTAAATAATTTCCATTACTGGTTTGTTTTGTTACTAAAGAGCACCTTCTTATTTGTTGTTCATGCTTTTTTTATATGTTATAATGACAAAACATTATTGAAAGTACACCAAAACTAATAGTAAATATAATTATTATAGCTACAGACATGGCATGTGGCATGTTATGCATATAAAACTAGCAAAAACCTACTGATGTCAAGGTGTACACAAAATCAGAAATGATATTATTCGGTGTAGTGGTGATTGTAATTGCAATGTGGAGTATTTCAGACTGTAAGTTTCTGCATGTGTGGACCTGTTATTTGCAAAGCTGGTCTTGTAATAGGTACAACATTTCATCTGGCTGCATATATGTTCACTGGAGTATCTTCCATCAATGGATCTGATGCTAATGCAGGATGTCCTTTAGTCTGAGGATATTTTCATATAATTTTGAATAAACATGTTTCATTTATCATTATTGCAGATTTTATTGATATCAATATTAATTAGTAATCAGTCACCGATAATAACAATGTACTAGTATAAAAGTATTATTGTTGACTATTAATCAGAAAGCCTAATCACGGTTTCAGTTTATTTGAATAAAGGCTATTTAAAAGCTTACCCATTGTATGAGCATTATTGTCTATAGCCTATGAAAATCTTAGATATTTTATCTGATAATGCTTATTACAATTACTAGACAGCAATAGTTGTAGTTATGGATCTTTTACAAAAATAATTTTTTTTAATTGTGATGGAAGTCACACCATTGTGTCAGGCATCAGCAACTAAGATATGCACTGTATTACATCCTATCCTACTATAACACAGAAATATAATAATAGCAATTTTTTTCTCGTTCTAACAGCCAATATTGTTAATTAAAACTTAACGCGACGTTTTGACTTCTTGCCAAAGTCTGCTTCTGGGGTCAAGAGGACTTTGACAAGAAGGTGTAATGTCAGGTTAAGTTTTAATTAACAATATTGGCTGTTAGAATGAGAAAGATTGCTATTATTATAATTAATTCAGCTGAGAATGACTGAAACACATAATTATTTTAGCAATCCGGGTAACTCTAATGCTACACCCACTCTGAGCATGCACCTTCGTTAGTAATGTCTGTTTCATTAGGGTTTGAAAGATCTCCAAATCTAGCTATCCCAATAAGCCCAGTATCACAATCATCAAGGATATCTACAACTGCAACCGTAAAGGGAAGAAAGCATCTCAAGATAGTCTGGCAATAAAAGAATTTCCCTTTCTCTTACAAGATTCATACCACAAGAAAGTATAGACTCTCCATGTAACTTTAACACAACATCTTTGCATACATCATAATCATCCGGACTCCCATCAACCTTGTGGTCCAACACACACTTGTCACACGTGCCCCATTGATACTTGATAGTTGATAAAATATATTTGTGCACCTGGTTTAGTCACCAATATTATCAAACAGCAGTACTTCTTCAAGCATAATGACACAACACAGTGTTGGCACTTTCATAGTAAGACCAATTGATCACTGGTTTACATCTAAACATAATTAAGATATGCAGAATATGACATAATCATCTTTATTATAGAAAGATACCATCATTTACGTAAAGATTTTCATCTAATAAAGTTAAAAAAAAACAAAATATGAAATATATATTTTTTATTAGTCATGGCCTGGCTTACAAGTTTTCTGGGTTTTTTCAGCTACCTTTCTCTGGAGAAACTTACCAACCTGGTTAGAGCAGCAGCAAAATCGTCAGCTGGGAGTGTAAGAGGCCTATTGTGAGTTTTATAGTCTGACTTTACCAAAAATTTACCAACCTAAGTATATACAAGCTATACTGCAGTGAATAATTATTGAATAAAATACATCAATTATTACACTTAGCAGAGTGGTATGGCTAGATATTTTACTCTCAGGCATTATTCACTCTCGCGCTCGTAAAAATAAATCAACTTGCTCATAAATTATTTTGCCATATCACATACACTAATATATAACTTCCTGTCTCACGTATGACGTCATTTCTTTTCTCACATGTTTTTTAGGTATACAGCACCTCCTTTTTAGTTCCTCATGCTTTTTATTGCACCGTAACTGTATTGATCATATCTTTGCCAATCATTATGTAAACTAATCTAATAGCTATTTGCAATAATATAACTAACCAACATATTTATATGCAGGCAACTATGGATTATAATATGTTACAATAGCAACACATTATTGAAAGTAAACCAAAGTTAATAGGAAGCATAATTCTTGTACAAACTTAGCATGTGGCATTTGATGTCTATAAAAGTAGCACAACCTACTGATTTATATCACTTTGTGTCCCATTTCAAATATGATGTCATTTCCATTTCTGGCATGTTTTGTAACTAAAGAGCAACTTCTTATTTGTTGTTCATGCTTTTTTGTTGTGCTGTTTCAGAATTGATTACATATTTGCCGATGATATCTAAACGAAGTCTAATAGCTCTCTGCAATAACATGACTAACCAATGTTTAATAGCAGTCAAGTTTGAATTATGTTACAATAACAACACATTATCGAAAGTAAACCCAAACCAATAGTTAACAAATTATTATAGCTCCAGACATAGCATGTGGAATTCTATGCTTAAAAAACTAGCACAACCTACTGATATTCAGGTGTTCACAAAATCAGAAATGATATTGTTCGAGCAGTGGTGACTTTACTTGCAATATGGAGTATTTCAGACTGTAAGTTTCTGCATGCGTGTGGCTGTCATTTGTATAGCTGGTCTTGTAATAATAGGTGACCAATTGGAGTTGTGGATGTAAATCCTGGAAATACAGGATCTCTGTGAATATTGATTGTCAGACCTGATCTAGGTATAAACCATACAGTACAGAGAAATATGCTCAGTTCTACTTCTTGTAACATAAATGAACTAGAGAATCTAAATCCAATAGCATATGAGGAACCTGTCACATCTACAGTGTAGAGTTGAGAAGCCCAGGTACCTCTCTGACTGACATCAAATGTAGGAATAATTCTATCAATGAGAGTTCCATTAATATTACTTAAAATTTGAGAACAGTCACAGAACCTCTCATTACTTGCACCAGTCATCCTACAAACTGAGGGACATCCTGCATTTGCCTCAGATCCATTATTGGAAGATACTCCAGTGAGTGTATATGCAGTTGGAGTAGAACACTAACTTTACAACAAAACTGTGTGTCTCTGGATACTACATACATTACTACATCACCAACTAGAAATGGTAACATATATTATATTGAATTCACAAATTATGCAACTGTGGGAGGAATTTATATTGGTGAAGTGATATTCAGGGATCAAGTTATTCAAAATCCAGTGTGTAAGTCAATTGAAGTTATGAGCAATTGTATGCCTATCAGGCTATGTATATTGAACACCAAAATCTACTTTAATTGCACCAACAGGATTTGCAACCAAAAACATATAATGTCCATGTTTAGTTAACTTATCCCCGTGTATAATTATAGTACTTAACTAAGTCTCATTGGTATAATCCTTGTATTGTTATTATTAGCAACATCAAGTGCTCTATAACCTTTAGTGTCTAAAACCACAATAACAACATTTCACAAGTTAGGGTTAAATATAGTAAGATTTATGACAGTAACAACAATAGCATGTAATTTTTGCTATCAATAAGTAATAATATAATAACATTTTACAGCTGATAAGGAATATGCGTTGAAATTTTCAGTAGTATAAAACTTTATGGTATGCAATTAAAAAATTGATTATGATTGCTCTTCCAATACATTCCTCATCCGCCATATATTTATCATCAAAATACTATTATACCATACTCTATTGTGAGAGTGAAGGAAATGTGGTTCCACCTCTAAGCCAATAAAATTTATTCTGTGACAACTGTTAGTAGACTTCACAGTATTTATTATTATCATGCGAAAATATCAACAAGATTTATTATCAATTTTTATTCTATAACAAAATTTGATAATTTAGTATAAATAAGTTAAAATTTCAGTTGTAACACCATTGACAATACCTTTTTACTCTCCTATTTCATTAATTAATGTAACCCCTATTTGTCCATTTAAGTCCTTTACTGCATAATATTGTTTGCATGCAACACTTTCCAATTTTCTATGTTGTGGCACTCATTAGACAAATTCAGTACAAATAAATATTATAATATTAATTTATTAATTTGATACAGAAGAATGTTATGGGCCTCTTGGCTGAGTATTTATGGGAGTGACATAGGCTAAATTTAAACAACACCAATCTGATAAGTAAAATTCTATGGTATTAAATGAGTAATATTTTATTGTGTATTACAAAACAAACGAACCATGCTCAACCTTGTGAGGATATTATAACCTAATGTAATAACCAAGAACATTGTAATTATTGTACAATACTACCAGACATACTACTTTTCACTTTAATGTATTTCCTACGGGGTAACTGCTATTAGACATAATTCCAGTATATAAATAATACAGTTAGATTATGGTGATTAATTAATTAAAAATTTTATCTAATAATTAATTAGTTTCATTATTTGTTTAATTAATTAAGGCAGCTTAATAATTTTATTTTTATTAACTTAGCGGAAATAACAACATTCCCTAGATTTACAACTGGGGAAAGAACTGAAGAAGAAACAACGATTATAGAATCTACTAATTACATATTGGATGACAAAACCACCATGAGATCAGAATCCTTGGACACCACATTGCCTATAGTGCCCACAGATTCAACAACTAACAATAATATTAATCTGTTCCAGAATGATAACACCGTTAATATAAATTTCCTTCAAAATTCTTCAACTGACACTATTGATAATAAAGAAATAGTATATATCTATATAACGCCTTCATCAGCACCTGTACAAGTACCTATAATAATATCAGTGGTAGTAAATATTATAATATGTATGGCAGTAACAATGACTTTGATGAATATGAAGTCATTGATAATATATTGTCGAGACTGTCACATTGCTACTGAACTGCAACAAAATAGTAATAAAAAAGAGGATATTGAACTAGTTGATAATCAAGCATATAGTTTAGTTGTTATAAAGAATACTGAGAATGATTCTTAATTGAGTGCCAATACTGTAATTGTATTTGAGTGTGTGATATGTTCATAACTATAATTTTAAATAAATATGTTTCATTTTTATTATTGCATATTTTATTGAAATCAATATTAATTAGTAATCAGTCACTGATAATAATACTTTTGAACTAGTACAAATAGTTTTGCTGCTGTATCAACCAGAAAGCCTAGTCAATACAAATCTTAGATATTTTATCCGAATAATTATGTTTACTACAATTACTAAAGAGCTTTAGTTGTTGTTATAGATCTATTACAAATATTATTTAAAAAAATTGTAATGCAAGTCTCACCATTGTGTAAGTGCATCAGCAACTAAGACACAAACTGTATCACACCCTACTACAACACTGAATTGTTTGAGCAATCCATTATATGAATATACTATAATAAGCTACAATAACAGATAAGCAGTTAGTCACATAAATAATTTTCTACTATACATCACATGCTGATTTAAGATTGTACCAAAAAACATATTCAAGAAATAAGTTAAATAGTTTCTCTCTCTTTTATTAGCATAAGTTCTTACACTCTATCAAGGAGGGGGTCTGAGATTTTATTTCCAAATAAAACCTTTAATGTTATAGATGCAGACTTACCAGGATTTTCTAATTGGGCTAAACTCAGCTTAACAGAATGTGCTAGTTCATTAGCACTAGTGCTAGCTTCTTCTAATGAAGTGAGAGTACCAACCTCTCAGGAGATAGTTGAAATAGCTTCTTCACATTCCTCTTACTTTCATTCCATGAGAAGTTCTTTCCTCTTCCAGGATAGAAGTTAGCCTTATGACCTGGCTCATGGCACAAGAAACAAGAGAATGGTTGCTGTTGTTCACCATTACTAGAAAGTTCTGACCGTCTTACTTGTAATGACTGAGTTCTAGTAATAGTTCTGTAGATATTGTGTTGGTGGCTGGACTGGGCTTGACAATTATCAGATTGGGTTTGATAAGAGTTCCAGACTGAGACACTACTCCTGCTCTCCCAAATGACCTA